>OCVV011360150.1_pt1 | contig 23621 bp, 17 predicted proteins | sample 1539721 | NCBI WGS metagenome assembly OCVV01 (sample SAMN02144230, study PRJEB22623) | gut metagenome | biome: sheep rumen | host: Ovis aries | place: New Zealand
GGCGTTGATGATGGCTTTGTGCACAGCATTCCAGCCGGCGGCGGTGATACCCCAGTTGTTGGTGGAGTTCTTGTTGCCGTTGATGCGGACCTTTCTTCTCTTCACTTTTTTGTTAGCATTGATACCCATGGTGTATACTTTTTTATTGTTTATATTCTTGACAATCAGTTATTCAAGGCAAAAATGCCTTGCGAAAACGTGCTGCAAAGATACTAACATTTTTTGAACCGTACAAATATTTTTTCGTTTTTAGAAGCGTCCAGAGGCACCACCGCCGCCGAAGCTGCCCCCGCCGAAGCCACCGAAACCGCCTCCGCCGAAGCCGCCTCCGCCGCCCCACGAGTGGCCCGAGCCGCCTCCGAAGAAGAAGCCTCCGGTGCCGCCGGTGCCGCCCCCGTGCCAGTGTTCGGGGTGCTTCTTGGCCGAGACGATGACCAGCACCAGGATGACGGCCATGATGAGCACAAAGACGCCCAGCGCCACGAGGCCGGCCGTGCGCTCGTCCTTGCGGTACTGCGCGTAGCTGTATTCGCCGGCCAGGACAGGCTCGATGATCTCGAGCGCCGCCTCCAAGGCGCCGTAGTAGTCGCCTTCGCTCAGCTGGTCGAGCATCCGCTCGTCGATGATGTGCTTGCAGAAGACGTCGGGCAGCGCCCCTTCGGCCCCGTAGCCGGTGGCGATGGCCACCGCGCCCCAGTTCTCGTCGGCGGTCTTGCTCTTGATGAGGATGACCACGCCGTTGTCGAACCGAGCCTGTCCCACGCCCCACCGCTCGCCGATGCGCTGGGCTGCGGCGTTTTCGTCGTCGCCCTCGAGGGTGGGAGTGATGACGATGGTAATCTGGTTCGACGTCGAGTCGTTGAAGGCTACCAGTCGCTGTTCCAGGGTGTTGACCTGCTCGGCGCTGAGTATGCCCGAGTAGTCGTTCACCAAGCGGTCGCTCTTCTCAGGCAGCCACTCGGCCCGCACCGCCATCGGTACGAACAGCAGCAGCCACGCCACGTATTTGCTCCAACGGAACATTTGTCTTAACTACTTAACTACAAAATACTTGTCGACTAGAAGTCGAACTCCACCTTGACCGGTTCGGCCGCCTCTTCGGGGGCGGTGAAGTAGCCCTTCTTCTCGAAACCGAGCATGCCGGCGATCATACTGGCCGGGAAGCGGCGCAGCATGGTGTTGTACTTCTGCACGGCTTCGTTGAACTTGCCGCGTTCCACGGTGATGCGGTTCTCGGTGCCCTCCAGCTGTGTCTGCAGGTCGCGGAAGCCCTGGGTGGCAGTCAGTTCCGGGTAGCGCTCGACGGTCACCTTGATTGTGTTGGCCACGGCCTTGCTCAGGTTGTCCTGGGCCTTTTGGTAGGCTTTGATCTGCTCTTCGTTCAACTGCGAGGGGTCCACCTGGGTCTGCTCCACGCCGGCGCGGGCGTTGGTCACCTCGGTCAGCACGCTCTTCTCGTAGTCGGCCGCTCCCTGCACCGTAGCCACCAGCTGCGGGATGAGGTCCATGCGGCGCTTGTAGACGTTTTCTACCTGGCTCCAAGCCTGTTGCACGTTCTCGTCGGCGGTGACGAGGCGGTTGTTGACGTTCACGCCCCAAATGAAAGCGATGGCCACCACGGCCAACAGGGCGACAATGATTCCGGTTTTTTTCATCTTATTATAGTATTTATTCTGTTTTATAATGCACCTATAACGCAGAAGGGTAGCCTCGTAGTATGTCGGCCGTCCGCTTTTTTTGTTCAATCCCCCCTTGTCGACGCCCGCCCCGGGGTGCACATTCTTACCATCCCCTAGGCATCCTCCAAGCATCCCCTAGGCATCATCTAGGCATGTAAGCAACGAAAATGCTTTGTATCACCATTTTACGTCCATGCCTTCTAGAGCGAAAAAAGGGCGGGTTACAATGATTATTCATAAATAATGTTAAAAAACGTGCGGAAAGAGGCGTCTCCAGTCGTATACAACCGTTGGCTGTCAGTATTTTTCGTATTTTTGCACGTTCGATTTTACTTTCGGCCCCGCCGAGCGTATAACAAGCAAATGAACGCCACAAACGACATAGAACTGATGCTCCAGGTGCGGCAAGGCAGCCAAGCGGCCCTGCGCGAACTCATCGAACGCTACCGCGTGCGTCTCTACCGTCTGGCCTACAATCTGTTGGACGACCGCGCCGCGGCCGACGATGCCGTGCAGGAGACCTTCATCCGTCTCTGGCAGCAGGCGCGGCGCTTCCGGACTGAGAGCAACGTAAGTGCTTGGTTGTGTACGATCTGTGCCCGGCGATGCTACGACGAGCTGCGGCGCCGCCGTCGCCATCGCGAGGCCGTCGCGCAGCTTGTGGTCGACGACGTCCGCTCCGACACCCTCGAGGTCGCAGAACTCAGGGCTCTCCTGCAGCGGGTGGTGGCCACCCTGCCGGCGAAGCAACGGGTTGTCTATCAACTGCGTGAGATCGAGCAGATGAGCGCCGACGAGGTGGCCGCCGCCACCCGCCTCAGCGTCGACCAGGTGAAGGCCAACCTCTATCTGGCCCGCAATACGGTACGTGAAAAGTTAAAGCATTATGGAATATAACGACCTGATAACAAGAGTACAGCAGGCGCCGGTCGATGTGCCCGACGCCGATGCCATCCTGGGTTCGATGCGCCGCACCGTGCGTCGCCGGGAGCTCCGTCGGCGCACCCTCCTCTCGTCGGCCTTCGTCCTCGCGGTGGGGGTGGCGATGGTTTTGCCATTGGCCACATCGCATGGAACCAGCGAGTTGACCCTCGCCGAGCGCGTCAGCCGTTCGCTCGACGTGCGCCCCAACGACATCCCGGCCCCGCTGCTCGGATACCAACATTCAATACATAACCGTCAAATACTTACTTTGATATGAAACGCAACATTTTCCTCGCCGCCTTTGCGGCCGTCCTCTTCTTCTCGTGCGGAAGCGAGTATGTGATCACCGACTCGGTCAGCCGCAACCTCGGCGGCACCCGCACCGTGCTCAGCAAGGACACCACCTCGCTGGCCGGCACGGTCTACGGCTCGTGGGAGCGTCGGCCGTTGGAGTCGCCGCAAGCCTATGATTTTCGTGTGCTTACGGACACGATGCGCTACCGTTATGCCGCCCCGATGGCTCGCGACGGCTGGACCCTCGCCGACGACAGCCTCTCGCGCATGCTCCGTCCGCAAGTGTCTGTTTCCAAGAGCTTTCGCTGGTTTACCACCCGCTATCGCTACACGGCTCGCTTCCCGAAACTCGACAGCCTGCCGGTGCCCATCACCGACTACCTCTCGCCCGACGAGGCACAGCTCCTGCTCGGTCAGCACGAATGGCCGGCCGACTGGAACGGCGCCGATATGTACGCCCTGCTGGATAAGCTGAATACCAAGTATGTACGTTGGTTCAGCCATTGTTTCTTCGAGGCGCAGTACAATGAGTACATGCGTGTGCTCGACAGTGCGCAGCGTTCGCTTCTGGCGCAGCGGCACGACACGCTTCTCGCCATGGTTCTCGCCGACCTGGACGATGATGCCCAATCGTCGTTGGCCTCCAAGGCTAAACTCTTTCCGGAGCTCGACTTTGTGAGCGACTACTACAAGTCGATCGAGATACAAGGCGTCGTGTCAGAATGGATGGAAGAGCTTGGTTTCGAGAAGCATATCCTCTGGAATGTCGAACTGCCCGGCGGCCGTACCAACGAGCATAAGGTCAGCGTGGACCGCCTGCTGCTGGACGACTATATTATAATGGAAACAGGCCGCACCATCAACTGGTGGGCCTGTGGGTTGACATTGCTGCTGGTGGTGGCGGCTGCCGCGTGGTTTATCCTTCGCGGTGCTCCTTGCGCAGCAGGTCGTTCACTGTCTTGACGGGGTTGAAGGTGGCCACCGGCACCTCGACGAAGAGGGTGATCCAGTCGGCCATGGCTCCGTTCCAGAGTCCGGGGAGCTCTTGCGACTTCAGCGTCAGGGCTCCCTTGCTCTTTTTGCTGATGAAGCCTGTCTGCGGGTCGACGTACTGTCGCAGGTCGAAGTAGCGGCCGCGGTAGTTCTTGGTGCTGCACACGAGGTCGACTGGGTTGAAATGGGTCGAGGCCTGGAAGATCTCCTCCTGCTGCGGATCCTTGTGGTTCACCTGGGCCGACTCTACGATCTGTAGGCTTCTACGGCCCTTGGAATCAATCGTGTAGAAGGGGCCGCCGCCGGGCTCGCCCAGGTTCTTCACCATACCGCAGATGCGCATCGGTCGGTTCAGTAGGCCGTGGAGGGTCTTGGCGTCGCAACCTTCTGGTACCATGATGTTCAGCTCCTCTTTGGCGAACCGTATCGCCTTGCGTAGCGTCTTCTCGTCGGGCTGGTGGTCAAGGGCGCGGAGTGTCTCGAAGGTCTTTTCCTTCAGCTCAAGCAGCATGCCGGCCAGTACCTGCTTGTATATCACGGTGGTATGCTTCATCCAGTCCGGAACCACGTTGTCGATGTTCTTGATGAAGATGAGGTCGGCGCGTTGTTCGTTCAGGTTCTCGATCAAGGCCCCGTGTCCGCCCGGCCGGAAGACGAGGCGACCCTCGTCGTCGCGTAGCGGCTGGTTCTGCTCGTCGACGGCAATGATGTCGGTATAATGCTTTTGTTCCGAGAAGGTTATCTTCAGCTTGATGTGGAAAGTGCTCTCGTAGTACTGTTTCACCTCGGCCAGTTTGCGACGGAAGGCGGCGCGGTGTTCGGGCGAGATGGTGAAGTGCAGGTGGACCGTCCCGTCGCTGCATTGTGCGTACAGGGCTCCCTCCACGATGTGCTCCTCGAAAGGTGTGCGTTGCATCTCGCCGTAGCGATGGAATTTCAGGAGCGCTTTGGGTAGGCTGCCGTAGCCCAGATATTGCTCTTTGAGCAAGAAGTTGATGACCGTCGAGTAGTCGCCCCGCTGCAGATACTCCTCGATGTCGAGCTCAGCCGATGCCATGCTGGCTTTCAGGTCGTTGAAGAATGCAAAGGAATGGATGTTCTCCAAGAATTCTTTGACCTCGGGAAACTCTTTGTTGAAGTTGTTTGCCACGCCGAAGTAGGTTGAGGCGAAGGAATAGAGGTCTTTGAACATACGGGTCGCCGCACCCGAAGCGGGGACGAATTTGAGTATCTTCTTCCCCTTGCCCAGTGTGCGATACAGCTTCTCATAGCGCGTTATCTCTTTGTCGTCCAGTACGATGATGCCTCCGTTGGCAGGTGTTGCGGCCTGGTCTAGGTTGGTTCTAGGGAAGCCTTGTTTGAAGTGGTCTATCTGTTGTTGTACTTTATCAACAGAAAGGCCCAGCTCTTGGAGTTGGGCCAGGTCTTTGTCTGTGGGTTTAAAAGTCATATCATGTGTGTCTTTTAGAATCGTATCTCGTTGGTCAGCACCACTTGAGTGGTCTTGGTGTCGCCTTCGATGAGTCGAACGGTGCCCGTTCCCATGCGGTAGCCTCCGTTCTCAAGGTTGAGGCGCACCTGAATGGATATGATGGCAGGGTTCAGGAAGTAGGTGGAAAAGATGCCTTCTGCATTGGTGCTGCCGGCGCGATAGTTGTAGTCGCTCGAGTTGCAGTTGAACTGGTAAGTCTCCACATATGCACCGGAAACGGGTGCTTTGGTGGCCTCATCGACCACTAAAACGTCCAAATAGCTGTTGGTGTCGCTATCGCACGAGCTGAAGAACGCCATTGGTAAGAGGCTGAAAAACAGCAGCAGGGAAAAACTGTGGATTTTTTTCTTCATAAATGTATGATTTTTTGTCTTGTTATGTCTTTTTTTCTTCTTATTTTTGCAATGCAAAATTAGTAAAATAATTTAATATAAGATGAAAAAAATCTCGTTTGTCGCAATTTTTTTGTGCTTTTTTTCTTTAGGATCGCTGCAATCTGTTTCAGCACAGTCGGTTAAGAAAGATAGACAGGTGCATGTTGAAATGGTTACTTCTGAGGGTAAAATGGTCATTGTACTCTTCAATGAGACCCCATTGCACCGTGACAACTTCCTGAAATTGGTCGGTACGCATGCCTATGACAGCCTATTGTTCCATCGGGTCATCAAGAACTTCATGATACAGGCGGGCGACCCCAACTCGCGTCACGCCAAGCCCAATCAGATGCTCGGTGACGGCACGTTGGGATATACCATTCCGGCCGAATTCCGCAAAGAACTATTCCATCGGAAGGGCGCTCTGTGCGCTGCACGCCAGGGAGATAACGTCAATCCTCGTAAGGAGTCGTCAGCTTCGCAGTTCTACATTGTCCAGGGGCAGGTGTGGGATGAAGCCACGCTTGACATGATGGAGAAACGCCTTGGAAAGGTCTTTACGCCGGATCAGCGTAAAGTATATATGACCGAAGGAGGTACGCCTCATCTGGACGGCGATTATACTGTGTTCGGCCAGGTGGTGGAGGGAATGGATGTCGTCGACAAGATTGCTGCCGCCCAGACCGGCAGGGCTGATCGCCCGGTGAAGGACATCCGTATTATTCGTATCAACGTGATCAAGTAACATACTATCAGATAGATGAAAAGTGTAATTTCTCAGTACATTGAGGAGATACGGGCTACCCGTATCGAGGATTTTAAGGACAAGGCCGCCGAGGTGGAGCAGTTCCGTGTGCGTTTCTTGGGCCGTAAAGGTATTATGAACGAGTTGTTTGAGCAGTTCAAAGCGCTGCCCAATGAACAAAAAAAGGAGATCGGTGCCGCTCTCAATCAGTTGAAGAACGCCGCTCAAGCCAAGGTGGAAGAGTGGAAAAACTATGTCGAGCAGGCTCCGGAACTGAATGACTACCATGATCTTACCATGCCTGCAGACTTCCTGCAGCAAGGAAGCCGCCATGTGCTCTCGGTCGTGATGAACGAGATTGTGGATATCTTTGCCCGCATTGGTTTCACGGTTGAGGAGTCGGTGGAGATTGAGGACGACTGGCACCTCTTTTCGGCTCTCAACTTCCCCCACGACCATCCGGCTCGCGACATGCAAGACACCTTCTTTGTTGAGAAAGAGGAAGGTAAGCAGGAGGTGGCTCTGCGCACCCATACCTCGTCGGTGCAGGTGCGTGTGATGGAGACTCACAAGCCTCCCATCCGTATCATTGCCCCAGGACGAGTGTTTCGCAATGAGGCAATTAGCGCTCGTGCCCACTGTATCTTCCATCAGGTCGAGGCTCTGTATGTTGACAAGAAGGTGACTTTCGCCGACTTGAAGCAGACGTTGCTGTATTTCGCCAAAGAGATGTTCGGCGAACAGACCCAGATCCGCCTGCGTCCCAGCTACTTCCCCTTCACTGAACCGAGCGCCGAGATGGACATCTCGTGCAACATTTGTGGCGGTAAGGGATGCAACATCTGCAAGGGAACTGGCTGGCTGGAGATACTTGGCTGCGGCATGGTCGACCCCAATGTGCTTGATGCCTGCGGCATTGATAGCAAGGAATATACGGGCTTCGCCCTGGGTATGGGAGTGGAGCGTATGGCCATGCTGAAGTATCAGGTGCGCGACCTGCGACTCTACTTCGAGAACGATCTGCGATTCCTTCACCAGTTCGACAACATCATCTAATGGCACGTATTGCAATCAACGGTATGCGCTTTTATGCGCATCATGGTTGTTTTGACCAAGAGCGCGTCATCGGTACGCATTTCCAGGTCGACTTGGCGTTCGATACCGATACATCGCGGGCCGAAGTGTCTGATAACATAGCCGATACGATCAGTTATCTGGATGTGTACCAGGTGGTCAAGCGCGAGATGTCGCAACCCTCGAACCTTTTGGAGCATGTGGCTCGAAGGGTGGGGGAGGCTGTGTTGCGAGAGTTTCCTGATTCCATGAGTGTTACGGTGAGAGTATACAAGCTTAACCCTCCGTTGGGAGGACAGATGGACTCAGTCAGTGTCGAGTTGACGATGGAACGGGGCCGGTAGCCTTCGGTTGCCACTCAAGAAAGGATCAAAAAAGCGCCGATGTGCCATTAAGGGTGCATCGGCGTTGCTTTTATGCAGAGATGATGCAGAGATGATGCAGAGGGGATGCCTGGATGATGCCTAGTTGATGCCTAGTTGATGCCTAGATGATGCCTGGAGGATAGGGGGTGCGGAAGGGGGTGAGAGGCGTGGGTGCGGTAAATGATGTTCAGAAGGTGTTAGATATCATAGAATGAGGTGGATGGGTTATAGGAGCCCATTGTCCTGAAAGCTGTAGTAGTCGGCCTGCCCATTGGGAGTTACGGATATGATTATGTGGTCGATAATGTTGATTTGAAGCAGCTTCCCTGCTTCGACAAGCTGGTGTGTCAGTTGTCGGTCGCTGGTGCTGGGGCGCGTGCTGCCCGACGGATGGTTGTGCAGGATGGCGATTTTCAGTGCTTTACACTCGAGCGCGCTTCGGAAAACGATCCGTGGATCGACTGTCGTCTCAGTCTGTCCTCCCATGGCGATGCGTTGGCGCGAGATGACTCGGTTGTGGAGACTGAGGAAGACGGCCCAGAACTCCTCGTGCGGCAGGTCGACCAGCAGTGGCTTCATGTAGTTGAACAGACCCGTACTGTCTTTGATTACCAGCTCTTTATCGTCCGATATCTCCCCCTGCATGCGCCAGCCCAGTTCGAGTGCGGCCAGCAGTGTGGTGGCCTTGGCGGTGCCGAGCCCTTTGACGGAGGCCAACTGGCTGTATTCGAGACGTGAAAGTGTTGTCAATCGATTGCCGGCCATGTAGAGGATGTCTTTGGCCACGTCGACGGCCGATTTGCCCGTCACGCCGCTTCGCAAGAGTATTGCAATCAGTTCAGCATTAGTGAGTTCCTTCTTTCCGTGCAGGATCATCTTTTCGCGAGGTTTGTCCTCGTTGGCCCACTCCTTGACGGTGAGGTGTTTTTTTTCTTCCATATCTCGTTGTATATCTATAATTTCGGTGCAAAGATACATCTTTTTTTTCAAATTTGTTTGTCATGTCAATATTTTTTGGTATTTTTGCACATTCAAAGGTGAATAAAGGAAAAATATAAATTTATACATAAATTATGCAGAATAAAGGACTTATCAGATTTTTGGCATGGGCATTCGCATTGGTTTGTTTGTTCCAATTGTCGTTTACTTTTGTGACAGGCAATGTTGAGCGCAAAGCCAAGAAAGCAGCTGAAAACTACATCAAGAGTGAGCAGGCACAGAAGTTGGTGGCCAGCCGTACCGACAATGCTGTCGATGCTCAAATCCTTGTGGACTCCCTTCGTAACGACCGTGAAGCCCGCTATCTGGACTCCATGGCTTCGCAGAAAGTCTATCTGGGTTACACCTACCGTCAGTGCCAGAGCCGTGAGATCAATCTCGGCCTCGACCTGAAGGGCGGTATGAACGTGATGCTCGAAGTTTCGACCGTCGACGTGGTTCGAGCCTTGGCCGACCACACGGAGGATCCCCTCTTCAACCAGGCTATCGACAATGCCCTGGCCACTCAGAAGAAGAGCACCAATCGTGACTTCGTTTCGATTTTCTATGATGAGATCCTGAAGCTCGACGCCAACGTGCAACTGGCTTCCTATTTCAGCGGTCAGCTCCGCGACAAGATCAAACTCGGCGACAAGAACGACGATGTGATCAAGGTTGTCAAGGAAGAGGCCGCCGGTGCATACGACCGTACCTACCAGATCCTCAGCCAGCGTATCGACAAGTTCGGTGTGGCGCAGCCCACCATCCAGAAGCTTTCGGCTTCGGAGCGCATCCTGGTTGAGCTTCCGGGAGTAAAGGAACCCGAGCGCGTGCGTAAACTTTTACAAGGAACTGCTCAGTTGGAGTTCTGGCAGACCTACGACAACACCGAGGCCATAAACTATCTGGCCGCTTCCAATACTTATCTGGCTTCCATCAACAGCGCTGCCGAAACCGACACCAACACGGTGGCCGCGGAGGAGACGGCTGTGAAGGATAGCGCGGAGGCTATGCTGGATCAGCTGACGACCGACAATGCCGCCAACGCCTCGCAGGCTTCCAACCTCGAGGAGTTTGCCAAGACCAACCCGCTGTTCTCGAAACTGCAGCTCTATGTGGACCAGAACGGCAGCCCGCTGCAGGGTCCGATTGTGGGTCTTGCTGCCAGCAAGGATCGTGCCGACATCAGCGCCATGCTCCAGAAAGCGGCCGAGAAGAAAGTCTACGATCCTCGTACGGTGAAGTTCCTCTGGTCGGCCAAGGCCGATGAGCACTTCGGCCCCGATGTGTATGTTCTGTATGCTATCAAGATCACGACCCGCGACGGTTCGGCTCTGCTCGATGGCGGTTGCATCAGCGACGCCCGTCAGGACTTCTCGACCGTGGGTGGCAATGAGATCTCGATGACCATGAATAGCGAGGGTGCGCGCGAGTGGAAACGCATCACGGGTGAGAATGTGGGCAACTGCATCGCCATCGTTCTCGACGATCAGGTCTACTCGGCTCCCCGTGTCAATGGCGAGATTGCCGGTGGCCGCTCCTCAATCACGGGTGACTTCACCCTGGAAGAGGCCAAGGATTTGGCAAATATCCTGAAGAGCGGTAAGCTGCCCGCCCCGGCTGTGATTGTGCAGGAGGCCGTGGTTGGCCCGTCGCTGGGTCAGGAGTCCATCCGCAACGGTCTTATCTCGTTCATTCTGGCCTTCGTGGTGGTGCTTATCTACATGGTGGTCTTCTACAACCGCGCCGGTTGGGTGTCGGTGGCCGCCCTTATTACTAATGTATTCCTTCTTATAGGTATTCTCGCCTCCATCGGCGCTGTACTCACGCTGCCCGGCATCGCCGGTATCGTGCTGACCATGGCTATGGCTGTGGATGGTAACGTGATTATCTACGAGCGTGTCAAGGAAGAGCTTCGTGCAGGCTCCAGCCTTGCCAATGCAGTTGAAAATGGTTTCAAGAACGCCTATTCGGCCATTATCGATGGTCAGGTGACCACCTTCCTGCTGGGTCTGGTGCTGATCATGTTCGGCTCGGGTGCTGTCCAGGGCTTTGCCGTTACCCTCTGTATCGGTATCGTCACTTCGCTGTTCACTTCGATCTTCATCACGCGCTTGATTATTGACGGCAGCTTGCAGCGCAAGCGCAACATCACCTTCTCCTTCCCCTTCTCGGAGAACTTCCTGCGCAATGCCCATGTCGACTTCATCGGCAAGCGCAAGGTATTCTACATCATCGCTGGTGTGGCCATTGCGGTCTGTATCGCCAGCTTCTGCTTCCGTGGATTGAACTTCGGTATCGATTTCTCGGGCGGTCGTACCTATGTGGTGCGTTTCGATCAGCCGGTCAACGCTGTCGATGTGCGTTCCGACTTGGCCAAGCAGTTCGATGAGGCTCCCGAGGTGAAGACCTATGGTCCGAGCAATCAGTTGAAGATTACGACCAAGTATAAGATCACGGAGGACGGCGATGCTGTCAAGAATGAGATTGTCGAGAAACTGTATGCTGGTGCGAGCAAGTACTTCTCGTCGCCGATCAGTGTCGATGAGTTCAAGAGCACCGAGACCAATCCGCTCGGTATTATCCAGGCCGATCAGGTGGGTGGTACCATTGCTCATGACAACTTGGTGCATTCCATCTGGGCTGTGATTGGCGGTCTGCTGGTTATGTTTGTCTACATCGGCCTGCGTTTCCGTAGCTGGCGCTTCGGTATCGGATCGGTGGCCGCTCTGGCTCACGATACCGTTTTGGTCATCGGTATCTTCTCGCTCCTCTATGGCCTTCTGCCCTTCAATCTCGAGGTGGACCAGTACTTCATCTCGGCAGTGCTGACGGTTATCGGTTACTCCATCAATGCCACGGTGGTTATCTTCGACCGTGTGCGTGAGTACCGCAAACTCTACCCGAAGCGTGACCTTACGACCCATATGAACGATGCCATCAACTCCACGTTGGCTCGTACCGTGAATACGTCGGGTACCACCTTCGTGACGCTGCTGATGATGTTCATCTTCGGCGGTGAGGTGATCCGTGGCTTTATTTTCGCCCTCTTGGTGGGTGTTCTTGTCGGTGTGTTCTCGTCGCTGTGCATTGCTTGCTCGGTGGTATATGAGATATCCGGCAAACAGAAAACCAAGGAGTTGGCCCAATAACGATAGAAAGAAACAATAATCAATAATCTCTTACATGTAAACGCAATGAGAATGTTTAGAAAAGTACTATTGACATTCGGACTCTTGCTGATGGCAGAAATGGCCGCCCTCGCTCAGGGAACGCTGAAGGGAACCATTACTGATGCTAAAACGAAAGAAGCACTGCCTTTCGTGAACATCGTAGTAAAGCAAGATGGTAAACAAGTACACGGTGGCCAGACCGACTTTGATGGTATCTACACCATCAAACCCCTTTCGGTCGGTAAGTATGACATCGAGGTGTCGTACGTGGGCTACAACCGCTATGTGCAGACCGGTATCAACGTGAAGGCCTCGGGTTTCACGGTGGTCGATGTGGCACTGAACCCCACTGCCACCACCTTGGAAGTGGTCGACATTGTTGCCGACAAGGTCCCTGTTATCGAGATTGGCTCGGCTGAGCAGGGTGCTCGTCTGTCGAGCGATGATATCGCTCGCATGCCCGGTAACTCGGTAGAAAGCATTGTGGCTTCGGTCGGTGGTATTGGCTATAGCGATGGTGGTACGGGTACGGCTCGTGGTGAGAGTGGCATGGTGACTCAGCAGGGTAATGTTCGCAAGCGTACAGGTATTGCTGCTCCTAAGGAGGCTATCGCTGAGATTCAGGTCATCTTGGGTGGTACGCCGGCCAGCATCGGTGAGGCTATCGGTGGTACCCAGATCATCACCCTCAAACCGCCAACGAGCCAGTTCAAGGGTTTGGTGCGTTGGGAGACGTATCTTGACTACCGTCTGTACAATGCATTGGTCCTTTACCTGACCGGTCCTGTGATCAAGAAGAACTTTGTCCAGCCCGACGGCTCGTCGGTTGAGCGTACTCTTGTGGGATTCCGTCTGACGGGACAGGCTTCTTACGAGAAATCGCCTTTCTATCGTGTCAAAGGATATCGTTATCAGATTGTGAACGACGAGTTGGTAAAACATTTCGAGGAGCATCCGTTGTCGTACAATCCCATCACGGGAGGTGTGAACTATACGGCTGAAACGGATCTGCGCAAGGAGGACTTTTATGAGATCACTCGCCTTCGCAAAAAGAATTTTGTGGATCCTTCCCGTGTCCCCAACCTGCAGTATTATAGTGCTGGCATGGAAGGAGCTCTCGACTTCCGCTTCTCGGACTATGCCACTCTTACCCTGACTGGTGAGTTCAGTTATAGCCATTCGCCCTCGGCGGGTATTTCGCCGCTGACTATGCCTCTGATGGGTCAGATGGTGGGCGAGTCTATGAATATGGCTCTTACGGTCGACTTCACTCAGCGTTTTCCTGACGCCGAGTCGTCGAATGAGGATGAAGCCAAGGCCTCTTCTCCGATCAAAAACGTGATGTACAATGTCACGGGTATGATCAACCGCTACACTTCCAAGTCGTATGACGAGACTTTCGGTAGTAATATTAATGATGTGTTCAAGTATGGTTATATTGGTAAGTTTATCACGGAAAAAGTCCCGACCTACGAGTTGCGCCAAATCAACTATAATGGTATCCAGCAGTGGGCCAACGTTCAGAACAACTGGAGAGATCAGGTGACGTATGTGTCGCCCAACGATCCTGTTAACGGTTACACTACGTATAACCCGATACTGGCTAACTATAATGAGCAGCTCTTCTTCTCTCCCGAATTTCAGGATATTCAACCCTACCTTACAACACGTGACTACATCAACTTGTATAAAGGTCTTTACAATGGTGACTCCCCGTCGAGCATTTACAATCTGATCAACAACGTGGGTGTCAAAGGTTCGGGTTTCTCCAAAGGACAGAACGACTATCTTTACTTACAGGCCAAGGCTTCGGCCGATATCAAGGGTCATGAAATCGAGGTCGGTTTCCAGTATGATCAGATGTGGCAGTCTTCCTACTCGTTAGGCGCCTACAGCTTATGGACGATTATGCGCCAGAATGCCAACCGTCACATCCTTCAGATGAATACGGCTGACTCTGCTGCTATCTATGAACAGCGTGGATCGCAGCTTTATGTGAGTTATCCTCGTCTGCTTGATCGAGACCAGCAGTCTCCCTTCGATGCCGCATTCCGTAAGTATTTGATGGATCACGGCTATAGAAACACCGACGGTAGTCTTATTGATGATTATACCTGGATTGACGTTGATCGTTATTCTCCCGAGGACTATGTGAATGCTGGTGGTATTGAGATGTTCTCTGCCGACGAACTTTTCAATAGTGGTAATCAAGTCGTGAGTTACCTCGGTTACGATCATACCGGTAAGAAATATAATGGACGTGACTGGAGTTTCGATCGCTTCTTCAATTCCGAGGAACGAATGCTCCCTGCGTTCTCCCCGATCTATATGGCTGGGTACATTCAGGATAAGTTCTACTTCCAGGATCTTATTTTCAATGTTGGTGTCCGTGTGGACTACTTCAACGGAAACCAGTGGGTCATGAAGGATCCGTATCTGTTGTATCAATCGTATACGGTGGCCGATATCCGTAAGACTCCTACTCTTATTAGTGGCGGTGACCAGTATCTGTATACTGAAGGTATTGAAGACTGGGTGCCCTATGTGAGTTATGTTCCTGACGAGACAAATACCAGCATGCCGACTATCGTCGGTTATCGTTCACCGGAAGGTAAGTGGTATGATGCTTCTGGTACTGAGGTTGCCTCGCCGAGCGAGGTGAATGGTGTCTCCGGTAAGCCGACTCCCTATCGTACGGGTGGTGAAACTGGTGGTCAGGCTGCATTTAAGAACAATACTGTCTATCGTAGTGCTTTTGAACGTTATACTCCCCAGATTGTGGCAATGCCTCGTATTGCCTTCTCGTTCCCCATCGGTGAGAAATCTCAGTTCAAGGCCAGTTATGACATTATTGCCCGTCGTCCCTCTTCCGGATGGGAGGCAAATTATTTGAGCTACCTGTATATGGCACAGAATTCCTTGATCTCCAATCCTAATCTGAAGCCTGAGCGTATCACTAACTATGAGCTTGGTTTCCAGCAGGCTCTCAATCAGTCGTCGGCCATCAGTGCTTCTGCTTACTATAAGGAGACCCGTGACCTGATTCAGCTTGTTCAGTACGCAGGTGCAGATCCTAACCCCAACTACTATAGTTACGATAATAAGGACTTCCGTACCATTAAGGGTGTAACTTTGGCTTACGATCTTCGTCAGACTAAAAACGTTCGCATCAATGCCAACTATACCCTTCAGTATGCAGAAGGTACTGGTCTGTCGCAGAATACTATGACTGAACTTATCAAGGAAGGTTATACCACCTTGAAGATGCTCAATCCTATCAGCGATGACCGTCGCCATGAGTTCAAAGCCAACGTCGATTTCCGTTATCGTTCTGGTGCCAAGTACAATGGTCCTGTCATCACGCGTGTTGTCACTGATAAAGAAACTGGTGAGAAGCGTAAGAAAGAGATCAAACTCCTAGAGAATTTTGGTATCGACTTCCTCGCTGTTGCCCAGTCTGGTCGTCCCTACACCAAACAGTTGTCCAATTCGCAGGCAACAATCGTTGGTGGTTACCGCGGTGCCCGTTTGCCGTGGGGATTCTACTTCAATGTCGTTGCCGACAAGGTATGGTTCCTGAACGTTGGAAAACGTGAGACCTATCTTAAGGTTGACCTCACAATCAACAACCTCTTTGACATTCGCAACGTTGTCGGTGTCTTCTCTGTCACGGGCAACCCCGAGGATAATGGTTACCTTACCGACCCCGAGTCGCAGCAGGTCATTAATGCCTATCTTGATCCTCAGGCCTATCGCGACATCTACACTATTATTCTGCGCAACAATACCTGGAATTACTCCAGCCCGCGCACGATCAAGTTGTCAGTGTCCTATAACTTCTAATCTGTCAGCGAAAAAAATAAATCAAGATGAAAAGAATATATAGCAATTTGGTTTTGATTTCATTGCTGCTCATCACAGCCTCTGCACCTGTTTCGGCTCGCGAGTATGTGGGAAGCAAGAGAATCAGCGCAAAAAAAGCTGCTGTACAATCAAAAGCCGCTGTTTGTAAAAGAGCTCAGAGTACCGCCGAGCTTAATATCAACAATGTGCGTGCTCTGATTAACGGCTATGGCAACATGTGGTATGATGGTAGTGTCGCAAAATACCACCTGCCCAAGAATAGTAACACGTGTCCGCTGTTCTGCGCAGCACTTTGGATTGGTGGTACTGATGTCAATGATCAGTTACGTATTGCCGCCCTTCGTTTTGGTAGTGATGGTGATGATTATTGGCCGGGTCCCCTGAAGATCAATGGTACCGCATCCGTAGACTTGCCGGTGTGTAATGAATATGACAAACATTTCATTATTACCAAAGCAGAAGTTCTTGCTCATAAGGCTCACTTTGAGTATGATGAGAATGGTGCAACGGGCGACAATCCTGACATCCCGGACATCATCCGCAAGTGGCCTGCTCATGGTGTCGGCGATGATCTGAGTCCTTATCTGGCTCCCTTCTTTGATGCCAACCACAACAATGTCTATGAACCAGAGTTGGGTGATTATCCTTACTACGACTTTGACAATGTTCTTTGTCCGCGTACCCTTAAGGCCGAATGGGGTAATAAGTATACAGAGCATGTCACGCCGACGCTTGAGACCTCTGAAAATTATGTTGAAGGTGGTCTTCTCTCCGACCAGGTTCTTAAGGGTGACCAAACTATTTGGTGGGTGTTCAACGACAAGGGTAATACCCATACCGAGTCGAAAGGTGAAGCCATCGGTCTTGAAATTCGCGCTCAGGCCTTTGCCTTCTCCACCAATGATGAGATTAATAACATGACCTTCTACTCGTATGAAATCATCAACCGTTCTTCTTACGAGTTGAGAGAGACCTACTTTAGCCAGTGGGTTGATCCGGATCTGGGTTATGCCTGGGATGACTTTGTTGGTTGTGATGTCCGTCGTGGTCTTGGTTATTGCTACAATGGTAGAAGTCAGGATACCCCTGGTTCGGGTAGCTACTCTGGCGTTCCCCCTGCAGTTGGTATTGACTTCTTCCAGGGCCCCTACATGGATCCCGATGGCCTTGACAATCCCAAGATTGATATCCCCAAGATTCTGAGTGATAGTTATACTAATCTTGCCGTCAAGAACCTTCTCCAGAACTATCGTCGTACTGATAATATGGGTAATGTGTATTATGACACGATTGCTATAACCGACGATGCCGATCTCTTCTTTGCCATTGATCCTGCCAGCTGGTATTTCGTACCTGGTGATGCTGTTGGAAACTGCGCCATCAATGGTGTTAACTTTGGTAACAATATTAAGGATGATGAGCGATTCGGTATGCGTCGATTCGTTTATTACGATAACTCTGCGGACGCCATCTATGGTGAGCCCACCAAGGCTAGTGACTATTACAACTACCTGCGTGGTTTCTGGAAAAACGGTCAGCGTATGAAGTATGGTGGAAACGCTGTGTCGAACGGTATTGATCCTGCCAATATTGACTGCGACTTTATGTTCCCCGACGATAGTGATCCGTGGCACTGGGGTACCGATGGTGTCATTCCTACGACCAACCCCAATGACTGGCGTGAGATCACCGCAGGTAACAGCCCGGGAGACCGTCGTTTCATGCAGTCGGCTGGTCCTTTCACCTTGAAACCCGGCGCTCTGAACTACATCACTGTGGGTATCCCCTTTGCTCAGGCCTCCTCGGGTGACGGTCAGTGGGCATCTGTTACCGCCCTCCGTGCTATCGACGATGTCTGCCAGGCTCTCTTCGAGAACTGCTTCAAAGTTCTTGACGGTCCTGATGCTCCTACGATGACTTGCCAGGAGCTCAACAATGAGATTATTCTCTACCTCTCTTACGAAGATCGTAGTTCCAACAACTATAATGAGAAGTATCGTGAGATCGATCCCGCCATCGTTCGCAGCTACACTGACGAGCGTGGTATGACCCACCTTTACGACTCGGTTTCTCGTAGCTATATCTTCGAAGGCTATCAGATTTTCCAGTTGAAGGATGCCAACACTTCCATCGCTGATATCTACGATCCCAACAAAGCTCAGTTGGTTGCCCAGTGTGATATCAAGAACTTCTATGACACTTTGATTGTTACTTCTCACCTCGCATTGAATGAGAACCGTGACACGATCACCATTTATGACACCGCTGTCAACGGCAATCCGAGCCTTCCGATCGCAAAACTCACCAATTACACTACCAACACCGAGACTGGTCTTATCACTGGTCAGGTTATGGTCAATGGCGCTAACGAAGGTATACAGCACGTATTCCGCATCACCAGTGACGCTTTTGCGACTGGTTCTAACAACAAACTTGTTAATAACAAAGAGTACTACTTCATCGCAATTGCCTACGCACAAAACCGCTTTAAAGAGTATTCTCAGACCGATCCTGCCTTCCTCGATGGTCAGAAAGAGCCCTACCTTGCCGGTCGAAAGAATGAAAGGGGAGGTAGCATCACTGCCATCACTGCCATTCCTCACGATCCCTCTGTTGAGAACGGTGGTAAAATTGCCCAGTCCGAATTTGGCATGAGCCCCAACATTATTCGTATCGAAGGTTATGGCAATGGTACCAGCACTGGTCTTCGTATGACCGAGGCTTCCATTGCAGAGCTGATGGGCGCTCCTGGTGTCGAGGGTAAAGGCCCCGGTACCTATGTGTGGAACTACACTCAGTCTGCTGGTGCTGCTGCTATTGACAATTCTTACATGACCAACCCCTGCATTGTGGCTCATCCCGAGTACGAAGAGAACTATGGCCCGGTCAACGTCCGCGTCATCGATCCTTTCAAACTCAAAGAGGGTAGCTTCAACATCCTGTTCTGGAACATGGCTACCAACGCCAACGGCGATACTATCAATGATGACGCTCTCGGTGTCAATAACAAGACCCGTTGGTGCATCGTCAACGCCGATCCGACCAAGCCGGTCTATATCTCCGGCACGGACACCGTCTACAAGGTATGGTCGCATTTCGCTATTTCGCGTTACAACGAACAGATCTTCCCCGAACTCGGCATTGCAGTCTCCCTGCTCAATCCGCAGGTGGCCGCTACGAGCATTGACATCTCGGGATACAAGACGTCCACCGGTACCACGCAGTCCAACTATTTCGCTGCCGGCTACTATCAGGGCTTTGTCAACGAAGGCGCCCTCCTTGGCTCCTCGATGACCTTCGCCGACGAGACCAAGCAGTGGCTCTCCGGTGTGCCCGACAATGATTCGTACCTTATCTACAACTGGATCCGTTCCGGTAGTCAGTTCTCCCCCAACGCTTATAAGTCGTTTATCTCGCCTGCCACTCAGTATGATGTCAACGAGTCGTACCTCGATGAGGACTTCTTCAAAGCCTTTGTTACCACCCAGGGTAGCATGAGCACCCAGGTTGACTCGAGTGAGGGTATCGATAAGACGCAGATCTACGAGAGCGTTGTCGGAGGTCAGTGGGCCCCCTACGGTCTGGTTTCCACCATGCCGTTCCACCCGGGCTTCAGCTTCGCCCCCTTCATCAGCGACGAAGACCACATCCGCGACAGTATCGGCTCCATCAGCGGTATCTCCAGCCGTTACCAGTTGGAGCGCCTGTTGCTCGCCAATGTCTTCAACAAGGCCCTCAACTACAATGAACTTGCTAAGCTGCCCAGTGTCCGCATCGTCCTGACGGCCGACAAGACCAAGTGGACCCGTTGCCCGGTCATTGAGATGTGCGACGACCACACGCAGTCTGAAGGTAATGTGCGCCGCTTCATGCGCCGTGCCCATGCTTCGGTCGACAAAAACGGCAAGACCTGCGCCGACCTCGGCATCAATGCCAATGACTCCGATCCCAACAACCCCGCCTACATCGACTCCATCGGTATGGGCTGGTTCCCGGGCTACGCCATCAACACCGTCACCGGTGAGCGTCTGAACATCATGTTCGGTGAGGACTCGCGCTATGTGCAGTTCAACGGCCGCGACATGAAGTGGAACCCCGTCAGCACTACCATGGAAGGCACGCAGAACTATGTTATGGGCGGTCGCCACTTCATCTATGTGATGAACGCCACCCGCCAGACCTTCTACGACCTCCAGGATGCCAACAACGTCAACCTCAATAAGTACAAGACCTACGTCACTCCTAGCTATGACGGTGGTCGCTGGGCAATCAAGATGTTGAAGTCGGCCGAACACATGATGAAGTTCACGACCCGTGGCAACCGTATGATCCACAAGGGTGTCGTCAACCGCGCCGATAACTACAACGCCATCCGCGACTCCATCGCCCTGCTCTACGCCTCGACGGCGTGGGTCAACATGCCGCTCGTTGGTTCGCGCTACCAGTTCGATGATCCTAAGGACATCCCCTGCGACGTGACCATCGATATCGACATCCGCACTCCGTACAATAAGAACATGACCTTCAACGGTGCCACCGCCGTTCAGGCTGGCAACCCGGCAGTCAACAAGAACATGCCTGTCTACCAGTTCATCATCAACGCCTCCGACGCTGTGCTGGAGAACCAGGCCACTGCCGAGGATGCCCGCAAGACCTATGTGGACTCGCTGCTCGGTCTGATCAACGTGGTGCCCAACCCCTACTACAGCTACTCGAACTACGAGACCGCCAGCCAGCTGGAGACCAAGGTGCGCATTATCAACCTGCCCACGGGTGTCAACAAGAATGGCAAACCTGAAGGCTGCTACATCCGCATCTACACTGCCGACGGTACGCTGGTGCGCACCCTCGGTCCGACGGCTACCAGCCGCAACACCGACGTCCACGGCTCCGGCGTGGCCGAGAATACATATGTCGACTGGGATCTCCACAACCAGACGGGTATCCCCATCGCCGGCGGTATGTATCTCATCCACGTTACGGTTCCCGGCATCGGCGAGCGTGTCATCAAGTGGTTCGGTACCATGCGTCCTGTCGACCTCAACTCTTTCGGCTTCTAACCTGAGTAACACCTAACGAACGACAAAAAATTACAGAAGATGAAAAATATAATTAGAATATTTGCTGTAGTTGTGGTCCTCTCGGCCCTCACGTCGCAGTCGGCCATGGCTGGTAACGATGCACGCCGTGGCACGAGTGGTGCCAGCGAGTTACTCATCAACCCGTGGGCTCGCAACACCGGTTGGGGTGGCGTCAACGTAGCCAATGTGCGTGGTCTGAGCTCCATGTTCTCCAATGTGGCAGGTCTCGCCTTTGTCAACAATATCGAGGTGGGCTACACCAACACCATGCTCTATGGTGGCAAGAGCGGCCTCACCAGCGGTGCCTCGATCAATAGCTTCGGTGTCGGCATCCGCATCTTTGAGCGCGGTGTGGCCGGTGTCTACGTGATGGCGATGAGCTTCGGCGACATCGACGTGACGCGCTATGACAGCCCCGAAGGCGGTGCCAATGGTACCTTCTCGCCCTCCTACATGAACATCAACGTGGCCTATGCCCACAGCTTCACCAACACCATCCATGGTGCCGTCACCTTCAAGGTGGTCACCGAGAGCACCGACAACGTCTCCGCTTCGGGCCTCGGCATCGACGCTGGCATCCAGTATGTCACCGGTGAGGACGACGAACTCAAGTTCGGTATCGCCCTCAAGAACTGGGGTCCCTCGATGAAGTTCTCCGGCACGGGCCTCTCGCTGCAGATGGTCAACACCGCCGGCAACAACTTCACCGTCGAGACGCGCGCCGCCGAGATGGAGCTTCCCACCTGCCTCAACATCGGTCTGTCCTACGACTTCCTCTTCGAGAAGTGGGATCAGCGCCTCACCCTGGCAGCGGCCTTCACCTCCAACGCCTTCCTGCGCGACAACTACACCGTCGGTTTCGAGTACAGCCTGCTCAACATGTTCCAGCTGCGCGCCGGCTACATCATGCAGCCCGGCCTCTGGAGCGGCAGTCCTGCCACCGCCAACAACGGCATCTGCGCCGGTGCTTCGGTCGACGTGCCCTTCGGCAAAGAGGACAGCAATATGGGTCTTACCATCGACTACTCCTACCAGTCGGCTTCGCCCATGCGCGGCACGCACTCCATCGGTGCCAGCTTCCGCTTCTAGTTCCGCCGCCTGAAACACAGCAGATACAACACTCTGGGAAAGGCTTTTCAACGAGCCTTTCCCACTTTTTAAACGTCCATCGACAAGGGAGTCCGCTCCCGATCGAAATAACCCAAACCCCAACAACGATACAAAAAGACATGTCAGAAATCAAATACTACAGCGAAGAGGGTCTTCAGAAACTGAAAGACGAACTCCATCACCTGATCGTCGTCGAGCGTCCGGCCGCGTCGGCCGCCATCGCCGAGGCCCGCGACAAGGGCGACCTGAGCGAGAACGCCGAGTACGACGCCGCCAAGGAGGCCCAGGGCCACCTCGAGGCACGCATCAGCAAGCTGCAGGACCTCGTGGCCAACGCCCGCCTGCTCGACGAGAGCAAGATCGACACCTCGAAGGTGCTCCTCCTCTCGATCATCACCATCCGCAACACGCGCAACAACCAGGTGCAACGCTACACCATCGTGCCCGAGAGCGAGGCCAACCTCAAGCAGGCCAAGATCAGCATCACGTCGCCCTTTGCCTCGGCCTTCCTGGGCCACAAGGTGGGCGACATGGTCGAGGTGAACGTCCCCGCCGGCAAGATGATCTTCGAACTCGTCAAAATAGAACGTTAACCATGGCAAGCATTTTCAGCAAGATCGTGGCGGGCGAAATCCCCTGCCACAAGGTTTTTGAGACCGACCACTGCCTGGCCTTCCTCGACATCAACCCCGTCGTGCGCGGCCATGTGCTCTGCATCCCCAAGCAGGAAGTCGACAACATCTTCGACCTCGACGACGAGCTCTTCGTCGAGCTGCACCTCTTCAGCCGCCGCGTGGCCCGCGGGCTCAAGCATGTGTGCCCCTGCATCAAGGTGGGCGTCGCCGTGGTGGGCATCGACGTGCCCCACGCCCACATCCACCTCATGCCGCTCAACAAGCCGGGCGACCTCAACTTCGCCCACCACGTGGAGATGAGCGCCGACGAGCTGAAGGCCCTGGCGGCCCAGATCGCTGCCGCCATCGAGTAGCCCACGCGCCGCCCCTCGCGGCCCAACCCCATCGGGACAGCCCCGTGCCCTGCCGCACGCTGCCGCCCCGATGGGGTTTGTTGTTTATATATGTAATGGTGTCCTATCGGTACGGTGGATGCGCTCCTCCCACCCTCTGAGAGGGAAGGCAGAGGTTTTCCCCCCACCCCAACCCCTCCCTAAGGAGGGGATGAGGATGGTATCAGCCTGCGTCAGCCGTCCCCTCCCTGGGGAGGGGTAGGGGGTGGGGGATTTCGTTGCCACAGAGTGGTTTTAAGTTAAATTATGTCAAAAAAATAGATCGTGCACGTGAAGGGAGCCTCCAGTGGGGGTTTCCGATAGCGAAGCGGAGAACGACCCACCCCGCACAAGGTTTTTAACGGCGAATTACTCGAAGAACTCTAAGCTACGCAGGCTGCCATATTATCAGTTTGTTGTGCGAATTACTCGAATGCTTGCGCAGGCCATTCGAGTAATTAGCTTAAAA
>OCVV011304550.1_pt1 | contig 23612 bp, 55 predicted proteins | sample 1539721 | NCBI WGS metagenome assembly OCVV01 (sample SAMN02144230, study PRJEB22623) | gut metagenome | biome: sheep rumen | host: Ovis aries | place: New Zealand
CTGAGCTACCATACGATATTCAGGACTCGTTATTTTCTTTGATCCGCTATCAAAATAATTTTGCTGTATGAGTCCCTTTTATTTAATTTTGTTTTCTTTATACAGGACGCTAAAGGAGGGATAAACCGTGAAAAAGAGATTTATATAGTCTGATCATCATATCAAAGTCCATTGTTCATTGCTGCGTGCGTCCCAGACAGGGGTGAAGCGATTTGAACGCTCACGCCTTACGGCACAGGAATCAAAATCCTGCATGTCTCTCCAGTTTCATCACACCCCTATGTAGTAGCAAGTTCGCTTCCGTTCCCTTGCTACATTCTCTATTATACTCATCCAGAATCTAATGTCAACACCTATTTTTTAATTTTTTCATGTTTATTTTCATACCTTTAAAACTCCAATACAAACAAGACATTTCCCTCTATTATCAAAGAAACTATATTCCGTTCCAAACTGATCTTCTTCTCTAACGCATTTAACAATTTCATCAAACCATCCATGAGTATCTACGTCACTTCCATCAACAAAATACCTGAAGCCAGAACCGCTTTCCGTTTCATAAATAGATATAGTAGATTTATGACAACTAACATTAGCGCCCATGAAAACCATACAAATTAAAGTATCAGGATCAACAGTTTCAAACTCTTCACAAAATTCACTAATAGTCATTACTTTGTCTTTTGTCATAAGTGTCCTCCCTTTAAGATTATCTAGTTATCAAACGCCCGTTCGTATTGTGTATTTATCATAATACGAACAGGCGTTTCTGTCAATATGGAATTTATAGGAACTTTATTTTCAGACTATTCCAATATGTTCTTATATTTCGTATAGAAAGAAGAACAAATTATCTTTCTGTCATATTGTAATTCAATTTTCTTTAGACGTTTGCTATATAAATAATCATAAAAATTAAGTCCTGTTTCCTTCATGCCTTTCTGGATCATATTGATCATTCCAGATTCGTGACACTGTTTTGTGTTAAACCATTTATCAATGTCTAAGAACACACAGACACGCTTAATCGTGACATAAATCGCTCTTCCGTTATGCAATGGATCATCATATTTTGTATTACGTTTGGTCTTAATTATCTTTCCGTTTTCTACAAGACCAGTTACCCGTGCCATATCACCAGACATTGGATACAATTCAAGTGTCTGATTTGACTCTTCTGCAAAATCAATTAAGTCCTGAGATATCGGCAATACACCTCTGGAAACTCTGATGGTTTTATTTTCTTTATCAATATCATCCATAGAGGCATTCCAAAAGTCTTCAAAATTCTTTCCCTCAAGACCTTCATACAGACCCAAGAAGATAAACTTATCACAGGCGTTAGGAAGCTGAGCACACCATGCAAGCATCTGTTCCCTTGTGACAAGTCGTTTCTGTTGAGCGACCTGATTCACACATCCAAGCAGCATGTCTCTGTTAATCTCTAAGAAATGATTCTGACTATCAACGACTAAGTTCTGTTCAAGTGCCCACTGAGCATACTGGCTAAGTCGATTATTGATAACGTACAAGGTGTCAATGGATTTAATATTCCATGTCTTATACATATTCAGCAACTCATATACAGTAAAATTAAATACGTCTTTATCTAATTGCTCTTCAAAAGCATTTGTCTTCTTAAAATCTAATTCCAATGCTTTAGGTGGCAGAACTACAGTCGCTTCCCTTTCGGCTTTATATCTCATTTTTGTTTCCTGATTATACATGGTGTCTCCCCTCCTTTCTTTTATAATTTATCTATTGCATTCAGCATAGATTTCTTAGTGACCTTATTAGAAAAGATGCGCTTATCTAATTCGGATACATGGCTGAGTTTTCTGGCAATCATAAAAGGCGTCCAGTTCTTAGAGATGCCGTAGATCAAAATTAGCAGTTCTTCAAATGTAAAGCGCTTATCAAACCAATCTGGATTCTCTTCTACGAACGCATTAATGCCGTTTTTCAACTTATTTTTGACGCCCAAGATATCTGACATAGGAGAAGATTTCATTCCCTTGAAGAAAATAAAATCTACTATATTACCAGCATAACTGAAATTAATTTGACCACCATTTCTAAGTACTTTTCCTTTAAGGTCAAACATGGTGTCTGTATTAAGTCGTTCTAATGCGATATTTGCAGGACTGGACATGTTCATAGACGCAGAATCAACTTTACGCATCTTAGTCTTCTGGTCTTCCTGATAGATAAATTGTTTCACTTTATCATCAGGGAATGAAATAATGCGTAACTCAATAGGATAGTTAAAGTCTTCATTGACTTCTTTTAGCTGACACATTGCCAGATAACGGTGATAACCATCAGAAATATCGAAAGCAGGTATCTGATTGATTGTTAATAGATTCCGTCTCTGATCATATGTCCAGTCAGTTGTCTCAGGCATATTCAAAGTAATTACATTAGGAATGAAATTACCCTGAGACAGGCTTGCCTTAATTTCTTTTACTGCCTTTGCATTGATAGCGATTTTAAAAGACTCTTTATTGCCTCGTACAATACGTTGCATGGTGCGCTGTGCATTTGCGTTGTAATTAATCAACTGCGCCTTGCGTAACTCAATCAAGAAGTTAACGTCAGCTGCACCAATCCATTGATCAGGCGCTACCTGAATACATTGAATATCAATTGGGAATTCAAATTCATCTCGCTCATATTGCTGGGCGCTATAGAAAGAAATTTCATTCTCTGTAAAAAACTCTTTTGCTTTATCAGGTTTAATCTTATTGCAGATCAAGAAGAGCAAGAACTCATTGTCCTCTTCCATGTTAGTACGACCAGCAATAATATCTGTTGTGATACCAGTAGGAACATTATTTTCAGCTTCAATTTGTGTTGTTATCTCATTTAATTTTTCTTGGTTAAACACAAGGCTGTTGCATCTGGAGCGCAGATATTCAACCAATTCCTTTTTCTCTTTTAACATTTGAAGCCTCCTTTCTATACTGGAATGGTATCATATAATTATGTTTTCTGTCAATGTATTTGCTTTAATTTGTAAGAATATATCTCCTGATGCTTTAATCTCTTGCTGGAGTCCTTGATATGTTAGCCCGTTTTCCCACAGGCAACCATCAGCGGTATAGATTTTATATCGCTTCTGGTATTTACCTGTGAGAGGATTGGTGAAGCTGTCGTTTGTTATCGTGATTCCGTATTTGCTCTCGTAGCTTGTAATTCCAGCCATATCATCTCCCTTCATACAGACAATATATCATCCTGCCACTATAATTGTTCCCTTTTGTGTTGCACTTATATATTTTCATGTTAAGTCTTTTCTCTTTTGCTTCTGTATAGTATGGTTCAAAATCTTCTACTATTTTAACTTCTGTAAACTGCCACTTTTTATCAAAATATACGACACGATACATAGTTCACCTCATATAGATGCGTCTTCCAGATAACTGACTACATTATCAATCAAATCCTGAAGTCGATCTTCAATTTCGTTTTCATCGTTATTCTCGTCCTCGTCTTCATCAAAATCATGAATCTGGTTAGCTTCGTAATCTTCGTAATCACTCATGAACTCATCAATAGCATCAATAGCTTCGTTCATATTATCCTGCGCTTCCTGAGATGCTTCTCCACGCATACTGTACTGAAGATTTTCAGGCATAGATTCAAATGCCCATTCTTCGTCCATCAATACCATTTCAATATCAGATTTAATTCCCTCAAGCTGTTTGATATCAGACACATTTTCAACACACATGACTTCATTGATAATGTTAGCAAGTTCTTTTCTTCTCTGGTTATTCATTTTTATCTCCTTTTTTTATCTTCTATTCCACATATTAATTGCTTCTTGTTTATTTGTCCAAGTATCAAATGTAGCACGACAGTTGGGACATTTAACTCGCCATCCATTATTAGCTATTTTGCTTAAAGGTATAAGCTGTATTTGTTCTGGTGGACAGTGACAAAACGGACATTCCATTTTGATTCGTTTATCAGTCATAATAGCCTGTCTCCTGTTTTAGTCGTTCTTCATCTTCATGTGTATCTGGAATATAATAGTCATAGCCCCAAGTATATTTAGTTAATGTGCAATAAATTGGTTTGCCTTTTATTGTTAATTCCAACCCAATTGCCACAGGAATTTCTGGTTCTAAAAATAACGTCTCTCTAATTTCTCTTTGAAATTGTTTAAAAGATTTAGTTTCGCCATTAATTTTACCTCCAGATTTGTTATACAAGATTTTTAAGATTTCTATTAATGTTTTAGGTTTTTCTAAAATAATCTTTGGTTCTTTTTTTATACGTCTTTTAGCTTTCCGTCTTGTCATTTGATTCCATATCCTCAAACAAGTTTTCTGTTTCTCTCCTATTACTAATAATATCTCCCATAATATTAGCTGCCTTTTCACGATCTGCTTTACCAGTACCACGAATGTATCGTTGTGTGGTAGCAATGTTAGAATGATTCATTTGTTTTCTAACGAATTCAATATCATGAGTTTTATTATATAACATAGTACCATAAGTGGCACGGAGTTTATGAGGAGTAATATGTTTGCCTGTAATATTACTGCAATATTTACAGACAATAGCTTTAATGCCATCGTAACTAATTCGTTGTTTTCTGTTTGAAATAAACAGTGCTGTTTCATCTTCTTTTCCAGCTTCTTTTAATAATGCTTCTCGCTTTATAAGCCACTTCTTTAATACCGTAACAGTATCATCAGGCATCTGATGAATATTAACTTTATCTTCTTTATCGGTAACAATAACAATTCCTTCTTCTAAATTAAGATCATCTACATCAAGATTTTGTAATGCAACTGTGCGCATGCCTGTTGTAAGAAACATAAGTACCATTGACATATCTCTAGATCTGTAATCATCTTGCGCCCATATATACTTTCCGTTTTTTATGCCTCTTTGAATATTTTCTATAACCATTTGAATTTCATTTGGTGTTAAATATCCAATTTCTCTTTTTTGTATTTGTTCCTGTTTTTCTATATATTTAGGGCGTTTTGCATATTCCATAAAATTATATTGCATCTTTTTAGTCGCAAATAAATATTGTGCATATTTATTAATAGCAGAATATTTGACTATCAATGATCCTGATGTTTGCCTTTTATATTTAATGATGTAAGCATTATAATCATCAAGAGTAATTTTATTTATTGGTTTATTTGTTTGTTTTAAGAAGTTAATAATATGGACTATATAATAATAAATAGTTCTGCTACTTTGTTTCGCGGAAAACATTGAATTTGCAAATTCTGTTAAATAAGGTAATTCAGAATTATTTTTACATAATTTATTAATCATTTCTTCATATTTCGCATCATCTCTATCTTTATTTGCCATAACAACCTCCTTTTATTCCATGTGTTTTATCATATAAGCTGGTGCTTTATATTCACCACCCAGTTCTTTATATTCTTTGTAACCGATTTCTATTTTTTCACCATATCTTCTTGTTGTTGGATTATAAATTTGCTTATAACAATAAATTGTAAATTTGTCTTTAAGAGCGCGTCCTCTCTTATCACGAATTGTTTCACAAGTTTCTTTTTTATTTAATTCATAAAAGTATTTATCTTTCATGTGATATTTTAAAAAATAATCTCTCATGCAACCTCTATCTCTATATTCTTTTCTTTCACCACACCAACATTTACCTTGGTCTATTTGTTCTTGAATATGTGCTTCAAATTTTTCTTTAGAATAATTTCTATAGATTTTACGAGTATTCAGATCTATAATCACATCATCCCCTGTAATAGCACCTTGATCTCCTGGTTTCCATAGACAATCCAGTTTTATTTTCATTACCAAGGCACCATTTTCAGTCCAGTGCATTTTATAATCAATTGGATCAATATAAGTTTCTTTTCCCTCTTCAATTGCTTTTCTAATAGCTCCCGTTTTCTTATTAAAATTATTCATCTGCGTATAGAAATATATAAACGGAAAAACAAGAATAATGATTAGTCCAATCATATAACCAGCTCCTTTCTAACAATTTGTTTGTGTATAAACTATAACATTTACATGCTTTACTGTCAAGCAGTGTTTTGTTCTATATTTAATTTTCTATTGTTTATATTTTTTTAATAATTTCCGTTTTAATTATCTATTTACAAAATGTTTTTTATCCTGTATAATAGGGGATGGATGGGGCGGGTGATACTAATAATATAATATATTAATATCAATATATATCTATAATATATATTATTATCTTAACCCTCCCGCCACCCACTGATTATAATAATAAAATATTATTTTGTCAATATTTAATTTTTATTTCTTTAGTGACCATAATGTAATACTACCAGATTTCCCCAATTATCTGGATTAAATCCTTTCAACATATCCAGACAAGGTTTATATCTCCTGTAGTAATCTTCCGTTTCAATTGCATGTTCAATCATATTAATTGCATCCTGTATAGGTATTTCCTTTAAAGGATCACCATATCTATCTTCCGTAATTTCTGTGTTACCATCGTCTGCTATAATATAACAATCCGTTGCGGGGTAGCTGCTGAAATTAAGTCTAGGCACTTTACAGAGATCAAACATGGCAATTACCTCGCCCCATTTTTTATTTACGAACTTCCAGTCGTGTTTATCAACTACATATAATTTACTTTCGTATCCCATATTTATCTCCTTTAATTTATTTAATTACAGGGAAAATAATAGCAATTCTGTTTTCAAACGGATAAGCCGCACCATCTTCATATGCATATATCAGCACTGGTTTATTTCCACCAGCGATGTATACATGATATTTAGTTTTCTTTCCTGCAATATTGAATCCAATCACTAATCTATTATCAACGAACGCATGGATCGGGAAGAATTTATTTTCTGTTTCAAGCTTCCACAGTGTTCTTTTATTTTCTGTATCCTTTACCTTGGACATTTTATCAGGCGTTACCAGATGATAGGCACCTGCTTCAGCTGTTTTCCAAAATTTCTTTAAGTCTATATGATGCGCATAAAATTTAGTTGCATCTAATTTCCATCTCTCAGCAGGAATAGTATAAATAACCGTTCCCATGCGATCAGTTACATAATATTCTCGTCTCTCTTCACACCAATCATAATAGAACGTATCATCCTGCATCTTGTCCTGGATCTTGTCTGTGTACTTGTAATAGTCTGTCATCGTATCTTCCTTTCTGCGGTCAGAATTACCACGAAAATCGATTAATTTCTGTTGTCTGGGTGTGTTCTGGTATAAGTGACGGGGTAGAATGTTAAGACTTAAATTTAGCCAAATTCGAACCTTACACAACCTTCATTATAATTATCCATATACCAGTTATCAATTTCTTCCATAACTTCAAAGACATCTTCCTTATTACACATCGGACTTCCTTTAAAATAATTATTAAATGCTTCTTTTATTACTATAAAGTCACTTGCCCAGAATTTAAAAGTAACGGTTCCATCTCCATTATCATAAATATAAATTGTCATTATTATATTCCTTTCTTTTAATAAGGCATTGTTATCAGTACATTTCCGTTTTTACTCTGGTCAATATTATCAATACTAAAGACATACAAACCATAGTCCCAGTTGTTTTGCTCACAACCATCTTCACTCAGACGCTTGTCAATATCTGTATACACTTCTCTTAATTCGTCAAGCGCTTTTTCACGAGTCTCGGCAATCACGATTCCGCAATCACCGCCCTCACGTTCATACACCCAGATATTATTTCTATTAATCATATCACTCATTCTTTAATCTCCTTTGTAATATCTTTCCAACCAATGCTGTCACAATAATAATATTTCTTTTCGTTTGCCTCTATATCTTCTACAAGAACAACATCACTTACACTCATTGAATGTCCTCTATATCCATCGGGATGGTTAATATTGAATGTTTCAAAAAGATACCCAAGTAAATCCATATCGTCAGCAGCTTCTTCATATCCGTTCCAGACCGAACGGTAAGGCTTGAAAGACCAATTTGCCATTTTATTAGCCAGTTTCCAATTCAAGAAAGCAAAAGGAACATTCGCTCTAACCTGATAAATAACGTATCTGTAATTCTTCATTCTCTTAGTCCTCCCAATCTGCATCTTCATATTCCTGTGCATCTCTGATTACATAGTCAAGGATATCTGTGAAGTAATCCTCTTCCGTACTATCAATGATTTCTTTAATTAGTTTCTCTTTATACAAATCATAAGAATATTCAAACTTCTCTTTAATATAATCAAGAAGTTCAGAATAGGTGTGTCCGTCATCCAAATATTCTTCACACATTCTTTGACCATCTGCATCTAAGTACGGAGCGAATTCATCCCAATAAATCTGACCGCTCCAATTATCTTCTGCGATTTTAATCGGGTCTTCATTTCTGTAGTCAAATGTCCAGATTGTGTGCCACCCCTGATACCATGAATTATTATCTGTAAAATACTGAATATCAATCTTTTCTGTTTCAGGATTAATTACTACACGAGTAATGTAGGCGGGATCATGAAGTACCTCACGGTAAGCTTGTTTCATGGTTTTAATGATTGCGTCATAATTCTTTTCCATCATTTCAGAAATTTTCATATCACATTCCTTTCTCTTCCACACAAACATTAAGGTCTCCAAATTTCTCTATTGCTTTAAGAAGTCTTTTTAACTTCCCAGTTTCTGAGACCCAGATTTTGTATCCCTCTTTTCCGTCATGCTTGTCATCACAGCGGCAATGACCGGGTTCGTAATAGCAGCTGAGCCAGTACGATGCTTCGTCATGCATCCACTGTAATGTAACTCCTTTTTCGACATTATAATAACGGCGATCAGAAAAGATTTCGCTTTTTCCGTCAGACAGCGCAAGATATTCACAACCGATATCCCACATCACACCGTCAAAACGTTTACAGATTTTTTTGAATTCTTTTTTAATCATTTGCGTTCTCCTTTTAATTAATGATTAAATCTAATATAAACATTCATCCAGTCCTCACCGAAGTACTCGATGAATTGTTTCTCTACCTCAGGATATTTCTCTAAGATAGTTATTTTAGCGTTTGAATCCCAATCAATAATCGCACACCAATCACCAGCATATTCTCCCTTACTGAATCGTAATGTATCAAGCAACCAGTTCATTGATTCCTGACGGTGAATTTTACGAATGCAATCTTTCAAGGAAATAAACTGTGAGGGGAAGATGATATTGTACATTACATCATCGATTTCTGTTCCTTCAACTCGCACGCCACTAATTTTAGGATCGAATGTAATCATTTGCTTTCCTCCTGTTTTGCATAATAATCGCTGATTTCTTTAATCTTCTTTCTGTTTTCAGGTGTATCTATCCAACCGTAATAATTACGAGGATAATCATTTAAAATAAATGTTTCAGGAATTTCTTCAGCGGGGATAATTTTACAATAGCCAATTCTTTCTGCTTCCTTTGCAGCGGCTTCATCATCATAAATCTGGTCAGGATAACAATCGCCAATAGCTTCAATCTCCAGAAGACCAAGTCCGTCAAAGTCAAAGATTTCAAACCCACGCTCAGCCTGTTCCCTTGTCCAGCCCTCTTCCATTGCGAACTTAATTCCTTCAGCTGTAGGATAATTATATGCCATTTCTTTTCTCCTTTTTTATTTAATCTTTAAGTGGATTTACATAATCATCTGCCATAGACATTGCTTTTGCCTTATCATATGCATCATAACTTCTACAGAACTTATCAAATATTCCAGCAGCGTCCAGAATATAATCATCATCTGCAATCTCATAATCCATATATAAATCTATGACATGGGCATACACTTCAAATTCAGGCGTGCCGTTTTTTAACATTTCTTTTATTTTTGGTACATAATACTGTGCTTCAATTTCTTTTACATAATCTAATTCGTCATCTTCCATTTCCATATATGCTTTTGTATTACACAGTTCCCAATATCTTGCGTCTGTAATCATTTTAATTATCTCCCTTCTAATCAAGTCAGAATCGGCTGGAATCCCTTTTCTACAGCAAAATCGTACAATCCATCAGTATCATCAGCTGTATATACCTCTGTATACCATGTCTTAAAGCACGGCTTTTCATTTACCTCAGTCTTACACTGAATAATGAATTCGGTTTCGTATCTTTTATACCACTCTTCTACAATCCATTCAGGGAAGAGCATGTCAATGAGATTGTCATTAAAGCACTCTTCTTCACTGAATAACCTAGTGGAATCACGATAGATGCAGACGGGGATAAGTTTTGCGCTCTTCATAATTATCTTCCTTTCTTTAATTAAAACTCATATCTATATACATCAGGTTCTTCCGTTGCCCACTTATCAAACGATAAATCAAGACCAAGTTCTGTTGCGCACAGCTGAATAAGTGGCTTATCTTTATAACCAATATCTAACGTTTCGGTATCTCTGTATTCGCCATTCTTATCTTTGCTACCCCAGAGCCAATTATCAATTTTCATTGCGGGATAGAATCCGATGTCATAACCGAACAAGGTATTCAACCATGCGTGCCGATCAATGTCCGCATAGCATTCAGTACCAAGTTTCATTTCCATGAGGTCTTTAATCCAGAATTCCATTGCGGGAGTTCCGATTTCATCACGATTAAAATAACCAGCAAAATCTACGAGCATATCAATTGCTTCTTCTCTTGTCATTTTATTTATCTCCTTTTAATTAATTATGAATTACTATCGTATCAACGAATGTACCACCATATGCACCACCATTTAGTAACATATCACCAAGCGTTTCCATGTCAATTGGTTCAACAGTATAATTAGAAGGATCATCAACTTCTTCTTTAATTTCTTCGATGCCGCCTAACTCGGGATAATGGTTAACTTCCATTGCACGCTTTAAAGCATACTTTTCAGGGTTCTCTTCCCTTGCAGTGTTTACAATAAATTGTGTACAATCAGTTTCAAAAGTCACCACATATAAATCCATTTTGTTCATCATAATTAATCTCCTTTTCTCTTAACACAGACACTCGCCATCTATTCCTAAAGCAGGAATTGAAATATCAAAGATTTCTGTTCCTGCGTTATATCCTCTCCAAAAATCTGTCAGATATGTAGGTTCCGTTTCGCTCATATAATCGAGCAGAAGACTGTCACATACCGTCTCAACCCAATCAGCATCATCCTCATGTGCTTCATCTGCATCAGCACACATTCTTTCAATGTCATATCCTCTTGTTTGTATCTCTTCCCAATCTTCTTCAGGGATAATGTAGTATTTCTCTTCAAGGTATTCATTAACCAGCGATGCTTCAATCGCATCTGCAAGATCAGGATCAATGATACGGTCAACATGCTTCCAGATTGCTTTAAGTCTTTCTGTCATTCTTAAATCCTTTCTGTTGCTTTAATTGCGGTTGCGTTAACTGTTTCTTTTATTTCATCATTACCATGTAATATCCAAAGCTGTTCAATGATGTATTCAGGATCAACTTGCGTCAGGAACGTAAACCAGTGTGACCTGAAGAATCGATTAATAGAATGAATTGTTGTAATTGCTCTCCATTTTCCATCAATTGATTTTGGATTATGGAGATATTTCAACGCTCCCTTGTAATCATGTGTTGCTTGAACAATGATTTCATTTGCGAGATCTTCCCACGGTTGGCGGCTATCGTAATCAATCATCTCCATATTCTTCTTCCTTTCTTGCTACAAGCATTAAGTATTTCTTTGGTGTTTTGTTGTACAACCGGATTGTGTGACCGCTTGACCAGCAATTCAGGTAACGCTCCTGAATGATTGCGGTCTTGAATCCATCACACATCAGAACCATGTTTCCGTAACCAAGCGTTCCTTCCCGAAGTGTGACGATATTAGGTTCCTTGTGAACAGCTTCGCATTCTCTCCTGTAGCGGTTAATAAAGTTAGCAACTGCTGTGCAATCATACATTCTCATGTTGTATACTCCTTTCCGTTTACTTTCGTTCCTTTTAATCCTCTTAATCTGTTTACTTCGGTCTGTAAATTCTCTGGAATGTTAAGTACTGTAATCAACACCTCGTCTTTGAATAGATAGGCGCCGTTTCCGTAAAGCAGAATTTTATTTGGCTTTCGCTGTGATAAGTAAAGACCATCAACCCAACGTTTCAGGTTAATGCTTTCACTTGTTTCTGCATGTGTTACACCGTGTCGAACGATTCTTCGAAGAATTTTGTTCTGGGCTTTTTTCTGTATACCACATCTCTGTGCCATCCGAACTGATGCGTGCTTTGTAAGAATCGCCATTTAATTATCACTTCCTTTCTCAATCGAACCAATCATAGTGTTCTTTTACTTTCTTTGTGATGAAATCATCAACTGCTGCATAATAATCATCATCGCTATGAAGTGATGCCTCTTCAAATTCCATTGCCCAGTTAAATATATCATCATATATTTCTCTGGAATCAACTTCCACATCTTCTGGCATCATAAACCGAACCGCCAGCGTCATATCAAAGATTACTTCACCCAGACTATACATTTCTTCTTTGCCAAAATTCATCATTTCTTTACCTCACTTTCTTTGAAACATTAAATCATCTACAACACTTACACCGAACCAGTGTTCAATATTCTGCCACAATCCCTCAACGGTCACTCCCTTATGCCAACATCTGAAATCTGCATCAATGAGCAAATTCCATTCGTTTTCTACTGTGGGCACATCTGCAAGTTCTTCCCAAATCTGTTTTGCCATATTTAATTTCTTTTCCTTTGGAAGTTCAGGAACGTAGCACTCAATAAGCCAGCCCACATCATAGCCACGGGCAGCAATTTCCTGCCAGTCGTCAGTTGTTACGCCAATGAAGTCTTTCTCTTCAATGTAATCTTTGATAGCTTCATATTCCTGAGTGCAGAACGTTTCATCATCTGCGATCTCCATCAGGGGTTTCAGGATTTTTTCCAGTTCGCTCATTTATTACCTCGCTTTCTTTTACTTAGTCATCCCAAATCTGCCACATGTTGTGGATGTAATCAGGAAACATGGCTTCCAGTTCTCTTGCCGTAGATCGCTTTAAGTCAATTACAGGCAGGTACTTCGGTATAACAACATTCTTCGGTAATCTTTTTCTATCTGTCGCATAATATGGATTCTTCCCGACTATCCTAAATTCTTCTAACATATAATTGACCACCACATAGCATGGGTTTTCATATGCATCTTTAACACCAGAATAAACCCAACAATCGGTATCAAAGTGTTTGCCTACTGTTTTGTTTTCTTTTAATTTAAGCATGTTTTACCTCTCTTTCCAATTAATACATTTAGGGAACTCGTAATATCTTTCTGCGTATTCTTCTTCTTTTTCCATATCAGCTTCTTCAACACTGACAAGTCTGTTTTCTGTATCTACATCCCTGTCATCATCATTAAATTCGATCTTATTACATTCTTCCATTGGCAGGTCACCATACAAAGCAGCATAATACTGGTTCTCTGCAATCACATAATCGGCGTCATCAGGGACTTCAATAAAGATTTCTTTTCTACGGGTTTCCTCAATTACAGCTTTAAAGTATTTCATTTTATATTCCTTTCTTTTAAAACTCAATAGGATGCCCAAGTGTTTCTAAACGAGTAACTGAAATGTTATAGTCGGGTTCAGGAAATTTCTCTTTGAACAATTTATATAATTTTTCTGCTGCCCTTTCGTTCGGACAGGAGCGGGGATCTGTTGCAAACAGGTGGCACCAGTGTCCTCTTTTGTTTTTAACTGCTACATTGATTTCATATCCGTTCATTACACACTCCTCTCTTAGTTCCAATCACTGTCATAGAACATATAATAATCTTCTTCCTTTTCAAACCCAGCAATCGCTAACTGTTTCATTACCCAATCACCGATTGCATAATATTCTGCGTCATTTTCACAGCACATCCAATCTCTGTATGCCTTGGATGCTACTGCGTAAATCTCTTCTTCCTTTGCCTTATTCAGAGCAACGATAAGGATGCCCATTTTATTATTATCGGAATACATAAACGAGCCTGTCATTTTTGAAATAGTAACCATTACTTAGCCCTCCTGATTTACATTCTGTTCATATACCGCCTTACTAACATCATTCATCAATCCCCATAACCATACAGGAGTAACGGGTTGGGTATAACGATTGTTTGTATAATAATCAATTCCTTTTGCAAGGACATTACACAATGTTGCTGCCTCATCAGGCGTTACTTTAATTTCAATTGTTACCAATTCTTTCATTTTGTTTCGCTCTCCTCTTTTAGTTGAACGGCAGATCGTCAGTTACAAACTCGGTACACGTATCATTTCCGTCATAGAATACATACGACTCATCCGTTTCCGTGTAGCCGTTATATTCTAACTCCTGTTTCATGTCCCACAGGTCGCCTTCAAATTCAAGGTGAATTACATGTGGCATGAAGTGGCGCATATCATCATACTCTGCGGTGATACGCCCTGATGTTGTGAATTTTTTGTTTTCCGTATTGATGGATAAGTAATCAGTTCCGTATCTGAATCTCAGAATCATTTACTTTCGCTCCTTTCATTTAATTATTACTTGTCACTTTATTAATCATACCACAGAAACGCTTACGCAGTTGTGAACATTTTGTGAACATTTCTGTGGTGGATTTAATTATCTTCAGTGTGCATCGAACAAAACAGCTTCGCCACATTTCAGACCCCAACAACCGCTTGCCTTTTTGTTGTGACCTGCATAATGATAGAAGCATTCAGAGCAATTGCCACCACACAGATAGATCGGTTCCCAATCTTCAGCGGTGCAATCTCCGTTGGGGAATTTAATATGTGCTACAGGGAGATGATATGGATTATACATTTCCATGTTAGGCCATGCAGACAGCACGGGATGTACATTCTTGAAGTACTGCGTGCTCTCAAGACTACCACACGCCTCAATGAATTTTGCAATTCCCTTGTAGTTTTTTGTGAAGAACAGGATGTGACAAGCGAGATTTTCTTTTGCCATTTTTTCGATGTAGAAAAAATCTTCGTTTGTCAGGTCACCACCAACATTTAAACGCAGCTCTGTTACGAACTGTGCCTGAATCTGTAAGGACATTTCTGTCCAATAGCGTTCAGGATCTTCTTTGTGAATTGCGCTGTTAACTGCTCTTGTCTCCTGTACTTCAGGGATCCAACAAACATTCTGGATATCATAACAACCACCATACAAACAACCTTTTCCGTCTTTACCTACACAATTAGTGCAGTCAACACCGGGAATCAGGGAACAGGTACGGCAATTAATACCTGTTTTGCTGTTTCCGTTCATCAGACGGACATGATACTTTTCAACTCCGTCCGCAATGATCGCATCTCTCTTGATGCGCATCTGTGCCATACGGTTGTTGATTGCCTTGCGGGAAAGAACTACGAATTTCTTTGCCATGTTTAATTACCTCTCTTTTTTTCCGTTGTATTGTGATTAAGACCAACCATAAAGTTCTTTCACTTTTACACCGATACTATCCGTGTATCGGGTAATGTCTCTACGTGTTACCTTTCCGCAACATATCTTGTCACGGAAGTTCTGTTTCTGTTTGTCGGAAATCCCCTCTTTCCAACTCCGATACAGAAGTAGATTTGTTCCGTCATGATGAGACTGACGAGCACGAAGATCGTTTCGCTCATCTACATACCACTCCGCATATTCACAATCTTCTTCAAATTTGAGACAATCAGAAGCAGACTGTGAGTAAATTTCTTTGTATCCCTTAACACGCCTATTCCACAGTGCGATGTCAGCAATGATAATAATGTTTCCGTTAAGGCGGTCAATGCAACTGAAGTTTGAACGTTCATCATCCAAATATTCATCATTCATGATGCTTACCAGATGATACTGTTCAGTTGTATCCGTTACATCAGGATATTCTTCTTCAAGGAATTCCCGATAGTCAGACAGGTCAAAATAATAATTCTGCCAGATGGTGTGTGCTTTTGCTTTTGCCTTTGTCATTTAATTTACCTCTCTTTCTTTTATAACCAGAATAAGATGTTTTACTCTCATGCTGCGCCGAATTCTCTTCCGTTTTCTTTGAGGATTGTTATGACTTCTCCTATTGTTAGTATCCGGTTTATCTTCATCCTTTGTGCGAGAATCCATGCACCACCTTGTGATTCAGGGCGATCATATGAAGACCAATCTTCGATTTCGACTTCACACCACACTCTTGTTTCTCCGTTGGCAAGGGTTAATTTTAAGTGTGGGGCATACGGAATGAAGCAACAATGCCATCCGCACCTAACTGCAAATCCTTTTGTTGGGTGACATTCGGCATCCATCCAGACACCGATTGGAGTCGGGACGGATTTATTAATGAACAGGGGATGGAGTTCTCCGTTTCGGAGTAATCTAAGAAGTTTGTACGCTTTCATTTGTTTCCCTCTCTTTCTTTTAAATCGACATCACCGTCTCATACAGATTGGAAATGATTTCCTTTCTGTCTTCGTTATGTTCTTTTGCATACTCTGTAATCAATGTGAGTATTGCACCTTCAAACGTGTGATCTTTGTTGTCAATCTGTTTGAAGATTGGTAACGATGTAGACAGCGCTTCGAATGCTATCATCATATTGTCATCCAGATTGTAAATATTATTCATTTCTTTTCGCTCCTTTCATTTAATTACATCATATTTATAATACTCTCGCCACAGCATGCGATTACCAGACACGCTGTGGCAAGGATCGAATACAGAACGAATTCTTTCGTAGAAAATTCATTTCTGTAATCAAGGGCTTCCATGAGTTCTGAAATAAATTCTTTCATTTAACTTATGCTCCTTTCCTGACAAGCAAAGTTTTGTTATTTACATTAACCCCATTCCCGGTGTATCCGTAAGGCAATTTAATTTTCTCATGCAGATAATCTTCCATATACAGAGCCATCTGAAGCGATTTGCCGTCATATGACTCATATCTTTTTCGTGCGGCATTTCTAATATCTTTTTCACTAATACCATGATCGTCTTTTCCATTATCATTGGCATGAGGTCTGAGCCAATCTACAAGTGTTTCAATAATTAATTCTGTTCTATCGGGATGCGTAGCAAAGATATGTTCAAAAGTATACAGGACATGTCCCATGAAACCAGTTCCTGCATCAGCCCATCCGCATTTAATAACAGTTTCAAAAGTCTCTGCAAGATAGTTTTCTTTTGACTTTGCCAATCTCCGTGCTGTGCTCATTCCAGTAAGAGTTCTAATTGCCTTAGAACGATTACCAATGCCTGTCTTATCATCATTGATACCATATTTCAGGCACAACTCATGAATATACACATCCTCCGGTACATTCAGAAGAACATTTACCTTATGTCTCTGCATATTTGTCAGACGATCAACGCAATCATACTGCTTAGCGAACAGTCTTGCTTCTGCCTTGCGGCGTGCTTCAGGTTCCATATTTGCAAACGCCATGTTAATTTCACAAACAACCATATTCCGTCCCATGTTCATCTGAACAATAGTTCTGTGCATACCTTCATACACATAAAACTTGTTTTCCTCAGGATGAGGAGATACCTGAATAGGATCACACAGGTCATCTTCCCAATTATCAGCAAGTTTCTTTAACTTGCGGGGGTTTATATCATCGTCTCTCTGATAAGTGGTATCAGAAGTCAGCAGACATGTGTAAACATATGCGAAGTATTTGTTACCAATCTTCTGAACATTGCTCATAACGCCTTCAAAAAGCTGTGCGTTGATATTGGTTACGTTTGCGTTGTTCATGAAATTAGCAGTGATAGTAGTCATTAGATAATCCTCTCTTTCTCTTTTTTAAAAGTTTATTTTATTTGTTTTAATTTTATTTTGTTCTCTGTATTTAGTTGTATATAATGTCCACTATTATTAACACAATATGGACACTCGGTTAATAATAGTGGACATTGGTTTGCGTTATCTGGTCAGATAATCATATGCCCATGCTCCGTATGTTTTACCACCAAGCATTCCCTTGAACTGGTTCAGTTCAGAATTCTTAGTGTTCTTACGGTCATGGTGATCGTCCCAATCTGTCATAGCGCCAAGCGCCGCATATGCTGTCCCTCTGTGCTCTGCAAGGTCAGGCGCTTCAAGATAGCGGAACATGAATTCGTTTCGCTTATCCATGACGGATTTCAGCGCACGAACCTTGTCTTTATCTTTGCTTTCCACCGGAAATGCAGCTTTTGCCATTTCCCACATAAAATCATCAGTCACAGACTTCATAGCCAGCGCTTCCATATTCTGTTTGAATTCAAGCCTGTGATTGTTCTGTGTCCGCATGGCTTCGATTGCGGCAGGTACATACCAATCTGCCTTGCTGGTATGTCTGACACTGAACACAGCATTCTTTGCCTGAGTAGCACACATGTATGTATTCAAGCAAACGATGCGCACATCTGTGAAGTATAAGGCAAATGGTTTACTTCCGTTAAAGCTGTTAGACAGAACAGCGAAACTCTCAAACGGTTCACCGCAGACCTGATAATTGTCTGCTTTCATGGACAGGAAAATCATCTGTCCGTTGTTGAACGTCCCACCATTACGGCAGTTGAAACCGAAGTCAATCATTTCCTTTGCAAACAGATAAAACGTATCATTCTGAATGCAAGTATACTTTCCGTTTGCTACGTGAAGAACAACCTCTTCACCTGTATCAGGATCGATTTTATGGTCAGACCTGCGGATTGACTTGAAGCCACGAATACCAGAAATATCATCCATAATCGGATGTTCTTCTGCGTTCCAAGCGTGGTCGCAGAGCGTCCTCACGTTCTCAAGGTCTTTTGTTCCTTCCTGAATTGGTTTCCCTACAAGGGTAACATCACGGCGGTCGTCCCAATCCCAATGTGTAGTCAAAATCGTGCGGTCTCTGTACATGCCATACATACCGCTTGTCTGCCTTGCGGTCTGCCAATCCTGATTCAACTGCTCCAGAAGCATTTTCGCTTCCATTCCCTTGTCTTCGGGGACAATGATAGTAGGTGTGCTGACAGGCTTGTTCATCGGTGCCTGAAATACATTTGCGTTGCCAAAAATAACGGGTGTAGTCATAACTTCTCCTTCTACTCTCTGTGCGTTGTTTGCGTTGCGATCAAAATTTGCGATGTTTCCGAAGTTTGCCATGTTAGGCTCCTTTCTCCCATTATGGGAATAAAATTAATTATTTGCTTTGTGGAAGTCCTCTCCACATTAACGCACACAATCCATTCTGCGTTTCACTTGCTTGTGGATTGTGTGCGTGGGATCTGGTTAGGACTGACAATAAGCTGAAATATAGAAACTTATTGCTTCACCTAATTCTTTAGGATTATTGGCTGGATATTCCCCGCCTGTCCCATTTTCGTTACCGATCCATACCCACCATTTTCCATCCTCTGCCTGATAAATAGATATAGTCAAATTGAATTCTTTCATTTTTTTGGTCTCCTTTCTGATAATACTCATTTTTACTTACTTGTGGATTGTATGCGGTGTATGTAATTAGGACTCTTTTAATTTGATTTTGTATCCTAATTCCTTTTCAATTTCTTCCATAGTCATTACCCTAACTGGGACGAGAGCGTCCAGATTGATCAGGTACACTTTTGTGTCTGCTGTATGCAGGCTGATCAGCGCTTTCTCTTCCCGTTCGTCAACATACAGAACAACGTATGCGCTATTGTCTGTGTATTGGCAGTCCACATAATTTTCTGTATCCTGATAAGCATAACGAATCACCCAGTCAAATTTAATTTCATTTATATGATCTTCAAACCAAATTCTGCATGTATCATACATACTGCCCCAGTCTGTGACCTGAACAGTATCGTTTACTTTAATTTTTGTTTCCATTTTTACCTTCTTTCTCTTTAATGACAAATTTCTGAGTTTCTATATCTAAGTTTGTTTCAAGTCCTAAAGCATTGCAGACTTTCTCAAGCATGCTAATCTGACAGAATCTGCCATAGCGTGCCTTGGTAATGCGTTCCCTTTTCACAGGATTTTTTTCCTTTATGGAACAATCCATAAGATAATCATATGACTCCTGTGTATCATTATATAGATCGGTCAGAGCATCTATTTGTTTCTGTGTAATGTTACTCATTTCTCTTTTGTCCTTTCTTTGAATTTACACACAATCCCGTGTCTGTCAGACACGAGGATGTAGTTACCTGTTCCATACTCCTGACCGTCATACTGGAGATACAGAATATCTCCAATATAGCCTTTGAGTTCTTTTCCGTAGCAAAGCGGAATGCGATATCTGTCCTCTACTACAAGATATCTTCCCTTGCTGGCTGGCTCTAAGTGACAGCTGTTGTTGGGTTGAGGGTTTTCAGGATTGAAAACCAGTTTTTTGATCAGGTATCTTGCCGTTGGCATTTTTGTCATTTCTTTTCTGCCTCCTCATTCCATTCATTGATAGCGTCTTCTATTGCATAGGGACAATCGCCCCATGGTGTATATAAATGATACCAGCTTGTATGGTGTCGGCATTCTGGATTAGTACACTGCACTGTGACACAATCCATAATGTCGTTTACTTTTGCTTCAGACCCACATTTAGGACAATGTTTAATTTTCATTTCTCTGTCTCCTCTCTGATCAGGGTTTCGTAGTATTCAGCCATGAACCAATCTCCGTTATTTACGGCGATTCTGTACAGCCACTTATACTCGTTGACAGTTGCGGTTTTAATTTCTGTGTTGGACATAATTTACCTCGCTTTCTTTTATGCATTGACAACCTTATTTGCCCATGCATTTAATATTTTTCTGCTTTCGTTCTCAGCCCATTCATTCAGGGCAAGAACATCTTGAGCATAAACCTCTCCGCACTCTGAGACGGGAAGGTTTTCAAACTTTTCAGTATAAGATTTATGAAGAAGTCGTTTCGCTTCCTCATAATCACGGTTTGCCGTGATGATTTTTTCTTCTGTGGTCATGGTTGCCCCTTTCAGTGTGGCAGGAAATAGACCTGCCTTGTACATTTAGTTTCTGTCTGTTTTGTAGACGAAACAGACAGAGATGGGATTCGCTCTGTCTTTTCTGCTATAATAGTGTTTGCCTTGCGTGCTTTAGCCCAGTCACGAAGAATGACACGGACTTCGTGTTTCTCTTTTTCCATGGTGTCTCCTTTAGTGAAGTTCGATATGATCGAACTTTTCATTGTCACCGCCAGACAGATAGCCCTCGGCAGTGAAATAGTTAAAACCCTGATAGCAATTTGCCTTAATCAGGGCATGCTGCATGACCACAAAAACGGAATCACTTTCCGTTTTGATGTGGTTATTGCGTAAATACTCATTGACGCTGTCCACGATTGCCTGAGTTTGTTTAGTGCGTCTCATTTGCGTTTGCTCCTTTCATTAGTTCCAGTTGTCGATATACTCAAAAGCCGTTTCCTTTTCGGGCTTTCGTTCTACTTCCATGCATTGCTTATACATAGCAAGTGCAAGCTGTGACAGTTCTATTGCTGTGCCTACCCAAAGCATATCGCTTGCACAGCGCAGGATCCATTTATAGTCCTGAGTCCAACGTGCCTGAAAACACTGCTCTTGACGGCGCATTTCCTTTGTGTAGGTAAATACGCAGTCTGGGTGTTTTGTGGATGCTCCCCAAAGTTCCAGAACCAAAGCATGGTCTGAGATGCGGGAATATAATTTAATGTCAGACATGGTGTGTTCCTTTCTTTTTAGCACTCGATCCCTTCCAGACCGAAATAGTATCCCGAATTGCGGGACTTATCACACACAATCAGAGTTACGTTTCCCTTTTGGGGATCGTTGAAGGTATAACCCTTTTTGTGCATTTCTGTGATTGCAGACCTGATTTCCTTTTCGGAAAACAGGTTAGTGACATCGAGGATTGCGGCAATCAGGTCGGTGATATTCTTCCATCCCTTGCCATTATTGTTGTGCAGACCCATACTGCACCCCCTTTCTTTTTTCGTTTTCCCTTTTTTAGGAAATGATTTCCCTTTTCCCTTGTATAACAAAATCGTTTCTGTTATCGTTGGAATTAGGAAAGTGCCTTTTATTTCGCTTGACCAGAATAAAAAATTTTCCGTTATCGTTGGAATAAGGGTTTTTGAAAACGCCCATGTTTCCCTTGAACCGATAACGGAAAATTTTCTGTTGTCGTTGGATTAAAGAGTTTTCATAAACTCTCTGATCCATGCCCGCTGATCAGGAGTAGCGCATGCAAGCTTCATACTCATCTGCGCTAATTCCAGCGCCGTGAATTCTGATGTGTCGTATTTCTTGTTGAATATAGGCTCAGGATCATCGACGATCTCATCATCATCGATGTCCCATTCATGGTCATGACAATAACCAGACCAGCTCTGTCCGTTAGTCAGATCGCAGTAATCATCATAATCTTCAATATCATCATAGCCGGATTTTTCTGTCTGTTCTACCTGCTCTCTGAGATTGGCGAGTTCTTCGTTATACTCGTACCAATCATTTGAATTCATTTCAACAGAGATGCGACTCCCATCAGGGTAATAGATATTCGAGATACACATATTAGGCTCCATAATTTTTTCAACTTCGCCAGAAAAATCCTTGTGATAAAATCGTTTTGTTGCAACTTCGCCCGCTTCCTCAAGTGCCCGACCACGGACACCCCAGTCTCCAGTCAGACCACGGTTGTAAACTTTCTCCATGTGCCTCCAAGAAGCCCATCTTCTGGAACGATCACGGAAACGTTTGGCGCTTCCTTTACGCTTTGATGCCTTTTTGTCATGCTTGCGTCTGTTTTTACGAGACGGCTTGGTGAATCCATCCTGATTTTCAGGGAGATCAGACAGGTCGAGTTCTACGGTCTGATTGCCCATGTATGCGTCAAGACAGGACTCAATGCAGTCTTCCGTCAGGACTTTGCGGACATGGATAGGGTTCGCAAAGTACGCTTCCACAACGTCACGGATAAAATCGTCTTCACTGTCAGTGCTAATGAGTGCCAAAACGGGATTAGACATAATCATTTCCTTTCTCCCCTTTAGGGAATAATTGAATTATTTATAAACACAAATAGGCGCACTTCACCTGAACCGGAGAATTGCGCCTATGCCTGTTTATAAACGATATATAGTATATGTATATAATATACACACATAGCCCGTATACCCGATAGCGCAGGTTTATAGTGATGGATTTACAGGATCAAATCTATAAAGGATTCAATCCCACATCCAAAAATCATTACAGTAACCATAATAATAGTTGCTATAATAAAAACGCCCCAATGAATAGGACGCCAATAACGGGGAGAATATTCCCAGAACCAATTATTATGGTTCATGCTCTTTCCCCCTTTCTTTGTGCGTTACAGAGGATCTTGGTAATCTCATCTTCGCTGTTACATGCTTCGATATATTTGCAGATATTCTTATCAGCTGTTTTATGGTATTCCAGCTGACGGGCTGCTTGTGTGCCACAATGCAGGATAAAGCGCAGGTTCTCGTCAATCTCGTCAATCTGCGCACTATCGCCATTGAAATAGGCAAGTAATTCTGCCTCACCTCTTGTCTGCATAATCCCCTGACATTTGCGATAGGGGAATTTATAAGTCGGAATTGTCACTCTAAACATAATTGACCTCCCCCCCCCCCCTTAAAATTTACGGGAAACCACGTACTCG
>OCVV011308878.1_pt1 | contig 23606 bp, 19 predicted proteins | sample 1539721 | NCBI WGS metagenome assembly OCVV01 (sample SAMN02144230, study PRJEB22623) | gut metagenome | biome: sheep rumen | host: Ovis aries | place: New Zealand
TTTATCTTTCTGCCCAATACACTTCGCCGAGGCTTTTTCGGCACGTGCTATCAGGTGAGCAGGCAAGCATTTGGTCCAGTTATTTAAGATACGTTATACTAGTACAATAGTTTTTTATTCGGATAAAAACAAGCAGAATATGATCAGATTATTATACTATAATACTATCACTGCATTGACAGCGAAAAGATGCTGTATTTTAGAATCAGGCCGGTATCATCGTATGCGGTTATAAGGAGGCGGTCCTTTTATGATGGATAAAAACACAGAAGAAAAGAAAAAACACTCAAGCGCTTATGTTCCGTATTCTCCTTACAGAGGAGTAATACCCGATTACTATCCCTCTGTCCCCCTGCACTGGCACAGGGAGTTCGAACTGGCCATCTTCTACGAAGGACGCGGTGAGTTCAGGATCGGTGACGAATTTATCAATGTAAATCCCGGAGACATTATCGTGATCAAACCCGGAACACTTCATTCCACAGAAAAAAAAGGCAGCAGAAAACTTATTTATGATACTATCGTGTTCGATGAAAGCATTTTATTTGGCAACCATTCCGAAAGATGCTATACAGATTATCTGAACATATTCGACAGGGATGATTCCAAGATCACGCTTCCAATAAACTCAGCCACTCCGGGATATGCAGAGATCAAAAAAAACACGGAAGAGCTGTTTGAGTCATGTTATTCTTTTTCCGGAAGCGGCGATCTGAATGTGAAGATAAAGCTAATGCAGATATTTGCTCTCATACTCGAGAGCGGAACGGTAAATACCGGCTACAGTTTTAAGATGTCAACAGATGTGATCAAGCCTTCCATAGATTACATCCGGAATAATTACAGCGATAAGATTACCGTGGAAACCCTGGCGGACCAATGTCACCTGAGCAAAAGCTATTTCATGAACATGTTCAAAAAAGTTACCGGAAAAACGGTGATAGGATACCTGATGCAGGTCAGGATAGACAACGCATGCAAGCTTTTGGCCAACGAACACATGGCAGCTTCGGAGGCTGCGGTAAGCGTCGGATACACCAATATCTCAAACTTCAATCGTCAGTTCAAGCAGCTCACCGGACTGACGCCCAAAGAATTCAAAAAAAGGAGATAATCCATGGAACAAAACAAAATCTCTGATCTTCAAAATGCAATGGACAGATCCGTCAAAACGGGCGAAACTGCAGGTTCCCTCGTCATGGTAATAAAGGACGGAAAAGAGGAGTGCTTCCTGAAAAGCGGATATTCGGATCTTGATAAAAAGACACCTCTTGAAAGAAACAGCATTTTCAGATTATATTCCATGTCCAAGCCTGTCACAGCCGCAGCAACAATGATACTTGTCGAAAGAGGAATGATAGACCTGATGGATCAGCTCAAATATATCTTCCCTTCCTTTAACAACATGAAGGTTGTAGAAAACGGAGTGCCATCACGCGCAGTCAGGGATATCAATCTCTTTGATACCTTCAATATGACAAGCGGACTCAGCTATCCCGGCGGAGACGGTGCGGGACTTGAGGTCGGAAAAGTATTTGATGCCATTATAAACGGTCTGAAGGAAGTACCCGGCGGAAATGTCTCAACACTTGATTTTGCGGACCGTATGGGGAGATGCCCCCTTCTGTTTCAGCCGGGCTCGCATTGGGCATATGGCACAGGCGCAGATATCATGGGCGCGGTCATCGAAAAGGTATCGGGGATGTCCTTTGGCGAATTCCTGAAAAAAGAGATATTCGATCCTCTCGGAATGAAGGATACGGATTTTTATGTTCCCGAAGATAAAAAGGCTCGTCTTGCAAATGTATATGAAAGCATAGGCGATGGAAAAATGATTCTTTACGGCGGAGAAAATCTCGGAATAGAAAATCCGCCGCTTAACAAGCCGGCATTTGAATCAGGCGGTGCGGGACTGATGTCTACGATAGATGACTATGCCAAATTCACTCAGATGCTGTTAAACAATGGAGAATATAACGGAGTAAGGATCCTTTCCGAAAATTCGGTCAGGTATCTCACATCCGGACAGCTGACCCCGGATCAGCAGAAGGATTATAACTGGGACGGACTCCAGGGATTTTCGTATTCGCATTTCCTCAGGATAATGAACGAACCCGAAAAAGCGGTAAGCATATCCAGAAAGGGAGAATACGGATGGGACGGATGGCTGGGATGCTATATGGCAAATATACCGTCAGACAATATGACAATTCTCATCATGACCCAGAAAAAAGATTCAGGGACATTCGGACTTACAAGAAAAATAAGAAACATAGTTTTATCGTAAATAACAAGATCCCGGGATCATCCCGGGATCTGTTTTTTTATTCGTATGCTGCACCTCAACTTGTTTCCGTATCACACCTTCTTAAGATCAACACCAAGCATGTTTCCGATCAGATCATAAAGCTCTGCGGTGACCTCAATGGTGGATATGCTTTCTCCCGTAAGTCCGAATACCGCAAAAAGGATCGATGCCGCTCTTGCTCTTGTATTGACTACTCTTAGCACTCCCTCTTCATTTCCCCTCTCAAGAAGCGCCTCAAAGGAATCAAGAAGCTTGTAATATGTTCCGATCCTGACGCAGTCAAGCTGGTATCTCATGGTCTCACTTCCAAAGCATCTGTCGGTATCAACCTTGTCCTCTTTGAACTGTCTCATGCAGAAATAAACGAATGTCTTGAGTATCTCGAGAACGGACTGATCCTTGTTGACCATAAGAGCAATGAGAAGATCCGCTGACTTCTGCGCTCTCCTGTCCAGTACACATTTATAGAGATTTTCCTTGGACTCAAAATAATGAAGAACCGTTCCTCTTACGACCGAAGCTCCGGCCGCAACGTCATCAAGATTGACCCCGTAATATCCATGCTTAAGAAACAGTTCCTCGGCAACATCAAGCAGCTGCTTTTTTCTTTCTTCGGTATTGTTCATTCTCTTTGCCATGGTATACCCCTTTCAATGGCGCAAAAATAAGTACATATCAAATATAATCCATTTATTGACAAGTCGTCAACTCGAAGTCCGCAGGCTTATGGAACCGCATGATAAGGTAATGTGCTTAAGGAAATGTCAGTTAACATAAAAAGCCAAGTTATTATCGCCCTAACCATGTTTTCATGATAGAATGAATATGTATGGACTTATGCGCCATTGCCGCATTTTCCGTATGACGGAGGTTTTTTATGCGTAAAAAAATAATGAAATTAACATCATTTCTTATGGCAGGCTGTTTGCTGATGGGGGGCTGTGCCAATGAATATTTCGGTCTTCCGGGACTCTTTATGGAATTTGCCGAAAACGTAAACGATCCCGAATTCTTCGAGGATTTCGACCCTTCCGAATATGGAGAGGATATATGGACATGGCCTGATTACGACGAGGAAGAAATAGACGATACATTTGACTGGGACGAATTTGATCATGAGGAAGAGATAGAGTCGGATCCCGGGACCGTTTCAATATTTGTATATATGAACGGATCCACGCTTGAAACCGAAGGCGGTGTTGCTTCAAAGGATATCCAGGAGATGATCGATGCAGGATATTCCGAGAACGTAAATATCGTCATCCAGACAATGGGAACCAAATACTGGTCAAGCAGGCTGGGAATAGCCTCCGACAGATCACAGACCTATGTGGTCGGTGAGGACGGACTTGAACTTGTGCGTGACGATCTCGGACAGCTTGACTGTACCATCGCAGATACCCTGTATGAATTCCTCCAATGGGGAACAAGGGCATATCCCGCATCCAGGAATATCCTTCTTTTCTGGGATCACGGCGGCGGCCCTGCTTACGGCTTCGGATGGGACGAGTTTCAGGACGAATACGACAACCTGAGTCTTGATGAAATGGTCAAGGCCCTTAAGAACTGTGATACCCACTTTGACTTCATAGGAATGGACTGCTGTATAATGTCCTGCCTTGAGATCACCTATGCCCTTAGGGAATACTGCGATTATATGATCGTTTCCGAGGACTTCGAATCAAGTCTCGGATGGTATTACACCGGATGGCTTGAGGCTCTCTATGAAGATACGTCCATATCAACCTATGATCTTGCCAAGATCCTGATAGATGATATGGTCTCCAAAAACGAAAAAGACAGATTCAACGGCGACAGATCGATCCTGGCTCTTGTGGACGAAAGCAAGATGGAAATGCTATGGGAGATATGGCTGGATTTTGCATATGAAAGCGAAGCCAGACTCCTTGCAACCAATTTCAGCCAGCAGATAGAAAGCTCCGGCAAGGGCGCAGATCTTGCTTTATCCGGAAGATCCCATAAGATAAAGGATTCAAAATCACAGATCATCGGTGACCTGGTAAATAATTTCATAGATTACTATCTTGATGAATCCGGATATGGTGAAATGATGGAGGAGATAATGGAAGGCATCTCCGACGTTGAAGATGTCTATGTTTCCGATTACTGTCTTACCGACCTGATGAGTCTTGCAGCCATCATCAACTCGGATCATTCCGAAAGACTGATAATGGCCGTGGACAGAGCGCTGCTCTACGTCGGTGCAACAGAGGACAATCTCAACCTCACCGGACTATCGGTAACCTTACCCTATAATGACAGGGATCTGTATTTTGAACTTGCACATGTGATGGAAAGATGCTCCTTCGACGAAGAATATGTCGAATGGCTCAAACAGTTCGTATATGCCGAAACCGACAGACAGATCATTGACTGGGACAGCTTCGGTGAAGATCTCTGGGACGAATGGGGCGAATATGAAAGCTCAGATATCTGGGGCGAATGGTAAATGGGGTCCCACACTAAGTACAGTAAAAAAGATCAATCAGAAAGACATAATAATCCCTTGACCCTTTTGATCTGTTAAGGGATAATGTATGCGATTGATATTTTTTTAACAAACTCTTTAAAAACGAAAGGAAAAAAGCATGAAGAATTATTTTGATCTGACAGGACAGGTTGCAGTAGTTACCGGATGCTCTACCGGACTCGGCGTACAGATGGCAAAGGCACTTGCAAGTCAGGGAGCAAACATCGCCGCTCTCGCACGCCGCAAGGAAAAGATCGATGCTGTTGCAGCAGAGATTGAGAAGGAATTCGGCGTAAAGGCTATCGGCGTTCAGTGTGATATCACAAACACCGAAATGGTTGATAAAGCCATCGATGAAGTTCTCAATGCATTCGGACGTATCGATATCCTCATCAACAACGCAGGAACCGGTGCTGTTGCTCCCGCTGAAGATATTACCGATGAACAGTTCAACGATGAGATGAACATCGACCTTTTCGGAACATTCAGAGTAGCACGTGCCGTTGCCAAGAAGGCAATGATCCCTGCCAAGTACGGACGTATCATCAATATTTCTTCAATGTATGGCCTTGTAGGAAATAAGATCTGCGGAAGCTCTCCTTATCACGCTGCAAAAGGCGGTGTTGTAAACCTTACCAGAGCACTTGCTGCAGAATGGGGAACCAAGGGAATCACGGTTAATGCTATCTGCCCCGGATATTTCTACACCGATCTTACCGTAGATACTCTTAACTCCGATTTCTTCCAGGCAAATGCCAAGACCATGATCCCTCTTGAAAGATACGGAAATGCAGGCGAGCTTGATACAGCTGCTCTCTTCCTTTCTTCTCCCGCAAGCTCATATGTCACCGGAATCATGGTTCCCGTTGACGGCGGATACACCTGCATGTAATAAGCATTTGCAGGAGATCATTCACCAGGATACCAAAAGATCGCAGGCCGAAAGCCTGCGATCTTTGCTTTAATATAAATTTTTATTACTTCTTTTTTGCCTTTTGTGCGATCCACTTTGCAGCAAACAGGGGATTTTTGATTGCTTTTTTCAGCTTTTCGATATACGCCTGCTGCTCTTTAGTGACTCTCTTAAGCTCTGCGTTTTCGGAATCAAGCACCCTGATACGCTCTATAAGTCCTTCGCGCTCCGCAGTAAATTCATCCAGTCTTCTGAAGGACTTTCTGTACTCAGCTATCTTCTCCGCGCTAAGCCCCTTCCCCGCGATCCTTTTCTGGAAGGTATTCTCCATACGGTCATAAATATCTGCAAGCGAAATGTCAATTCCCATAAGACTTGCAAATTCCTGCCTTGTCTTTATCTTCCACGCGATATTTGTATGTGTTTCAAAAACCGCTCTGTAAACCCTGTATCTGATGAAGTCCTCAGGAACAGGGAATTCGAAGAACCACTCCGGATCGATACAGACTATTCCGCCAGGTGTTTTCAGGAAATTGCTGAATATCATATCAGCATTCATTTTCCTGTAGGCAGGAATTCCCACAGGAATATCCTCTTCCCCGAAGAAACCTGAAAACTCTTTGGTCATCTCAAAGCCGCATCTGTTTTCATCCTTTATGTCACCTAGCAGCATATCCAGATGACTCTTCAGATCTGCACAGATTTCATCAACGGAAGCAGATGAATAATCTATGCAGTCTTGATCAAACGGAATGCCGTTTATGAATTCAAAATACAGCTCATCCCCTCTTCTTTCCACTCCGGGGGTTTTTACCGACTTATATACCCCGGCACTTTCGGATGCATTCTTTTGAATGGAATCAATATGACCGACAGCCTCCTTACATGCAGGAGTCTTTACCGCATAAAGCTTTCCGTTTTCCAGAACGATTCTGGTATCAACTCTGTACTCAGGCGCACGAAGCGTATTGAACTTGGCATAAAGGCATCCGTTCTCCGGTTTTTCGCCGCCGTTTGAAGCCGTTACCAAAAATGAATTGGCAAAATCCGGGAACAGCCCGTCGGCACATATCTGATCCAGCACCTTAACTTCATCGAAAGAATCCATTCTCGGCCTGTCATAATTGGGAGACCTTGTGGTGATATCACCGGGGGCCGGAAGCCTGTCATCCGAATAGATCTCCAAAGGCATTTTATAATCGGGAACGGGATATCTGAACTCTATTCCCGAAAAGCCTGCAGCCTTGAGCATATTATTGAGAGCATATCCGGAAAAAGTCCTTACACGCTCCACTCCGTGATATCCCTCTATCCCATCAAAAGGCCTTCCCGTGTGGTCCTCGCATGCTCCGGCAAAATACTTCATGCCGTATTTATTTTCTATAGCTATATAAAGCTTTCCGCCTTCATTTAGCAGGCCGCGGCATTTTTTCAGCATATCGACAAAAGGATCGTCTGAAGAAATGTAATATATCGAATACTCGAATACACCGATGAGTGTGATCACATCGAATTTTTCATCAAGCTCAATATCTTCGAAATTACCTACCATGATTCGGAGATTATCATAATCTTTGTTTCTGTAGGCATTTATGGTGGAGCGCTTTTTTGACAGATCGATACAGGTAACGCTTCCGCATTTTTCACACAGGATCCCGGTAACCGCACCACAGCCTGAGCCTATCTCAAGCGCCTTTGATCCCTTATCCATGTCGGCCCAGGAAAGTATATTTTTCCTGATATCGGACAGATGATAAAGTTCAGCCCAGTCACTTCCCTGAGCAAGCCTCTCACTTACAGGCACATCACCCTTAACGATATCAAGCAGCCTGTCCTCTACGGATTCTCCGTCAGAATACTCATCAGTACCCTTGTAAAAGGACAGATCCATTATTACATTTCCGATCTTTTCTTCATTCATCTTATGAGTTTATTCTCCGCGTTTTTCTTACCGATAGCGCTCCAAAGGCTCAGGGAATAGGTTCCCTCCTCTATCAGATCCTTATCAAATCTTGCTCTGAAGCCGCAATATTCCGTGTCCTTGGTCTTATTGAGTGCATATACATCGGGCCTGAACCAGTCGCCGAGCTCGGCAATATAATGGTGCTTATCATTATAGATCACCATCTTCCTGCGCTGCGAATAATTACGATCATAGTTCTCCGCATATGCCCATCCGAACAGGTGGATATATTTAAATGAATCACATTCATCGAAGCAGATCCTGTAATCATCCCTGACGGGAGCATCCTGCCATTTACTGATTTCTTCGGGAGTCATACTTCTGACAGATGTTTTTACATCATACATCCATTTTGAATAGTCAGGCTTTTTATCAGAATGTCTGTAGGTCTGATTTACGTTGTAAAAGGGATGTGGAGGATTTTTAAGTGCATGATGCTCATAAAGATATTCATGCTCCTTCAGTAATCTCCTGAACTTCGTCTCATTTATCTCATCGGACCCACGGCTTACGGATTCCTTATGAATAAGACAGATGTCTCCGCGCATGCAGTTTACATATCCCGCATTTATGAGATCAAAGCACAATGCCACATCGTTATAGCATACCTGCATATTCTCATCAAACCGGCCTATCTCCTCAAATACCGATCTTCTGATCGCAAGGCAGGCAGCAGTAACTCCGTTGACATCAGCAGGATATACGGCATCAGCGCATTCGGGGGCGTCCAGATAATAACCCTGGTATATATGATTGGGACCGTCTTCACTGTCCTTGGTCCCCGCATGCTGGATCATTTTTTTATCCGGATAAACAAGAAGGCACCCCACTGCACCGGAATAAGGAAGCCTTGCCTGACCTGCCATGGAGCCGAGCCATTTGGGCTCGGTTATCTTGATATCGTCATTAAGGAAGACGACTACATCACCCTTTGATCCTGCCGCACCGAGATTACACATATAGGAAAAATTAAAGTCACGTTTTTCATATATGTACCTCGCATTAAATCTCTTACAGAGTTCTTCGATCCTTGCCCTGTTTTCATCTGAGCTTCCGTTATCAACGATAATAATCTCGTAATCTCTGTATAAGGTAAGCGAATCAATGGATTCAAGACAGTCCGTAAGCATATCCGGATTATCCTTGGATGGGATCACGATACTTACAAGCCCCTCAGTGATATGGTCGATGATGCACCTGTCTCCCTTTACATAAACATTTCCATTAATGCCCCTTCGTTCCAAAGCTCTTTTCACGGTTTCGGTACCCAGACCCGGAGCTGTAAAAGCTTCGGTTTTATGGAACAGGACTCTGTCTATATGTCTGACCTTATCATTTTCGGATATCTTCAAAAACAGATCATAAAAAGGATCGCCCGGAGCCTGCGCATCAAGCCCTCCAGCTTCTTCGTACGCCTTACGGGAAACAAATACAAAACCGCCGTAATAATTTACGGACATCAGAAGATCCGGAGCATAATCCGGTTTAAAATCAGGGCTGCATCTTTTTCCGTCCGGCATGATCGTATCTTCATCGGAATAGATAAGTCCGGCAGCTTCTCCGTTTAAAAGAATCTTTCCGCACTCATAGAAGGCTCTTTTTTCAAGGATAATACCGGTTCCTATGAGAGCAACATAATCGCATCCGGAATCGCGTATCAATCTGTCTGCTTCACCGGTATCCACACCTGCGATATCGATTACAGCTTTTGCTGGACAAACCTGCGCTTTTACCGAGTCGTATGTAAACTGATATCCCTTTTTCTCCGGCTCACCATAGATAAAAGCACATACGGAAGGCATGCCTTTAAGCCTTTTAGGCTTTTCATATTCCCTGTCCAGTATCTTCATGAATCCGTCCGGATCATTTGAATAATACTTTCTCAGTTTCCACTGTCTGATGGTAGCCAGAGTCCTGCGGTCGGTATATGCAATATGGGTCTCTTCGGGAAAAAAGGACCAGAATAAAGCAGATATTTTGCTTTTAAGATTATCACCTGACATAGGGCTATTTTATCATATGGAACATGAAAAAAACACAAAAAGGAACTCTGCGCATGGAACAAAAAATGGCCGGAGCATTAAAGCTCCGGCCGGAAAAAAGAGGAGTAAGAAAGGCTGCATACAGAATATGCATAACTATCTGTTTCCAAACAGATCATCCCTCAATAGCTATATACTTATTCTGCGTCCTGTCAGGAAGCGCTTCCTTCTTGGGGACAGTCAGCTTAAGGATACCGCTCTTGAATTCTGCCTTCACATCTTCAACGGTCAACCCGTCTCCTACGTAGAACTGTCTCATGCAGCTGCCTGAATAACGCTCTTTGTGGATCCACTTGCCGTCATTTTCATCCTCATCCTTATCAAGGCCCTTGGAAGCCTGGATGGTGAGATATCCGTTATCAAGCGAAACCTGAATCTCATCCTTGTCAAAGCCGGGCAGATCGATATGGAGCTCATACTCCTTATCCTTTTCCTTGATATCTGTCTTCATGAGATTGCCGGCATGATGTCCGTAAAGCTTCTTCTCAGCCTTCTTCATGTCTCTGTCGTTCCAAACCGGGATATCAAAGAAATCATCAAACAGATCGTTGTTATAAATACTAGGGAACATCATCATAAGTCATTCCTCCTTTGTTATAAGCGTCCTGATGTGCCGTTATGGTCACCTTTGAATATTCTGAACGCTTTTGTTTTCCTTGTTCTAGATGCAATATAACACGCATTGTTAGCACTGTCAAGCAGTGAGTGCTAATTTTATTCTAAAATAATTATAAACTTTAAAACCCGCTCTGTATGCGGCTTACAGGCATCATGTCCACCATAATATGCAAATTTTTCGTCTCTTTTGTGACGCCTTCACCCCGGATCCTTTTTTTGATTTACACTATTTATTCCGGCAGTTCACAGGATATAGGGTATAATATATCAGGAGCTGCAAATATCCGTATCATAAGAAAAAACTGTACGGATCACATTTTAATCAGGTGCTGATAACCCCGGATAAAGATATGCTTGGAAGAAAACCCGAAAAAACAGATATTGATTCATTTACAAATATCCTGATAAGAGAAAGTCATATGCGAGGAACATATGAATACGAGGTATCTGCAACGGATAAAGACTTTGCGGACATCTCCTTCTATTCGGTCCGTTATGACGGTAAAGAAGATAAAAGGATACCGGAAGGCAGCGCAAGAATACCTGTTGACGAGATGCTTAAGATCCTGAATGATTTTAATATATTTTCTTGGGACGGATTTAAGGGGAAGCATCCGAGAGGCGTACTTGACGGTACGATGTTCAGGTTCGAAGCTGCTGTCAATGAGGACTGTAAGATAACGGCCGAAGGGTCTGAGAATTTCCCGGATCATTACAAGGATCTCATCCGTTTTTTATGTGAAAAGCTTCGCAATAAAGACTGATGCCGGTACAGTACGTATCATTTCAGATTATGAGCAGGATGGATAAAAGAAAGCTTACAGGATATAAAAGAACTGTTCTTATAATGTTACTGCTGATTGCAGTGCTTGGATTTACTGCAGTATCTCCTGCATTATGCGATCTGTACGCCGATCACATATACGGAGCGTTATGTGATCTGATCAGTCATATAACTTCGCTCTTTCCCTTTGCGGTCGGGGAGATATTAATGTATGCATGGATCATCATGGTCCTTGCCGGAGTAGTTATTCTATTTCTTCTTATCTTCTTCAGAAAAAAGAAGGCATTTGTATCTTTTTGTTCAAGATATTTCAAAGTGTTTTCCGTGATACTTCTGAGCATTGTGCTCATCTATATCCTCACATGGTTCATTCCGTTTAACGGAACCGTTCTGGGGCACGGAAACTGCGATAAAAGAACGGATTTTTCCTATGATGAAATCTATGCGCTTTTATGCTATTTTGCGGATTCGGCAAATGCTGCCGCAGAAGAGATCAGCGTAAGTGACGACGGATATGTGGAATTTTATCCTACAGAAAAGATCACAAGCCTTGCATCGGATGCAATGCGTGATCTCGGAGATGAATTTCCGCGTCTTAGCGGATACTATCCTCCGGTGAAGAATGCAATATGTTCGGATATACTTGACCGGATGTATATAGGCGGATATAACTATCCGTACACAATGGAGCCCACCCACAACCGCTATATATCACCCTTATATCAGGCTGTTCTTGATGCTCATGAATATGCACATCATAAGGGTTATTACAAAGAAAACGAGGCGACCTTTCTGAGTGAGCTTGCACTCAGCAGAAGCGATGACCCGTATTTAAGACTGGCAGCATATATCGAGCTTTATAACTACACATACTCCGCATACAGTATTGCACTGGATAACAGCTTCAGGCAGATGATCGATAACGGAAGCATAGTCCTGCCCGAAGATATCGATCCCGCAGATGAATACAAATATATCAGAAGGATCACTGCGGAGATCTTCGGTGAAAGGCCTGTCTTAAGTGACAGAGTTTGTATGATCTATGATGCGGGATTAAACGCAGAACAGGAAATATACGATGCGGATACGCATGCTATAGACGAAATGCCGGCTGTAAATGAATTCATAGAAGAAACCGGCGACACCGGGTGGCAGACACAGAGCGAGATAATCGGGGATGAATCCTATGACGGAGCAACGCTTCTGATCCTGCAATACTTCTGCGATCATCCCGGATCATGATCTCATTTATTTCCGTTTCGTAAAAAACGCAGAAATTCCTCTTCGGGAACAGGCTTTGAATAGTAATAGCCCTGAATGTATTCGACTCCCATTGACTTCATGACATTCATTTGTTCCTCGGTTTCAATCCCTTCGGCAACAATGCTCATGTTCAGCATATGGAAAATATCTATCATTCCCGTCATAACATATCTGAGCTTTTCATTATCAAAAAAGCCTCTTGTAAAGCTATAATCGAACTTAATGGTCTTAACGGGCATATTTACAAAATAATCAATATTTGAACGTCCGGTGCCGAAGTCATCCAGCGAAAAGGTTACACCGTTTTCGATAAGTCTGCTCATATTGCTGAGCATGATCTCCCTGTTTTGAGCTGCAGCGGTTTCAGTTATCTCAAGATTGATCATTCCCGGATCTATCGCATATTTTTTTATATTCTCCATGACGAATTTTTCGGGATTCTCGTAATTGAACTGTGCGGCGGATACGTTTATCTCAACCTGTTCAAGACCTGCCTTCAGGGCTTCACCCTTTGCAATAAACTCACATACCTTCTCAAATACCCTGGTTCCAAGAGGTATGATCTGGCCGCTCTCTTCAGCCACGGGAATAAATTTCCCCGGAGGAACTATCTCTCCGTTTTCAAGGCGTATACGAACAAGAGCCTCAGCCACATTAAAACGTGAAGTCCCCACATTATAAAAAGGCTGATAAAAGACCTCTACTCTGTCATTAGCCAGAGCATCCTCGATAAGCTCCTTTGTCATAGTCTGCTCTCTGAGCTCTCCGACCATTGTCTCATCCGCAACAAGTATCTCCTGTTCACTTTCAAGATACGTATGCAGGAATCTGAAGAATTCATCAGGCCCGCTCATCTGCAGGCTGTCCGGGATCAGAAGATAGGTTCCCTTAGCGGGGATATCCTTGACATTATCCTTCTGTCTCTTGATTTCTGCGGCCCTTTCAAACATGCGGTCCTTATCATCATATACCACACAGAAGGTGTCATCATCGATCCTGAACGCAGGCTCAGAACCAAGGGCAACAAGTGCTCTTGCGGTACGGATCACGGCGTCGTGCTCCATGTTGTAATCCACATAGTCGGTAAGGAAATGGATCTTGGCGGTAAACATCGAAAACTGTTTGCCGAATTTGTATTTATCATGCACATACGCCGACAGGGCATTCGTAGTAAAAAGTCCCGTTGAACCATCAAAATATTCGCTTGGGTTTTCCAGCTGGATATACAGAATGACCATTCCGAAGGCTGACGCAAATCCTACAAGCAAAAGACTCGGTATCATAAACTGTATCGCAGCAGCAAGAAGCCAGATGCCCTGCCACAGGATCATGGCAACAAATCTTCTGCCCGGCATCTGCTTTCTGTATGCTATGGAAGTAAGTATCGTCATCAGGATAAATATTGCAGACAACAGATATGCCACCGTGGTTGAAGGACCGAAGGAATATACAATACGCCCGTCTGCGGTAAATCCGATCGGCAAAACCAGCATCAAAAGCTCACCAATTCCGAATATGAGATGACATGCAAACTTTAAGTTTTTTGCCCACGATTTATCCAGCGGAAGCAGACTTGTTGATGCGTATACATATCCGAAATATCCCTGAATGACAAGCAGCATGATATATATCTTACATACGATGCTTGTGACGGATTGCGGGAAATCTCTGTATACGGACAGATTGATCAGAATAATCGAAAGAATATCAAAGATCAGGCAGGCGAAGCATGCGCAGATCGCACGAAAAAACAATCTTCGGTTCATAAGGTCAAGCTTTTTTTCTCTCAAAAACATGACCGATATGGTAAATAATATAAAAAGCGCACAGCATTGAAGCTCAATGTTCATTACTGCTTCCCTTTCGTCTCCATGATATGTGTATTTGATAATTATACCCCATAACACGTCAGAAAGAAATATTTTCAGATTGTTACAGGCCTAAGCCAGGAGACAATCCGGAAGCAGTTTGAAGGCCAGACAGGCAGTCCGAATACAGATCATCCGAGAGCCACATCAAGTGCCATCATAAGGCTGAAGCCGACAGCAAAGGCGATAACTCCGATATTGGAATGTTTACCCTGTGCCATTTCCGGCACCAGTTCCTCAACCACGACATAGAGCATTGCTCCCGCGGCAAATGACAGCAGGTATGGCATCGCAGGCACTACGAGCCAGGCCAGAACAACAGTGAGCGCTCCGAAAACCGGCTCCACCGCACCTGACAAAGTACCTAGAACAAATGACTTCCTTTTGCTTTTTCCCTCGGAATACAGAGGCATCGATATGATGGCGCCTTCGGGAAAATTCTGTATCGCTATTCCAAGTGCCAGGGCAAGTGCCGCGCCTGCGGTGATATTTGCAGTTCCGTTATATAATCCGGCATAAACCACTCCGACAGCCATACCCTCAGGAATATTGTGAAGCGTTACTGCCAAAACAAGCATTACGGTTCTTGTAAAGCTGCATTTCGGTCCCTCTGTCTGATTGACGCTGCTGTGCAAATGAGGAACCACGTGATCAAGCAGCAGCAAAAACAGAATGCCTAACCAGAAGCCGATAAATGCGGGAAGAAAAGCCAGCCTTTCCATTCCCGATGATTGCTCAATGGCAGGCACTATAAGACTCCAGATCGAAGCTGCGACCATAACCCCTGCGGCAAAGCCGGAAAGAGCTTTCTGAACCTCAGGCTTCAGATCCTTTTTTAAGAAGAAAACACAGGCTGCACCTGCCGTGGTTCCGATAAAAGGTATCATTAATCCCATAAGCACTATATTCATTCACGATCATTCAATGTTCTTAAGTGCAACATCAAGAGGTATTTTTTTAATCCTGAAGTAATCGACAACCGATACAAATGAATATCCGATCAGCAGATAAAGAACTGACAGTATCATTGACTTTGGTGTCATGAAGAATGAAAAATATCCATCCATCTGCAGCATGAATATATGAAACACCCATAACATCAGATAGTATCCGGCAACAAAACTTATGATTGCAAAAAGTATTACGACGATCGCGGTGGGGATGATATACAGGGCTCCTATCTCGCTGTTTTTAAAACCGAGTATCTTGACCATTGAAATTGAATGTTCATTTTTCTCGATTATTATCTTTGCCAGAAGATAGATCAATGCCGCAGCCATCACTACAAGAGCATATTTAAACATTTTGATTATCGAACCAAAGGAATGATTCAGCTGGACAGCAACCTTTCTGATATCATCCGCTGTTATCACCGCAGCAATGTAACGGTCATCGATATCCGATATTTCCTGTTCCGAAAAATATCCCGTGAATTCTTCATCGTCCTTCTCAAATATCCTGTTAAAGCTTTCGGAATCCATGAAAACAGCTATAGCACCGTCATAATCAACAAAGCCCTCCACCGTAAGATCATATGATCTGTTCTCATATTCTTCGTGAAGGGTGATCACATCCCCTTCTGAGATACCGAATTTATCTTTAAATGCAGATGAAAGATATACACCGTCCGCGCTGTTTGTGCCCGGCAGAGTGATATATGCGCTGTTTTCCGCAATACCATATACGGTTACGCTTTCGTCCCCTCCGCTTCCCATGCCTTCACGGAATGATGATTTTTTCTTGGGATAAAGAAGATTTATGGAACTGAATCGTTCTGCAGTCTCTTCCGAGGTTACTATCAGGTTGCCATCATCATCCTCACTGCTCATGAGCATGTATTGATAATCAACAAAAAGCATATCAGCGGCTTTTTCCGAGTAATTGTTCAGAGAATCCGGCAATCCGAATGCAAAACAGAGCATAAGTTCGATGAATACGACGCCAAAGATCAGAATAATATAGTTGGGAATATTTTGAAGCAGGATCCTTAATCTGAATCTTCTCATAAAAGACCAGTGTGGCAGTCTTATTGCTTTTGTTCGCTTTGTTTTTACAAGATCATGTCTGATAAATCGAAGCGGACTTATCTGCATCTTTTTTGCAATGATAAACAGATTGATAAAAAACATCAGCACAAGCGGAATAACGGTTGTCTTGACCAGTGCGGTTCTGCTCCACACAAGTCCGCAAGTGGGAAGACTGTAGCTTTCATAATACAGCCCCACCATGAAATCCTTGAAAACGGTATACCCGAGCACATTACCTATGATCGAGCCGGCCAGAGTAACTATTACCGGCATGGACATATAATGAACGATCATTTCTCTCCGGCTGTAACCCGAAGCACGAAGGGTACCTATAACGGTGCTTTCCTTGTCAATTGTAGTGCTGATCGTTATGGCAAAGATAAATGCTATTACTCCGATAAGTATATAGCACAGGATAGCCGTAGCAGAAGAATCACCTTCTATATCGGAGACAGCAAAATTGCTTGCCTGTCTGAGATACTCTGGAAGATAATCATCTATTTCATTATCATATACAAGAGTCTGCGTAATGAGACATTTGAGAAAGTTTTCCGCATAGTCTGCTTCTTCGATCTTATCTGCCGGTTTTGAATTGTAAAGGTACGCATAGTTGTAATGGATCCTTGATCCCAGTCTGTCAAAGCCTTCCGGAGTGACCATGGCCACATCAAAACCGAATGCATCAAACATCAGATCGTTATTTGATTCATGCAGGGTAAGATAATTTATATAAGACAGCAATCCGACCACTTCATATTTTTCATTTCCTACGGTAATCACATCACCGATCTTTACTCCAAGATTATCCGCATGCATTCTGTCAATGGCTATCTCCCCTTCACTTTCGGGTGCACGTCCGAAGTTAAAAGAGGCCATATCAATTACCGAATCGCTTTTATATATCCTTAATTTTGCATCCTGAATCCCGTCACCATCTACATCTTCCGGTTCTTCTCTGTAGAAATGCTCATAAAGCCTTACTGATACCGGAGCAAAGCCATCTTCGCCCAGTCCATACCGGTCCGAAATTTTATCCCACTCTTCATCGACGGCTTTTATGACATCGTTCTGTGCCTGAGCATACGCGTCATCCACAGCATTTTTGTACTCTTCCGACTGCCTTGCTTCTTCAACGGCTTCATCAAGCCCGGAAGTTATTGCAGCGTTGATCTGATCAAGGATAACATCTTCATCATTTATACCGTAGAGAGCACACTGAGCTCTTACGCCCGCTTCGATTGCCGCTTTAACCTGTTCTTCAAGCTCTGTTTCAATCGCTTCGGAAACCTTCTCTTCAGCTTCTTCAGTCCCTTTTTGTATATAATACTCCCTTACATCCGCCATCTCTCCGGTACTGAGATCATCAAGTAATTCCTGTGATGCCATTTGACTCAGTTCGAAGCTTCCATCTTCAAGATTCAGCTCTTTTCTGCCTGTATAAACGGACGAAAGCATACTGTCGTGGCCTACATACATTCCGGAAATAACGCTGATCATGACAACCATAAATATGATTATTACAAGATATTTATGCCAGTCTGAAGCCAGCTCCTTAGGTATTCTTTTTATAAGAGGATTTCTCATATTCATCCTCCTTACCACTCAAGCTCGGATGCAGGGATCTTTTTATCGTTTATATCATTATGACGAACTATTCCGTCCCTGAGCTTGATCACGTGATCAGCCATATATCTGATAGCTTCGTTATGAGTGACCATTATGATCGTACTTCCGTATTTCCTGTTGCAGTCCTCGATAAGTGCAAGGATCTCCTTGGATGTTTTGTAATCAAGTGCTCCCGTAGGTTCATCGCACATAAGAATATCCGGATTCTTAACAACAGCTCTGCCGATGGAAACTCTCTGTTGCTGTCCTCCGGATAACTGGTTCGGATATTTGTATTTATGATCCTGAAGTCCCAGAGTTGTGATAACCTCCTCAACATCAAGAGGCTTTTCCGACAGGTACGCCCCCACTTCAATATTCTCCTTTACGTTGAGATTCGGGATCAGATTGTACATCTGGAACACATATCCGAGATGCTTTCTCCTGTAAAGAGTAAGCTGATGTTCATTCATATCCTCAAGCTTATCCCCGTTTATACTGACATAGCCTGAATCCGGAGTATCAATTCCACCTATAATATTTAAAAGTGTCGACTTTCCCGAACCCGAAGGCCCCAGCAAAACACAAAATTCTCCTTTTTTTACGCTAAAATCCATTCCCCTGAGAACGTCCTGCCTGGCTTCACCGGTTCCAAAGCTTTTTTTCAAATCTCTTATCTCAAGAAAATCTTTCTCCATAACGCCTCCTTCCGGGCCTTTTTCCACAAAAAAATAAAACCTCGCGGTTCCGGGTATATTCAGCCTTTTTTAGGCTCATAATCGGAATGAAAATCCTGAAGGCATCTGTACGTTTCATCACTTATAACGTGTTCTATCATATGTGCCTCTTTAGACGCAGTATTTTCACTTACCCCGATATGCATAAGGACCTTTGTTATGAGAAGATGCTTGTTGTGAACCTTCTCGGCTATCTGCTTTCCTGTTTCCGAAAAACAGATATACCCGTCCTCATCAACACGGATAAGTCCTTCCCTGCGCAGTTTTTTCATGGCATTACTCACGCTTGGCTTCGTAACTCCCATTTCGCATGCCACATCCACAGACCGTACATGCCCGTGCTTTTCCTTAAGCTCCAATATGCATTTCAGATAATCCTCCGATGAATTAATATGTTTCATCGCCCGCCTCTCATAACCGGATACATAATATACCATGTATCGCCGGACCGAAACCGGAGGGACGGTTCCTCAGGTTTATTTTCGGCGGCGATCTTACTTATTTGGTAGGATTGATTATGTGTAAGGTTTAAAATGTGTTGTGTAAGGTGTTGTAAGGTTTTATCAAAAAAGCAGGCAGAGAACCGTCCTCCGAGCCGCACCAATTAGCATGCGCTAACCTATCTGTAAAAAAATCATATCAAACTGCTGTTTCTGCTTTCGGAGCATATATTCTTTCTCGGACATTTTCCCGCCATAGGGCATCCTATGCAATGACTGCCCTTCTTTTTTTCTTTGTATATATAAAGGCTTGCAGATATTAATAACAAAGCCAGTACCGATAATATTATGATGTTCGAGATAAATGCGCTCATATCCTTCATCTCCGCAAATAATATATGGGGACAATTCCTGCTTGTTTTGATCATATCATATAAACATCGGGGGGAATTGATGTATCGGGAAGTGTCCCCATAATAAAGCGTTAGCTCAGCTTATATTCAAGAGCCATCTTTTTATGATTACTCCTGATGATAAATGTTATCACACCGGCAAAGCACAGGATCGCGATAAGTCCTCCCGCAAAGCCTGCACCTACCGAACCTGTAACAATGAGTGTTCCTATCTGATACACAAGGAATCCGACTGTAAATCCGGTTGCGAGCTGAAGTCCGATAGCACCCCAGAGCCATTTAGCAGATTTCATTTCGGAATTCATGGCACCAAGTGCCGCAAAACATGGAGGTGTATAAAGGTTGAACATAAGGTAAGCAAGTGCTGCAACTTTTGTGATTCCCATAACAGCTGCGACCGCATTTCCTTCTCCCACAAGTTCAAGCTCTTCCGTATCTATGAAATTGGTGATCGCAAAGCATGTTGCTATTGTTCCGACGACATTTTCCTTTGCAATGAACCCGGTGATCGCTGCAGCAGCAAGCTGCCAGGACACAATTCCAACCACGGGCACAAGAAGAATTGCAAAAGGATGAGCAATACCTGCAAGTATTGAGGTTTCCTCCGCACCCTCCTCCACGACTTCAAACTGCCAGTTGAAGGACTGCATGATCTGTACAGCCGTATTGCAGATAAGGATAATGGTTCCTGCCTTGACGATATATGCTTTTCCGCGTTCGAGCATACTCTTCAGTGCAAATACAAGGCTTGGAACCTTATATTCCGGCAGCTCGATGATAAAGAAGCTCTTTCTGTACTTCATGCCGGTGATCGCTTTGATAAGAAGCGCACCCAGAAGGACAAGCAGGACTCCCACGACATAGCATACAAAGCTTACCCATGTTGAATTAGGGAAAAATGCACCGGCAAAAAGTGCAATGACCGGCAATTTGGCTCCGCATGGCATAAATGTTGCGAGCATTGCAGTGCTCCTGCGCTCTCTTTCATTTTTTATGGTCCTGCAGGCCATGATGGCAGGAATACCGCATCCTGTTCCGATTATCATGGGGATGACCGACTTTCCGGAAAGACCGACCTTCTTGAATATAGGATCAAGGACAACTGTTGCTCTTGCCATATATCCGCAATCCTCAAGAAGCGCAATGAGAAAGTACATTACCATAACGAGGGGAAGGAAGCCCACAACGGCACCGACACCACCGATCACACCGTCAATGAGAAGTGCATACAAAAGAGGATTGGCATCGCCAAGCTGCTCCCCTGCCCACTCCTGGAAGGTCTCGATCCATCCGACAAGAATGTCGGCAAGCCATGTTCCAACCGTTGTCTGGCTTATGTAGAATACAACAAACATGATAGCTGCAAATATGAGTATTCCAAGGATCGGATTCGTTACCACTTTATCGATGGCATCGCCCTTATTCTTGTCTTTTGTAAGAGTTTTTCTGTTTTCGACATCCTTAACTATGCTCTTAACAAATTCAAAGCGCTTCCTGTCTGCAGCCTCAACCGCTTCCTTGCTTCCAAGATCCACATCACCCTGGTGGAAAGGTGCTTTCTGTCCCTTTCCTTCAAGCAGGGCCGCTGCTGAAACGGCATCCTTTATTCCCTTTTCGGATGTTGATACCGTATTTATCACAGGGCATCCAAGTTTTTGTGCAAGAGCAGCTTCATCTATCTTATTGCCCTTCTTTTCATTGAGATCACTCTTATTGAGTGCAACAACAACAGGGATTCCAAGTTCAAGAAGCTGTGTGGTAAAGAAAAGGCTTCTGCTGAGATTTGTGGCATCAACTATATTTATTATCGCGTCCGGATGTTCGTTCTTAACATAGCTGCTGGTTATACTTTCTTCGGAAGTAAACGGTGACATTGAATATGCGCCCGGAAGATCCACTGCGATGAGTTCCTTCCCGCTTTCGTTATACTTCTCTTTGATCCGGCTTTCCTTTCTGTCGACCGTTACACCGGCCCAGTTTCCGATCTTCTCGCTTCTTCCCGTCAGCGCATTGTACATTGTTGTTTTTCCGCTGTTGGGATTACCTGTAAGTGCGATCCTCATTTTATTCCTCCTATATATGTGAGACGCTTTCCGCGTTTCATTCAGAAAAAGGCTTCAAAACATGTATCGATCCGGCAAGTTCGGGATCGATGTTATATCTCGCGTCCTTGATCGATACCACAAGATTTTTCTTTTTATCAACAACCGTGATATTCTCCCCGCTGTAGCATCCGAGCGAAAACAAAAAGCTTTCCATTTCTTCATCACCGCCGGTATCTATGTCGGTTATCACATAATCAATTCCAAGTTCTGCTTCATTAAGGGTCATTTTTTCATCCTCTTTGCCATTATGCAGTTAGCCTTTTCTAACCTGTATCCAAAAAAGAATAGTTAGTTTAATCTAACTTCCCTTCAAAAAGAAAAGTTAGTCAATTCTAACCGTTCCTCCAAAAGAATGGTTAGCTTTTACCAACCAAAAGATATTATAGTTAGCCTCATCTAACTTGTCAAGGCATAAATTTAGATTGTTTTAATTAATTATGGATAAAAATAATGAATAATGATATACTGCTTTTGTTAAAAATGTATGATTCATAAGGGGGAACTTATGGCATTACTTGAATCAGGTGAAATGTATCTTGAAACCATATATGTCCTTTCACTGAAATCAAATTCCGTGCGTGCAATAGATATAGGTGAGCACATGGGTTTCTCCAAGCCATCTGTAAGCAGAGCAATGGGCCTGCTCATTTCAGACGGATACATCTCAAGAGATGAAGAAGGCTATATAAAGCTCACCAAGTCCGGTGAAAAGATAGCAAAGCGTATATATGAACGTCATACCGTGTTGTCAAAACTGTTAATGGATATAGGTGTTGATGAAAAAACCGCTACCGAGGACGCATGCAGAGTTGAGCATTATATCAGCGAAAAAACCTTCAATGCGATCAAAGCACATATAAAGAAATAATAATACATAGAATCACAGGCCAAGAAAACAGCATTCCCTGTAAACGGAATGCTGTTTTATTATTTTGCACCATTACAGATCTTTTAACGGAATGGCACCATACAGTTCTTCTTTACGGATAACCGAAACACGTACCAGGCTTCCGTCTTCATCCTTATATTCTTTGTCATAATGCATGCCGATAGCCTGTGCCGTTTTTATGGATGGCGTGTTAGCAGACTTGCAGTACGAATATAAGGACGTATAATCGGTATTTTCAAATGCCCAATTGCGAACTGCCGAAGCAGCCTCGCTTGCATACCCCATATGCTGGCAATTTGCTCGGATATGATATCCTATCTCCGGGAGCCATACCTTATCAATATTTTGTACCGTCAGCCCGCAGTCTCCTATCACCTCACCGGAATCCTTAAGGCATACCGCCCAGAGCCCGAAACCATCCTGTCTGTATCTGTCGATATTTTTACCGATCCAGTTTTTGACTCTTTCCTCATCAAATCTGTAAGGATAGTATTGCATGTTATCAGGATCGGATAATACACGGTACAAAGCGTCATAATCGTCTTCATTCATCTCCCGCAGGAAAAGCCTTTCGGTCTCAATGACCACCTTTCCGCCATCGGACACGGATGCTTCCTCTTCTTCAAAGGATATGGTCTTCAGAACCGGTCCGTCCTTGGTTTCGTTTTTCCAAATGATCATCTCTGTCTCTTCGATCCTGCCCTTAAGAGTAGACATATTGAATTTTTCCGCAATATTTCCGGCATTCGGGCTTTCGGAATTTACGTAAAACGTCAGTGCGCACCATGAACCGTAAACAAGGCATATGAGCGCAAAAATGGCAAAAACAGGAAATGATAATGCACCGTTTCCGAATTGAATCATGAAAAATATGAGACCGCCTGCTGCATATATTGCACCGTTCCTGGATTTTCTCCTGAGCAAAACCAGCTGGTCGTTGTATGCATCAAGCATTCTGCGCATATGAACAGAGTCTTTTTCCGCAGATGCTCTCACTTTTGATTTTGGAGTTTTACGATCCTCGCTTACAGCTATCTTCTCTTCCACATAAATGCTTTTCCAGCTGAAGAAAAAAAGCAAAGCCAGAACCAGTATACATAACGCGATAACGACAAGATTCCTGCCGGAGTCATCGGATCC
>OCVV012876386.1_pt1 | contig 23598 bp, 17 predicted proteins | sample 1539721 | NCBI WGS metagenome assembly OCVV01 (sample SAMN02144230, study PRJEB22623) | gut metagenome | biome: sheep rumen | host: Ovis aries | place: New Zealand
GAAAAGTGAAAAGCCTAAATTAAGTACAAAGGACAAAGGACAATGTACGGGCTTTGAAATTTGTACTTTGTAAATTGTTCTTTGTACTTCGCTTCACACTTCACGCTTCACGTTTTAATCTTTACCTTTGACTATTTAGATTGTTTTTGGGGTTTGAGTGCAAAGATAGTCAACAAAATTACACAAATGAAACACAAACAGGACTTTTTTTCGTATATTTGTTGACTTATTCTTAAATAATCAAGAAAACGATGGCAGAACCACTTCCCCACTATCATGTTGTAGCAGCTCTCGTGGAATGCGAGGGCGAATATCTGTGTGTGCAACGTGGAAAGACAAAATACGAATATACCAGCTACAAATATGAGTTTCCTGGCGGAAAGGTGGAAGCAGGAGAAACGGAGGCTGAAGCACTGAAACGGGAGTTGATGGAAGAAATGAACTATGAAGTGGAAGTCGTGCGACACCTCACCACCATCACCCATCACTACTCGGACTTCAGCGTAACCCTCTCCATCCATCTCTGCAAGGCTCAAACCAAAGAGTTCGAAATGCGCGAACACATTGACTTTCGCTGGTTGAAACCCACAGAGATGCCTGCATTGCCTTGGGTGGCTGCCGACCAACAATTCATCGAGGAACTCCCCAAATACATTGTAAATGAAAAATGAAGAATAAAGAATGAAGAATGGAAGTAACCCATCCAATGAGCAAAGTATAATACATTCTTAATTCTTCATTCATCATTTTATTATTCTTCATTCTTCATTCATCATTCTTCATTTAAATTAATACTTATGACTGATATTTTCACACCAGAACAACGACACGTTGTGATGAGCCACATCCGCAGCAAGGACACGCGCCCCGAAATGCTCGTGCGCAGATTCTTGCATCGGCATGGAGTGCGATATAGCCTGCATGTGAAGCATCTGCCAGGCCATCCCGACATCGTCTTGCGAAAATATCACACGATTATCTTAGTGAACGGTTGCTTTTGGCATGGACACGGATTCAACAGCAACCAACAGCCCTTGCAACATGAAAATTCCCTCTGTTCTATTTTCCGCCTGCCTCATAGCAACATCGATTTTTGGAAGAAGAAAATAGAACGCAACATCTGCCGTGATGAAAAGCAGCACAAAGAACTCACAGAGATGGGATGGAACGTCATCACCATCTGGGAATGCCAACTTCGCCCTTCGGAACGTGAGAACACACTCTTTGGTTTGCTTCGCACACTCAACCTCATCCTAATGAAGAACATGGGAGTCCACCTCACATACAACACAGACGAAGAAGACATTGCCATGCCACAAGCTGCGGAAAGCGATTCTGCTATTGAATCAAACTAAACAACTTATCTGTGTCAGGGGTTCTTTGCTTAGGCAACACATTCAATTTTGGAGCAAGCAAAGCCTTTTCTACACCATCTGCCAATGCCTCTACAGATATGTCCACAACATATCCATTCGACCTACCATTCAACTGTTCAACTCCGCAGAAGTTGGTACAGACAATAGGATTTCCAAAAATTAAAACTTCTGTAAGTGTCATACAAAAACTTTCCGACAAAGACGGTTGCACATACACATCGCAATCCTGCATATATCGATAGGGATTCGTATTAGCTCCAAGAAAAACCACATTATTCTCTACACCCAATTCTGTTGCCAATTGTTTGCAAGCATCCATGTCCTTCCCGTCTCCTATGAAATACCATTTCACTTTATTGCCTTTTTCCAATAGGATTTTTAATGATCTTATTGCCATCTTTTGCCCCTTTTCATCGGAAAGCCTTCCAACAGTTAATAGTCGCTTGCCATCAAAAATATCATTAAAGGTTTCTCCTTGATTTGCTAACCGAAGTATCTTCTCAACAGAAACAATGCAATAGAAAACATCTGACTTATCCTTCAAGTTTGGGAAAATGAGATCGAACCGACGTTTTGCTTCCTCACATGGCAAGAAAATTTTTGAACATTCTCGTCCGAATCTATTCATTATCTCAAATCGATTGGTTATATAAGAAACATCTTGGTGTATCCAAAAGCACTTCACCTTTGCACGAACTTTTTCCATTGCATAATAGCTGCATTTTTCCGCTCTTGCATTATAAGATATTACCATATCAAACAACTCTCCATCCATGAAAAATGGTATATTCTTATTCCTGATACGATAAAGCCAATAATACTTACCAGTAACCTTGTTATGCAGATATGCAAATAAGAATGAGAAAACATCTATCAGACGAAACGATTTTATCAGGGATAATAAGAATGTTCCATTCGAAACATCACTCATTGAATCTACTTTGTGGATGTGTATTTCGTGAGGTACTTGAGGTATGAATCTACCTTTTGTATTAAATAGGCCTACATGTACTTCATACTCATTCAAGGGAATAACATGCAGTAACTCAATCAAAGATTTGGACATTCCTGAAATTTCCAAATTTGGTTGTATAAACAATATCTTTGTCATAAAATCCTATGGTGGAAAACAATATAAACAATCTATGAATTGTAGCAACTGGTTTGTTTAGTCATAAACTCTGTCTTGGCTCTATAAAAGTCATGCAAAGTTACGGATAATTCATAACAAGACAAAACAACAGAAAAAGTATTTCAAGAAAAGCAGTCTTAGACTAACGGAACAAAGAAATGCTCGTGATGCTGTGCTTAAGGGAATAGTCTGAAGTGCGTCTTTGTTTCAACTATATGCCCGAGCCCTCGTTATCGTTCAAGCGAGCCCTCGTTATCATTCAAACGAGCCCTCGCTTGAATAACGCTGAGGGCTCGGCATTTGACTTATGTCGAAATTTTTCTCCTCTCACTTTTAAATCTCAAAGTTCGTCTTTCCAAATAAAGAAATGGATAATGGCAAGATTTGTTAGTTTTTTTGTACCTTTGCAAAAATTAAGAACAATTCACCGATACTAACTTATCCAACAAATGAAACTACAGAAAATCCTTACGGCAGTCATTGTGGCTTTGGGGGCTTTGAATCTCTCTGCACAAGATGTGTTTATCTCTTCGGGAGGCGATGTGACGACTGAACACATCACAGAAGGCATGAGCTTCAACTACAATGGGTCGAAAGTGAGCATTGCAGGCACTGAATACGAAACGAGCGCCATCGACAGCATTACGCTCGATGCTCCTGCCACGATGAAATTCCGTGGAGGCGACGTGTCACTACTGACGCGATACGAAGAGAATGGTGCCAACTACATGGAAGTGAACGGCACGAAAATCACCAATATGCTTTCCTTCTTCAAGCAGCAAGGATGGAACGCATTGCGTGTCCGTCTGTTTGTGGATCCGAGTCTTGCCAGTTCTTCCGACAAAGGACAAGGAGTTTGCCAAGACCTCAGCTATGTTGTAGCACTCGGTCAGCGCATCAAGCGGGCTGGATTCCAGTTCCTGCTCGATTTCCACTATTCCGATTCGTGGGCTGACCCTGCCAAGCAATTCACGCCATCGGCATGGAGCAGTTTGACTGCCAACGAACTTTACACCAAGATTTACGACTACACGAAGGAGGCTTTGCAACAACTCGTTGCTGCTGATGCCACTCCCGATTTCATCCAGACGGGCAATGAAATCAGCTATGGTATGCTTTGGGGAAGCAGTTCTGCCACTGCCAGCAGTCTGAAGAAATGCTACACATCTTCCACCGACAACTGGACTTACTTCACCACCCTTCTGAAACAAGCAGGAAAGGCTTGTCGTGAAGTTTGTCCAAAGGCAAAAATCATTATCCACACGGAACGTGCAGGACAGTCGAGCGTGCTGAATGCTTTCTACGACCGGATGAAGAGCTATGAAGTGGATTACGATATCATCGGCCTGTCCTATTATCCTTATTATCATGGTACTCTGACCACACTGAAGAACAATCTGCAAAGTTTGTCATCGACTTTCTCCGACAAGAAAATCATGATTGTGGAAACGGGATATTATCACGCTTGGCAACCCAGCGACGTAAGCTATGACCTCTCGAGCACTTACCCCATCACAGCCGAAGGGCAGAAGCAATTCACCGATGCGCTGATTGAAACACTCAACAGCGTGAACAACGTAAACGGTCTCTTCTGGTGGTGGCCCGAAGCTAACGAATATGGGCTTAACTGGAGCACCAAGCGAGTGACTGACAACTGGTACAATGCTGGTCTTTGGGACAACCAAACGGGAAAGGCACTTCCTGCTCTCTACGAACTGAAGAGGTTTAAATGAAAAATGAAGAATGAAGAATGAAAAATGAAGAATGGTTGCTACGCCCCGAATGAAGAATGAAAAATACTCATTCAAGGAGCAGAGTAAAATATATTCTTCATTTTTCATTCTTCATTCTTCATTTTTCATTCCTCACTTTTCAATATCATCAAGCACGCTTTGCAGTCAAATTCGAGTGCAAAGCGTTTTCCATTTTCTAAGCGGAGAAAAAGATGAGAAGGCACATTGGTCTTCGCATTCTGACGCTTGTAGCACCATCCCATAGCATAGCGGAGACAGTGACGACAGAACATGACGGGCACCCCCTCTGGATGCGTCAATTCGTAAGCAGGTTCTATCTGTTTGATTCCAAGGTTTCCGTAGAATTGGTGTGAGAGATGATTGGAAACATTGGAAAGAAAAGTAAGGGAGGAATGGTCGAGACAAGAGTGAAGAGTGAAATGTGGAAAGTGAAGCGATGAAGAGTCATTTTCATTCTTCATTCTATATTCTTCATTCTTCATTCTACATTCTACATTCTTCATTTTCTCCACAATCGCTCTTCTCCATTCCGACAGCAAAGACGATGGAATGAAATAGTTTTTCTTATAGAGAATCTGAAAAGAGCGGAGACGATAGGGCGTATTTCCCAGCTTTGAGAACTGGCGTTCGAGGTTTTCGCTCTGATGCGTGCGAGCCAATTCCGCATCGTAAGGAACTTGCAGAGAAACATTCCTTTCGCCATCAGACATGGTCAGCGCAAATGTCTCCCCCACCCTGTCAATCGTCACATCCACAGGAATGAAACGCTCGGCACTCTCGCGTGCCAAAACATCATCGAAACGCTTGTCGTGGTTTCGATAAATCTGATTGCCTCGGCGCAACATCCTTGGCATTTCCAACGGATAGAGCCGATTGCCAGCAGCCTTGTTGATGCGAAAACCGTAGAGTTTTCCGCTCTTGTCGAAGAAACAAAGGCCATCGCCATTGGCAAACGACACGTTGCCATCCATCACAAAACTGTCCGTATAGATTTCCTTCACCCGACCCACGGGTTCGCCCAGTGCCTTCGGAGTGTCGAACGAGAATATATCGGCATTCCGTCCGTACAGAAAATAGTGTGTGAACCCACGGTTGAACGACTTGCGCACATCAGGCTGGAATTTCAGTTCCACCGTTCCTTTGGATGCCCGTCGGTATTTCTCAGGGTACTTGGCAACGAGTGCATCGAGTGCCAACGAATAGGCTGCCGTCACATTCTTCACGTAAGCAGCGTCTTTCAGTCGTCCTTCTATCTTGAACGACGAAGCACCCGCCTCAGCCAAATCCTCCAAGGCATCGATTTGGCACAAGTCCTTCAGCGAAAGCAAATGCTTCTTCTTGACAAAGACATTTCCCTTGTCATCTTCCAGGTCGAACTCCATTCGGCACACCTGCGCACATTCGCCTCGGTTGGCACTGCGTCCGAAGATGGCTTCCGACGCGTAACACTGCCCACTCAGGCTCACACACAGCGCACCATGCACGAACACCTCCAACTTCGTCTGTGGGTTCTGTTGATGAATCTCCCTGATTTCCTCCAAACTCAATTCGCGAGCCAACACCACCTGCTCAAAGCCCTGTTCACTCAGAAAACGCACCTTCTCGGATGTGCGGTTGTCCATCTGTGTCGAAGCATGAAGTGGAATCTTACAGCCTAAGCTTTCTTTCATTTCCAGTAGAGCCATGTCCTGCACAATCAGCGCATCCACGCCAATCCGTTCCAAGTCGTGAACCAACTGCTTCACTTGCTCCAGCTCCTCATCATAGATGATGGTGTTGACCGTCACATAGATTTTTGCGCCGAAAGAGTGTGCATACTCCACCAGTCGTTGAATGTCCTCCAACGAATTGCCTGCCGCCTGACGTGCGCCATGATGAGAAGCACCAATATACACCGCATCGGCACCATGACGTATCGCCTCGATGCCAATGTCTGCTGTTCTTGCAGGAGCCAACAGTTCTAAAGCAAGTTCTTTTCCACTCATCAGGACAAGAAAACCTTTTGATTACTAAACAATCTGGTTGATGTCGAACGGAGTCTTCTGATAAACGTAGTAGTTGAGCCAATTCGTGAAGAGCAAATTGGCATGAGCACGCCAACGCACGATTGGCATCTTGGCAGGATTGTCGTCCTCATAGTAATTCTGAGGCAACTGAATCGGCAATCGCTTTGCCACGTCGCGCCTGTATTCACCATCGAGCGTAAGTGGAGCATATTCGCTGTGCCCCGTGATGAAGAATTCGCGCCCATCGCGTGCCATCACGATATGCACTCCTGCATCCTCCGATTCGGAGATGATAGTCAGTTCAGGATTCTTCTCGATGTCCTCGCGTCGCACTTCCGAGTGGCGACTGTGTGGCACATAGAACACATCGTCGAATCCGCGGAAGATAGGCAGTTCGGGATGCAAGGCACGATGCTTGAACACACCGAAAACCTTCTTGTTGGTGGAGTATTTTGGTATTCTGTGGAAATGGTAGAGTGCAGCTTGTGCAGCCCAACAGATGTAGCAAGTGGATTGCACATTGTGATATGCCCAGTCGAACACCTCGACGAGTTCGTCCCAATAGGTCACGTCCTCATAGTCCATCTGCTCCAGCGGTGCGCCCGTCACGATGAAACCATCGTACTTGTTCTTCTTCATCTCCTCAAAATCGCGATAGAACGCCATCATGTGCTCCACGGGTGTATTCTTCGACGTGTGGCTCTTGATTTTCATGAATTCAATCTCCACTTGCAACGGAGTGTTCGACAGAATGCGGATGAAGTCCGTTTCCGTCGTGATTTTTATCGGCATCAAGTTGAGGATGGCAATGCGCAGCGGACGAATGTCCTGCCCTTGCGCACGAGTCGTGTCCATCACGAATATGTTTTCTTCTTTCAGCAACTCTATGGCTGGAAGTTGGTCTGGCAACTTTAAAGGCATCCCGCTTTAAGTTAATAGAGAAAAGTTAAAAGTGAAAAATTAATAATGAAGAGTTAAAAGTGAAATACAAAGAATGAAGAAAGAAGGACACAGAGTCCTGCTTCTTTTCTTTTTTCAAACTGCAAAATTAGCGAAAATAAACGACAAACGACACAGAAATTCGTTGAAAATAGAATCTCTGTGCCGTTTGTCAGATATTCATGGAATTTTATCCCATGAAAATAGAATAGTTTTCTAAGAATAACAACTTACCAGATGGTGACACGCTTTTCCTTTGGAACGAAGAGAGGGTCCTTGTCAGTAATGCCAAATGCGTCGTACCAAGCATCGATGTGAGGCAGCGCACCGTTCACACGCCATTCACCCAGCGAGTGAGGGTCGCGAGCGGTGAGGTCGCGGATTGCCTCTTCGGTGATGTTCTGAGCCCACACACCTGCGTATGCCAAGAAGAAACGCTGTTCTGGAGTGAAACCATTCACTACGCCGAGAGGCTTGCCAGCCTTCTTCTGTGCATTCTGGAAAGCAGTGTATGCCACCTGAAGACCACCGTGGTCGGCAAGGTTCTCACCAAGAGTAAGTTCACCATTGCCCTTCAATCCAGGAAGCACTTCGATGTTCGAGAAGAAATCACTCATTACCTGAGCACGCTCCTTGAACTTGTCGCCATCACCCTGTGCCCACCAGTCGCGGAAGTTGCCTTCCTTGTCGAACTGGCGACCCTGGTCGTCGAATCCGTGTGTCATTTCGTGACCAATCACCACGCCGATGGCACCATAGTTGAACGCATCGTCAGCCTTCATGTCGAAGAAAGGATACTGAAGAATGCCAGCTGGGAAACAGATTTCGTTGGTCGTTGGGTTGTAGTATGCGTTCACGGTCTGAGGAGTCATGTACCATTCGTCGCGGTCAACAGGCTTGTTGTACTTGTCTTCCACTTCCTTCTTCGATGCCCATTCGCGCACAGCCTGCATGTTCTCGTAGAGTGTCTTCTCAGGGTCAATGGTCAACTTCGAATAGTCCTTCCACTTGTTAGGATAACCAATCTTCACATAGAACGAAGCGAGCTTGTCCTTGGCGTAAGCCTTCGTGCTGTCGCTCATCCACTCCTGTGCGTCAATGCGCTCAGCCAGTGCCTCCTGCAAGTTCTTCACGAGTTCTTCCATGCGAGCCTTGTTCTCAGCAGGGAAATACTTCTCCACATACATCTGACCAACAGCCTCGCCCAGCACACCACTCACGGTGCTCACACTGCGCTTCCAACGAGGAAGAGGTTCCTGCTGACCCGACATGGTGCGGTTGTAGAAGTCGAAGTTCTGCAAGTAAATCTCATCGCCTAAAACACTTGCATTGCCATCGAGCAAGTTCCACTGCATCCAGTCCTTCAGAATCTGAAGGTCGGTCTCGTTGAGAATAGCCACAGCCTCCTTCACAGCTTCAGGCTGACCCACGTCGAGAGTCTGCAAGTCGTCGATGAAGTTGAGGTGGAAATACTGGTCCCAATCATAGCCAGCAAACTCCTTCTTGAAGTCGGCGTATGCCATCTTGTGGTAGTTGGAAGCAGGGTCACGCAGTTCCACACGGCTCTTTGAAGCCTTTGCCATGCGTGTTTCCACAGCCATCACCGATTTCATCTTGCGCTCGGCAGTAGCTTGGTCGTCGCCAACCAACTGGAACATCTTCACCACGTGCTTCTTGAATGCCTCGCGAATCTTCTTGAAAGCATCGTCATCACTCAGATAATACTCTTTCTGTCCCATCGACAAGCCGCTCTGTCCCATCGAGACGATGTTGTTCTTCGAGTCCATCATGTCGGCACCGATGCCGCAGCCCCAGAGTTCGCCCGAACCCTTCAAGCCGTTCTCCACCATGATGCGGAGAGCCTCTTCACGAGTCTGCACGTCGGCAATCTTCTTCATGTCAGCCTCGATAGGCTTGATGCCATCCTTATTCTGACGGGTGGAGTCCATGAGCATGGTGTAGAGGTCGCCAATCTTCTGAGCCACACTGCCCTTCTCATGCTTTTCGTTTGCCAACGAGAGAATCAGTTCCTTCATCTGCTCGCGGTTGGTTTCTGCCACTGCATCGAACGAGCCAAAGCGAGAATACTCAGGCTTGAGCGGATTGTTCTTAATCCAACCGCCACAAGCATACTGATAGAAGTCTGTGCCTGGAGCCACACTGTCGTTCATGTTCTCCAGCTTGATGCCGATACCTTGTTCACCAGTACCAACACAGGATGCCATTGTCATTGCCATAGCAATCGTTGAAAAATAAGTTTTCAGTTTCATAATTGAAGATAATTATTTGGTGAATAATTTGTGCTGATTTTTTTTTGATGGGGTTTATGGGGTTTATGGGGTTAATGGGGTTAATGGGAATAATGGGGAGTTATGAGTTTCCTTTGAGTTCTTCGAGGGTGAGGGAGGCGGTTTCCCATTCTTCCACGGCTTGGTCGAGCTGCTTTTTGAGAGTGCCATGCTGCGTGAAAAGGCTCATGTCGGTGGCACCATCGGGCGTGGCAAGCCGAGATTCGAGGGCAGCCACTTCCGCTTCCAGTTTCTCAATGCGCTGTTCGCAGTCAGCCACAGCCTTCTCCGCCTTCTTGATGCGCTTGTTACGCTCCTTCAGTTCCTCGTAGGACAAGGCGGATGCCGACACCTCCTTTGTGCCTTCTTCCGCTTTGGCTGGTGCAGCTTCTGCCTGACGATGGTTCACGTCGTTTCCCACGCCCGTCATGCCTGCGTTTTCCTCTTCCTTCGTCCGCAGGAAGTCGTAAATGCCACCGATATGCTCACGCACCTTTCCACCACCAAATTCATACACACGGCTCACGAGTCCATCGAGGAAATCACGGTCGTGGCTCACCACAATCACCGTGCCATCAAACTCCTTCACGGCATTCTTCAGCACGTCCTTCGACTGCATGTCGAGGTGGTTGGTCGGTTCATCGAGAATCAGGAAGTTCACTGGTTCGAGCAAGAGCTTAATCATCGCCAATCGACTGCGTTCACCACCCGACAACACCTTCACAAACTTGTCGCTGGCTTCTCCACCGAACATGAACGCTCCGAGCAGGTCGCGAATCTTCAGACGAATGTCTCCCTTTGCCACACGGTCGATGGTGTCGAACACGGTGATGTTGCCATCGAGCAACTGCGCCTGGTTCTGGGCAAAATAGCCGATTTGCACATTGTGTCCCACTTTCAGTTCGCCATCGTAAGGAATCTCGTTCATGATGCACTTCACGAGAGTGGATTTACCCTCACCGTTGTTGCCCACGAACGCCACCTTCTCGCCTCGCTTGATGGTGAGGTTCACATCGCTAAACACCTGATGCTCGCCATATCGCTTGCCCACTTCCTTGCAAATCACGGGATAGTCGCCACTGCGGAGGCAAGGAGGAAACTTCAGGTGCAAACGGCTTGTGTCAATCTCATCCACTTCAATCAGCACCATCTTCTCCAAAGCCTTCATGCGGCTCTGCACTTGGTTCGACTTCGTAGGTTTGTATCGGAATCGCTCGATGAAGTCCTTCGTCTCCTGTATTTCCTTCTGCTGGTTCTCGTAGGCACGCAACTGCTGTTCGCGCCGTTCGTCACGAAGCACCACATACTGGTCGTACTTCACCTTGTAGTCGTTGATGTGTCCACAAGTGATTTCGATGGTTCGGTTCGTCACGTTGTTGATAAACGCACGGTCGTGGCTCACGAGCATCACGGCATTCGCTTTCGTGGCAATGAATTGCTCCAACCACTGAATCGAACCGATGTCGAGGTGGTTGGTCGGCTCGTCGAGCAACAGCAAGTCGGGTTTCTGCAAAAGGAGCTTGGCGAGTTCGATGCGCATACGCCAACCTCCCGAAAACTCACTCGTCGGGCGGTCGAAATCCTCGCGCTTGAAACCCAGTCCTTGCAATGTCCGTTCCAGTTCGGCACGGTAGTTCTGTCCCCCCATCATCTGGAAGCGGTCGTTCTCGTGCGTGAATCGCTCCACCAGCGCCATGTAGTCAGCCGACTCATAGTCAGTGCGTTCCGCCAGTTCCCGATTCATTCGTTCAATCCGTTCCTGCATCTCGCGGATGTGGGCAAAAGCAGTTTCCGCTTCCTCCATCACCGTGTGCTCATCGCTCAGCACCATCACCTGTGGCAAATAGCCCACCGACACATCGTGCTGCAAGGAGACATTGCCATGAGTAGGTTGCTGCATTCCAGCAATGATTTTCAGCAGTGTTGACTTGCCAGCACCGTTCTTACCCACCAGCGCAATGCGGTCCTTGGGATTGATGACAAAACTCACATCCGTGAAGAGTGGACATGCCGAAAATTCAACACTTAAATGTTCAATTGATACCATACAATTTGCAAAGTTAGTGCAAGTTGAGAGAAAAATCAAATTTATTTGAATTTTTCCGAGACGCAGCCTAACTTCGACTTTGTCAACGTTAGTGCAAGTTGAGAGAAAAATCAAATTTCTTCACACATTTCTATTTTTCAGCGGAGGTATGGTGAGCAAGCTCGGAGACTTTGAATTTCTCTGTTTCCGAGATAGGAAACACACAAAACCAACGAGCCTTCGTTGGAATTCAAGCGAGCCTTCGCTGGAATTCAAACGAGCCTTCGCTGAAACGAAAACGAGCCTTCGACCATTTAGTTGGTATTTGAAAAAAATTCAGTGCGGATGGCATTCGCTCAATGAAAATCCCTATCTTTGCATGAACGAAGACAAGAAAGTGAAAAGTGAAAAACGAAAAGTGAAAAATCGCTTCACGCTTCATACTTCACGTTAAAAGAAAAAAGAAAGCTAACTCATAATCCATTCAAGAAGATGAAAAGACTAAGGACAACAGCATTGGTGCTTGCTGGCTTGCTGTGGGCAAGTGCCACAAATGCACAGGTTTACACCAACCAATACCCCGAGAAGTTGCAAAAGCTGGCAGCGAAGTGGGTGAAGAAAGGAGAGTGGAAAAACGGATTCACGAAGGCGGTGCCTGCCCCATCGGTGAACCTCGTGGAGTTCTACCTGCAATACCACAAGAACCCTGAGCAATGGAAGGCCCTGTTCAAATGGTTGGAGGAAACGGACTTGCTTGCTCTTCCGAGCGGAAAGCAAGCGATTCCTGGCACGAACCTCACGGTGAGCGTGGAGGACAGCGAGAACTGGTGTTCGGAAGACGACCTCAAAGCAGGCAAGGGCAGCGAGAGCCACTGGCAGAAGATTGACTTCATGTTCGTGGTGAAAGGCAAAGAGGGATTCTGCCGTCTCGACCACGAGACTTCGACCCCCAACATCGACTACAACCCCAAGCGCGACCGACTGGAATACAACTTCCGTGCAGACCGACTGGAGCGTATCGAGTCCATCCCTGGCACATTCAACATCATGTTCCCTTGCGACTGGCACATTGCCAAAGTGAAGACCAACGAGGCTTCGCAAAAACTGCGTGTGCTCGTCATCAAGATGAGCAACGCGTTCTAAGTGACAATGAATAACAAATAGGGATTATTCAAAACCACGAATTACTCGAACCTTCAGCTCAGCGTAGCCAATTACCATTAATGACCCATTAATTTTTCATCATTTTTCTGTGTATATCAGCGTTTTCTGCGCGACATTTAAGAAGAGTAACCCCCACACCCAAATAGATTGGGGTGGGGGCTTTTCATACACTGTCAAGAATGGCCTGGCAAAGTTCTATTTGGATTTATCGAACTCAAGAGTGATATAGATGCTGCTTCCATCTAACATCTCGTCGTCCGCAAGACTTACTAACGGAATCAACGCAAGGAGCAGGATGTGCCAGATTCTTCTCATTGCCTATCCCTTTTTTGCATTTGGGCAGTGGTCGCAAAGGTACTGATAGACGAAGTCGAAGTCCTCGTCGGGCACGAAAACCATGTTGCGGTAGAAACGCTCCCGCACCTTGATGAGGTTCTGTCGGCGGGAAGGGATGATGCGTCGTACACTGCTGTAACTGCACGACAACGACGTGCGGTTGGCAATCAGGATGCCCATACCCGCCATGCCAATCCTGCCCGATGCAGCACCCGCGATGGCTGTCAGCTTACCGATGGCACGCGCCTTGCCCACCGTGCTTGGCAACTGCTTGTGTACCACCTCATTCTCGTCCATGATGAAGAGGATGCTGTACTTGAAGTTGTAGTACCACGACACGAAGAAATAGGCCACGCATCCCAGCACTATGAAGACCGCCATGAGAATGAGGAAGCCTCGTGTGATGTCCCACAATTCCACCCACCTGAAGTTGCTCTTGCAGCCTCCCAGTAGCAAAACGAACAACCACACCACACCGAAGCTGATGCCCAGCACCCAGAACACTTCCAGCAAGATGCTTGTGTTCTTGAGCATAGGTACGTCATACACCCATCGGTACTTGCCATCGGGACAGAGCACGGGGTGTGTGGAACTGATGTCGCTGTATTTCTCAATCTTTTTCTTCTGTTGCTTAGTCATGGCCATTATAGGTATTAGAACTGCAAATATAATGCTTTTCTTTGTTTCTCATGCGATATAAGCGAGTTTTTTCACGATGACTAACAATCATTCATATCGACATTCAACAAGAAAGGTGGGAAGGTTCTGTTGCCCTTCCCACCTTTCTTTATATATTAGCTAATTGCTATGTGTTTACCATTCATATTCGCCGTAATCCTTACGCTCTTTTCCGAGAATATCATCAGGATTGTCAACAGGATTCTCATCTGACTTTGGAAGAGATTGTGCGATTGGCAATTCAAGCTCCAAGTCCATGATTTCGTTTACTTCGGGAGCATTATATTGATTCTTCTTCATAATATCTGTTTTGTTTTTAAATGATTAAAGAAAAGTTTAAAGTTTAGCGTTTAAAGTTTAACGAAGTTACTCTTCACGCTTCACGTTACTTGACAATCATCTTCTTGCCATTGACAATGTAGAGACCACCCTTTTCGATGTTCTTAACACGCTGACCAGCTACGTTGTAGATTGTAGTCTGAGCAGAAGCAGCTTCGATGTTGCTGATTGCAGTTGCATCGCCATCCAATGCGAGGAAGTTCTTTGCTTCACCAGCTGTTGCAGGGAGATAAGCCTTGCCTGCTGGGATGGTTGTTGCAACAGGATAGAATCCAACTTCGCCCTTGTTTGCCAGAACATAACCACTTGTAACAGTGCCATCAGAAGCCTGGAGCAGATTAGCACCTACGTTGTCAGCTTCGCCTTCCATTGGGTCGAATGTGTAAGTGCCAGCCTTACCCTTCAGGATGATTGGAGTGCCAGCAGGGATGTTGTTGACAGCCTGAAGAGCCACCCAAGTTGAATTAACAGCTGAAACAATGAATGCCTCAACACCATCGGCAACAGGAGCAGCTTCGTCACTTTCAGTAACGTATGTTGCATAGCCAGCCTCAGAGATTGTGAATGTTTCTGGCATTTCGGTGTAGAACTTGATAGCTACTGGATAAACAGAAGCATCAGTACCAGCAAATGTGATAGTAACTTGGTCAGAAGGAATTTCGATAATACCTGAGGAAACTACGCCACCACCTGGGTGAGTGATAGATACTGCATCTTCACCACCAACTTTGTATGTGTAGATTCTGCCAGCAGTGCCGTTCTGAACCATGAGTTCAAATGCAATAGCACCCTTCTCAGTGATAGTAAGTTTTCTTTCTGGACGGCTCATATTGAAGAACTGAGCGGTGAGTTCACCGTATGCTCTCTCTGCCCAGTTGTTTGTAGCTGTGAAGTATTCATGAGCTTCAACTTCATCCTTGCTCAACACAATCTTTGTGTTCTTCGTTACCTTCAGAACAGCATCAGCAGAGAGGACTTTAATCTTCACGGTTGCCTTAGCGTTCATGTAAGTTTCGCCACCGGCAACGCTTGCTGTGATAGTAGCCTCGCCAACGGTGCCTGTAATAACGATGTTGCCTTCTGCGTCAACGGTTGCAACTTCTTCGTTGCTGCTTTCGTATGTTACTTCAAGACCTGTAACTGCCTCACCAGCTTCGTCGGTGATTGTGAGAGTAGGTGCTTCGAATTCTTCGTCAGCAAGAAGAGTAATTTCAGCTGGGTCGTAGTCTGCATTGAGCTGTGCCTTTGTTTCAAGAACATCGAGAACGATGTAGAATGCAAGCTGCTCACCTATGTTGGTAAAGTTGATGGAAGTTTCTTCGCCAGTCAAAGGATAAGTACGCACATCTGGGTCGGAAGCCTTGTTCCATGCACCCATGAGCACATCAGCGTATTGAGTATCCACGTCACCGACTTCAGCCCATCCGCAGTCTCTTCCTGAAGCTGCATTGATATAGCTGTAGAAAGTGATTCTTGTTGCGGAAACGCCGCTTGGCAAATAGAGCGTGTTCTGAGCACCGTTAGACACCTTGATAGATGTGTAGCCATTGATGCTGTTAGCTGAAGACCAAGCCTTTTCAGAATTGTTCAAAGAAATAGAATAGCCCTCAGCGTCGTCCTTGCCTACCAATGTGGAAAGACCATTCACTTTTTCTACGTTGAATGCATTGTAGTGCAGCACAATGCTCTTCGTAGCTTCGCCCTTTGAAACAGCTGCAACTTCAGCCGTTGCAACATCAGACACTAAGCCATCGCGAGAAGCACGAGCATAAACTGTTGCATCCTCCAAGAGAGTGACAGGCTTGGTGTAAGCCGTGAAGTTTTCGCCGTCAGTACTGTATTCGAATGCTACATCAGCAGTTTCGCAAGCGAGAGCGAATGTGCCGTAAACAGAAGTGATGGTTGGAGTTGCCACACTTGTAATAACCAAAGAAACCTTCTCCGAAGCAATCTCAGAGTTGGTGTAGGTTTCACCATCACCAAGAGCGATAGCCTTTACAGTTGTACCGTCAGCCACAACGAATGGAGCTGCGTATGCTTCACCATTAGTTGCTGATGGGTCTGTACCATCTGTAGTGTAAACGATAGAACTTGCGTTTGCATCGCCTTCGATAGTCACTTCGCCTGTAGTTGCATTGAAACTAATCTGTGGAGTGGAAAGTACACTCAGAACCTTGCCTGTGTATTCCACCTTCACGTAAGCCAAACCTGTTTCACTCTGACGAGTAATCGTGTGCTTACCTGCTGCAACATTCGTAATGACATATTCATTAAATTTGTTAGTAGCATCTACTGTTACAGTAGTGTTTGCCAAACTTGCGTCAAGATTGTTACCATCAAACTTCAGATAGTCGCCTGCTTTGTTAGAAATAGTCTGAACGATGGTCACTGTAGCTTCAGCCGCAGAAGTAAAATAAATCTGTGTAGCAGATTCCATTTTAATAACATCGCTGTATGTATCGCCATTGTAAGTACAGCTATGCTTTCCTTTTGAAGACCAACTTACAGAAGAACCTTCACCTTTGTTGTAAGTGAAATAGCCCTTTGGCGATTCAGTGACACTTTTACTGTTTTGGAATTTAATGAAAAACTCCGTTTGTGCATAACTTGCAGCACTCGTTAGCACTGTAATCAGTGATAAGAGTAAGAAACGTAATTTTTTGTTCATAAGTTTAAAGTTTTATAATTAGTTATTAGGTAATAAAAATATTTCGTAATCATATTATTAGCATAGATGATATCAACATTTTGACTTAACAAAAGATATTCAACCGAATTAGGGGCAAAGATATGTAAAAATTTGTCATTCAGCAAAATAATGCGTAAAAAAAATGAAAAAATAAATTTTAAAGGGAATGAATTGAGGTTTTTGGGATGTATTTCGGAAATAATCACTAATTTTGCTGACTAATTCAAAACACTATGTATTTAGGACTCAAAATCAAATTCTTTATTCTGTTCCTTGGGATGCTATTGGCGGGAACCAACAGCATGGAGGGTAGAGAGGTGACAATCAATCTCTCAGAGCAAGGATATGCAAATGCAGAGAAAATTGGTACGAATAGTATCACGGTGGACGACGTGACAATGAGTTTTACTGATGGCAGTACGCCAACCGCTTATTACACCAATGGTTCGGCCGTGAGAATCTACGGTGGAGGCTCGGTGAAAGTAAGTACGACGGACACAGAAAAACCCATCACACGGGTTGTATTCACCTTTGCTTCATCGTATGCGCCATCATCGAGTGACGCCATTTGTAATGGTGGCAGCATCTCATACGGTGCAACGACCCTTTGGACGGGAAGCAGCAACTCCGTCAGCCTCACTCGCGCAACAGGTTCTGGACACTGGCGACTGCAAAAAGTGGTGGTGACTTACACGGATGTTGTCATTCCCCCAGAACCAAGTATCGACACGGTTGATGGCATAGCAGGAGTTCGGGCACTGGCTTCGGGCACGGAAGCTCGACTGCACTGGACGGATGCGATGAATGCCCGTGTGCTTTACTCGAACGACGAGCTGACCTTTGTGCGCGACGAATCGGGAACGAACGGAAAAGCAATGGCACTGTGCCTGCGCGGTGTGAACCAAGTGGCGAACAATCCGTTGCACAGCAATCAGCACTTGTCGGGCTGGGTGATAGGAAAATACACGCTGGAAAACAACATGCCCGTGTTCGACTGCACAGACGACACCAACACGGACAGTCTTGCCATCGCTGAGCCTGTGACTGAAACGAAGGTGATGCCCACGGAGATTGCCTCATCGGAGATAGACGACTACCGTGCTGACTACGTGACGCTGAAAGACCTACGTGTCAGCATCAGCGGTACGGACACGCTTGTCTGTCAGCAAGACGATGAAGAGAAGCATTTCTTCCTCTGCAACAGCATTTTGAAAGACCAGCACTTCACGGAGGGCTACGATGGCGCAACGGTGGATGTGACTGGCATGGTGTGGGCAGATGAGGACGGCTTGAAGTTGGCACCCGTGTATGTGAACGACAACGTACCTATTGTTTATGTATTCGACCAGAACGGCGATTGCGTTCTGCCATCGTCCGACATTCAGGGAGCAACGGTTCGATTCAAGCGAACGATTTCGAGTGCATTCTTCAACACGCTCTGCCTGCCTGTGGATTGGGAAATAGATGATGACGAAGCCTACGTTTTCGGAAGCGTCGGGAAGGATGCAAGCAACGAACATGCTATCAACGTAGCATTTCAGAAATCGACAACAAGCATTGCCGCTGGCACTCCTTTCATCACGAAACCGATGGAAACCATCGATTGCCCTGTGTTCTACTACACCACCCTCCATGCTTCAGAGCCTCAGCCCGTGACGATGGATGACGCATACAGCTTCAGTGGAACATACAGCCCTATCGACTTGAACACAGAGACAGACCTCTTCCTCGGTGCTGGCGACCAGTTCTATTATCCATCCACAACGGGTTTCCGTATGCCTGGACTCAGGGCATACCTCACGGTGCCAGCTGGCACACTCGTGAAATCGAGCTTGAACCCTGTTGACGAAGGACTGACGGATGAGATTCTTCTTATCACCGACAAGAAGATGTTCAAGGACGAACGCATCTACTCACTTTCGGGACAATTCCTCGGCGTAGGCTTGGAAGGCCTCGACAACGGCATATACATTATTAATAATAAGAAGTACCTATTGAAATGAAAAAAATCATTCTCCTTATATGCCTCTGCCTGTCAACCATCTCTTCGTTTGCACAGAACGAAGAAGCCATTGCCATGCGAGGCACTTACACGAACGTGACAAAAATCGTGGTGAATCTGCGCAACGGAGTAACCCTCACCTACTCCACCGAAGCAGGAAATCTCTATGCCATCACGTTCTTGGGCGACCACGGATTCAAGGTGTATCAAACGGAATCGGAAATCACGTCCGCCGACTATGTGTATTCGGAAGTACTCTCCACCACCATCGTGCTGGCAGGAAGCGAAGAACCGATTGACCCCGACCCTCCTGTCGTGACGGACAACAACAAGAACCGCAACACGGGTGCTGCACTGACTGCCAAATCGAGCTACGGCAACCAGGATGCCACTCACGCTTGGCAATATGAATATCCAAAACTGAAAGGCGGTGCGTCGAACCTCGTCATTCGCAAATCAACATCAGATTATGGCGACACCTTTGCACTTGAATGGGATTGCACAAAGAAAGCGAACCGATGGACTTGCTACCGACTTGATGCGAAGAACTCAGCATCGAATGTGTCACGTAAAGATGCATTCAAAGAAGACCCGGACATCAATAGCGCTTACCGTTCTACACTCGGCGACTACAGCGGAAGCGATTTCTCGCGCGGACACCTATGCCCATCGGGTGACAGACTTTGTTCTTTGGAGCAAAACAAACAGACATTCTTCCTTTCGAACATGCAGCCACAATACCAAGCCCACAACGGAGGAAAATGGAACACGCTGGAGGGGAAAGTGCGCACATGGGCAGACCAATGCGACACACTTTACATCGTGAAAGCTGCCACGATTGACGACGTGGTGCTGGATGGAAGAACAAAGAGCGGAATCTTAAGCGTGAAATGCAATGAATCGCTGATTGTTCCCGCTTATTTCTACATGGCTCTGCTTGCCTACAAGAAATCGACGGACAAATTCAACGCCTTAGGCATTTGGACCAACCATTCAAACACAGCGAGTGCTGTCAACATCGAATACATCAGCATTGACGAACTGGAAAAACGCACTGGCATCGACTTCTTCTGCAACCTCAGAGACGACCTTGAGGAAGAAGCAGAGAAATCCGTCAGCACTTCCTATTGGAATGTAAGCACCTCGAAGGTGAAAGTTACCTTCGACATAGAACGCGAAATGGCAAACAATGCCCCTCCTCGCGAGGAGATGGATGCCATTTTCATGGAATCATGCTTCGACGGCATCCGCCGAGCTAATTCTATGCAAGCGAGATAAGAGAGAAAATGAAGAATGAAGAATGAAAAATGAAGAATGGTCGCTATGCTTAAATGAAGAATGAAGAATGTAGAATGAAGAATGTATTTTACTCTGCTTATTGGATGAGTAACTTTAATTCTTCATTCTACATTCTTCATTCTTCATTTTATTGTTCTTCATTTAAGAGAATCCCTTTCAAATCCTTAAAATCCCTGATTTATTTCTTCACAGGGTCAAACGTAAGTCCGCAGCCAAGTTTGTTGAAGATTTTGCGGTCCACTTCGCTGAGCATCACCGTGGCATGTACCTGACATCCATCCAGAAGTGGAAGACTCTCAAGGGCACGGCGACAATTCTCATCGTGCTCACTCAGCACGGCTAATGCCACCAGCACCTCGTCCGTGTGCAAACGAGGATTGTTGCCATGAAGCATCGAAGTCTTCATGTGCTGGATAGGTTTAATCATTTCCTGCGGAATGAGATGAAGGCCGTGGTCAATGCCTGCCAAATGCTTCGTGGCATTGAGCAGGAGAGCAGCACTCGGACCAAGGAGCGCACTCGTCTCAGCCGTGATGAGTGTGCCATCAGCCAATTCGATGGCAGCAGAAGGAGTGCCCGACTGCAACTTCCGCTCGTAGGCAGCCACCGTACATTTGCGATAAGCCGTCGTGAGCTTCATTTGCTTCATCAACAGAATGAGCTTGTTCACCTCCACGTCGTTGTTCCGTCCGTCCGTCATGTTCGCGAGAGCCGTATAGTAGCGACGGATGATTTCCTGCTTCGACGCTTCGCAGCACACCTCGTCGTCACTGATACAGAAACCTGCCATGTTCACACCCATGTCCGTTGGCGACTTGTAAGGACTTTCGCCATAGATGCCTTCGAAGATGGCATTGAGCACAGGGAAAATCTCTATGTCGCGATTGTAGTTCACCGTCGTTTTGCCGTATGCCTCCAGATGGAAGTGGTCAATCATGTTCACGTCGTTGAGGTCGGCAGTGGCAGCTTCGTAAGCCACATTCACAGGGTGCTTCAGTGGAATACTCCAGATAGGGAAAGTCTCAAACTTGGCATAACCAGCCTTCACGCCCCGTCGGTTCTCGTTGTAAAGCTGGCTCAGGCAAACAGCCATCTTCCCGCTCCCAGGTCCAGGAGCGGTGACAACCACCAGCGGACGAGTGGTTTCAACAAAGTCGTTCTTGCCGAAGCCCTCGTCAGAATCGATGAGGTCCACATTCGTTGGATAGCCCTCAATGAGATAATGATAATAGACACGCACCTCGCCCAAGCGTTCCAAGCGTTCGCGGAAAGCAATGGCACTCGCCTGTCCATTGAAATGGGTAATAACGACACTGCTCACATACAGACCACGCTCCGTGAACACATCGCGCAAGCGGAGCACATCCTTGTCGTAAGTGATGCCGAGGTCGCCACGCACCTTGTTACGCTCTATGTCGTCTGCACTAATCACCATCACAATCTCCGCATCGTCACGCAACTGCATCAACATGCGCAACTTGCTGTCAGGATGAAACCCTGGCAGCACACGGCTGGCATGATAGTCGTCGAAGAGCTTGCCGCCAAACTCCAGATAAAGCTTGTCGTCGAACTGGGCAATACGTTCCTTGATGTGCTCCGACTGGATGCGAAGATACTTGTCGTTATCAAATCCTAACTTCATATTCAAAACCTTCCAAAAAAATAATACTCAGAGAAATCTCCTGCAAAATTACTAAATTTTGAAAAAAACGAAGAATGAAACAGAAGAAATCACCGTTTTTATTTCTTCAAAGCCAAAGATAAATGCAAACCAGCACAAAAATTCCGATATTTTTAATTACTTTTGCAACGCTTTTAAAGACTGAATACTGCTTATGAATCACCCAACTAAGTTTAGGATATGGGCAGCGGGCATATTGCTATGCTTTGGCATCAGCTTCTGCAACCCTGCTGCTGCACAGCATCTGATGAAAGGAAAAGCCACGTATTACGCTGATTACATGCACGGAAAACGATGTGCAGACGGAAGTGTCTATAACAAGAACGGATTCACTTGCGCCCATCGCACACTCCCCTTCGGCACTGTACTCAAAGTGACAAACCTGAACAACGGACTATCCACCACGGTGACGGTGACGGACCGAGGACCTTTCGGAAAAGGACTGGTCATCGACCTCACACGCGCTGCAGCTCAAGAAATCAAGATGATTGCTTCGGGAGTCGTTCCTGTGACATTGGAAGTGATAAAAGGAAAGCACCTTCCTGGCCATGAAGCATTGCACGATTTCCTCGACGAGCAAATCGACTCCCTCAGCTGTAAGGAGGAATATCTGCGCATGTTCGAACTTGAACCTGAAATCCTCGAACCTCACTGGATGGACCTTCCTGAAGGAAAAGGAAAGTGAAAAATGAAAAGACCCTCCCTAACCCTCCCTGTGAGAGAGGAAATAGACACCCAGCTTGAAAGTGAAAAGTGAAAAGAAGTACAAAGAACAATTTACAAAGTACAAATTTCAAAGCCAGTACATTGTACTTTGTTCTTTGTACTTAACTTAGGCTTTCAAGCCGGGTGACTACTCCCTCCCTCACAGGGAGGGCTGGGGTGGGTCTTTAAGAATCTTGTTCACGATGGCAACCACATCGGTGATGTCAATCATGCCATTACTATCCATGTCGCCATATACCAACACACTCTTCTCCGCCTCACTGCCAAGCACATAGTTGACGGTCATCACAACGTCGGAAATATCAACCGTACCATCTTTGTTGACATCGCCCAATTCATAGTCGCTTTCGCATATCAACGTAATCAAAACGGGCTGTGCATTTCTACTCGAAAGCATCAAAGAGCCAATCTCTGATGTTTTGCCAATTGGTGCGAAACGAACGGAAACGACATCTCCTGCCATCGCCTTTTCCAAACTAATATAAGCTGAGTCCAAACTGAACACTCCCAACGAATCTTCAACGGAAAGATGAATCGAATCGGAGAGGTCAAAACCTTGCACCATCACTCGCTGTACCATCTGCACACCGATTGGCGTTTCAAATGTCAGTGTATCAGCAGAGGCAACAATGGAAGGCACTGGCTCTGGTATCGTATCTGCTTCGGCGATTCCCTTCAAGGCAACCAGCACACTATCCGCACCATTGCTGCTCAGCACCAATTGCCCTGCATATTCACCTGCCTCCTTTGCCGTGAATGTAACCACAATCGTGTCACCTTCTGCACTTCCCTCTATCTTCGTATAAACAGAATCGAGCACAAACACACCCAAGCTGTCCATTAGTTCCACCTTCACGGAATCCGTCAGATGCTCTCCCGACACAACCAGTTTCTGAACAACACTGTCCCCAACCACCGCACTGAATGCCAAGGTATCAGCAGAAGCAATGATAGACGGCACAGGCTCTGGTATCGTATCGAAAGGCTCAGCGATTCCTTTCAACGCAACCAGCACACTGTCAGCACCATTGCTACTCAGCACCAATTGCCCTGCGTATTCGCCTTCATCCTTCGCCGTGAATGCAACCACAATCGTATCGCCATCCGCATTTCCTTCTATCTTCGTATAAGCCGAGTCAAGCACAAACACGCCCAGGCTGTCC
>OCVV011276832.1_pt1 | contig 23586 bp, 34 predicted proteins | sample 1539721 | NCBI WGS metagenome assembly OCVV01 (sample SAMN02144230, study PRJEB22623) | gut metagenome | biome: sheep rumen | host: Ovis aries | place: New Zealand
GATTATGATCTCGGTGATATCGTGACGATCAAAAAGGAGTCGTGGGATTTGGGCGAAAACTTACGAATGACCGGAATCACGGAAGTTTATGAAGACGGAGCAAGGAAGATACAGCCGGTATTCGGTGAACCGATACCGACAACAGCAAAATGGGAGGATGATTATTGATGGAATACCCTCTTTTTTACAACAGCGTAAAAGTTGACGGTGTTGACGACAGATCGTATGACGCAGACAGTTTTGCGGACTGGCTGAAAAAGTTTTTTACGACCGGAGTCTTTAAGGACGAGCTGCAGGTATCCGCTGTTTCAGGCATGGGCATCTCCGTGTCTGCCGGTTATGTCAACGTCGAAGGCAAGGTGATGATGTTTGACGCCACACCGCTCACGATCGGCACAGCGGACGGAACATATTACCGTATCGACTCCGTGATCATCGAGCGCAATGATACAGATCGGCAGTTTTATATCAAGGTGGTGCAGGGCAATACCGGCACGGAGTCATCCGTCACAGGCGTCACTCCGGTTCGCTCCGGTGCTATATATCAGCTTGTGATTGCCCGCATCATGGTGAGGCCAGGGGCAACGGCCATCACGCAGGCGGACATTACGGATACAAGGGCAGACAGTGATCTCTGCGGTATCGTTGCCGGAACAGTGGACGCCATGGATTTCGACCAGTTCAAGGCACAGTTTGACAGCTACTTTGACGCATTCAAGACAGGACAGCAGGCGGATTTCGAATCGTGGTTTGCGAATATACAGGATGTATTGGATGAGGACACTGCCGGACATCTCCAGAATGAGATTGATGCGCTCGAAGAAGAGATGTTGACCAAGACCGGAGGAACCCTGACCGGAAACATTTCCATCAACAGGAGCGGAACGCCAAATACTGCAAGCATGAGATTGGTTTCAAGCGATTCAGAGGGCGAGATATCCGCCCATCCTGGTGGTGGTTTCGGAGTGTATGATACCCGTAATCAGAGCGCAAAATGCCTCATCCGCACGGATGTAAACAACAATATACATTCCGATATTACCGCAAATCTGATTTGGAGCACTAAAACGAACTGCTCAAGCGTGAGCACATCATACACATATTTTCAGCGTGGTGGAATAGCGTCATGGAACGTGATACTCGTCAGATTTACTGTCCATGAAAATGTCCAGATGCTCCTCTTTGTACGTGGCGATAATCAGGACAGAAGCATTACAGACTGGCCTTCCGCAGGAAAATTCCGTGGGAGCATAAAGGTCGATTGGGAAAACAGCCAGATTGGATTGCGTTGCCTCAATGCCGGAGCGCAGAATAACCACCCTGATCTTGTATATTTTGATTACATCTATGGAGTGCTGTAATTATGGCTGATGTTTTTGATTTTTATATTCGGGATAATCGCAAGATAACTTTCGACATCGCCGAACCGATAATGCGAGAGGACAGCGGAGTCACAGATTTCAGATTCCACATCCCGAAGACTATCAATGGTCTGGTCATGTCGGATTGGGCATGGTGGTTCGTGTTCGTCAATGCGGACAAAGAGAAATATTCCATTGCGCTGACCCTCTCCGATGACCCCGAAAGACCTCTGGAATATAATCTTGCAACCTATACCGTTGATTATGCAATGTCCATCAAAGCCGGTTCTGTGCAGTTTGCGCTTGAAGCAATCAACACCGGAACAGGCGGGGCGATTGACAACGAATGGCATACGCTGACTTATGAGACAAAGGTAAAAGAAACTCTGCAGGGCAATCAAGCGGAGTATGCAGAGACGGAGAGCGATATCATCTCCGCACTGCTGATTGAAGTACGTAATAAGGTCAATCAGTTAGTTGGCGGAGCAACGCCGACACCTGCGCAGTACAAAGCACAGATGACTGACCCTCAAAAGGTCTACCTGTATATCGGAAGTGAACCGAATGAGTACACCGGACACTGGTACTACCACAATGGTACAACTTTTGTCTCCGGTGGCGTATACGGCGCAGGCGTTACTGATTCCGTCCCCACACAGGGCAGTACAAATGCTGTGCAGAGTGGGGGAGTGTATAGCGCATTAAATATCATTGATACCGGTCTTTTAAATAATATTGACAAGTATAATTTTTCGGGAAGCCCTACTGCATATAATGCGAGAGACTTCTACATTGAATACGCTTTTTTAGAAGGACACAGATATCGTATCAGTCTGACATTTAATAAATACACTCCCGCCGAAACATCATACAAGTGGAGAGTGGAATTGTGTGATGATAGATCCGGAAGCAATCCTGTTAATGAGCAACATACAACTACCGCTCCTGACGTTGGGACAACTGCCGTAATTGATTTTGTGGCAGAGTCTGCAAAATCGTATGCACAGATAAGACTTTACACACTTGCCGGATATGATTTTGATGTAGATATTGTTTTTGATTGCTATGGCATGGAAACAATAGAATCTATCAAAAACGCCATTGAGACATCCGACGAAAAAGAATATGCAGACCATAAAATCGTCAATGTTGATTGGAAGTATTTTGGCCGATGGGATTATCCCACAGGATGGAGACAAGGATATTACGCAAGTGCCACTGGGGAATATATAAATAATGGCGGATACATGTGCTCGGTTAAAGAAATTGATTTAACTGGAATAGATAAAATAATAGCTACACCGCCAGAAGGGTATGCTATGGCATTTACCTTTTTCAAATCCGATGGCAGTTTTGTTGCTGAAGGAAGTGCAAATGCAACTTCTCACCCTGAGTACATTAATCACACTTGGACAATCGACACGCAGGATTATGTTAAATGTGGCATCACTGTTGGAAGATTCCCGAACACAGAAGGTCAAAAAGGAGCAGATTACGCATCAAATGACACGTTTGTGGAATCTGTCGGCATGACATTCTATTACAAAACACGTAACAAAATCTATGATTATTACACCAACGAGATGGAGCAGACAATCGAATCAGTAAGAGACAGCATAACAGAACCCGCACTTGTTTTTCCTGTAATTACTGATATCCATTATCTTTCTCAGAGTGGCAGTTTTAATCATGGTGCGGAAAATATCAGAGAATTTTGCAAGCGTGTAAAAGTTGATTTTGTTCTTAATCTGGGTGACAACACGGATGGAAACATTGCTCCCGCTTATACTATCTTGCGTAATATGTTTATGCTTGACCGATTCACAGAAATTAATGCTCCGTATTATCAAGCGATAGGCAATCATGATGTCAATGGGTACAAGAGCACAGAAAAGCTGACTCCCGAAGAAATATACAAATCGTACCTGTCAAACACTCATGGGGTCAGATTTGATATGACTGCCGGAGAAACTAATTATTACAAAGATTTCGATGAACTCGGAATCAGGCTTATAGTGCTTGACATAGACCATAATGCAGGATGGACATACTCCAACAATACCGCCGCATGGTTAAGAAACACGGCACTCGATACGAGCAATATTGTCGTACTTGCAGAACACATGTCCAGTATTCCCACTCAAAATTGGAACGGTGCGAGTGTGGTTAATGGTACTGAAGTGACTGCCGTATTACAAGCGTTTGTTAATGGGGGCGGGAAATTAATTCAGCTTTGCGGGCACTCTCATGCTGATTATTACTTTACAACACCTTGGCTAACAATCTTCACAGTTTGTCAAAAATTTGAAAAAGTGGATGTTACTGACCCCAACTATTCCGAAGATATACAGGGTAACGTCGGAGATATTGTTGCACCGGACAGAACAGAATTTACAGCATCAGAAGACGCATGGACAGTGTTTATTATTAAGCCTGTATCTGGAAAGGTTGATGCGATTCGTTTCGGTGCGGGAAATGATATGCACTATGATTTCTGAGGTAGCACATGGCATCAACATACTGTTTCGAATCCCACCTCATCCCTTCCGTGCTTGCGAAGTGCAAGAAAAACGACCTTGCCGTTGTGGGTACGGAAGGACAGACCATGGTGATCTGCTCCTTATTTTATGGAGAAAAATAATGAATTATATTCCTTGGATCATTAGTTTTTGTTCCCTGATCGTCGCAATTTTGTCTTTGGCTCATACAACAAACAAGGACAAAAACACAGAGATCAGGGAAGATACAGAAAAATTTGACAGCATCGAAAAATCACTGCTGAAAGCCAATATCAAACTCGATACGGTCTGTTCTACGACCACAGAAACGCGGGCGGATATCAAGTCACTGAATACAGATCTCAAGAACATGGATACCAGAGTCGTTGTCCTTGAAAGAGACATGAAAACAGCTTTTAATGCTATCGATGAATTGAAAAGGAAAATCAGTCATGAGGATTAACTGGAAAGTGAGAATTAAAAACAAGCTGTTTTGGCTTGCGTTTATCCCCGCTGTCCTGACGCTGATCAGAGCAGTGGCGGCACTCTTTGGCTACCAGATCGAGACGGAAGCCATTGGGGCACAGCTGACAACCATCGTCGAAGCACTCTTCGCGGTGCTTGTGATCCTCGGAGTCGTTGTGGATCCGACGACAAAAGGAGTATTCGACTCAGAGCGTGCGCAGGGGTACGATGAGCCCAACTAAATAATTAATAACCACAGGCTGGGAGTCGCAAGGCTCTCAGCTTTTTTCATATGAAAGGAGAATCATGAGCAAAACAGTAATCGACCTTTCGAAGTTTAATCCCGTTGAAAACTGGCCCAAGGTAAAAGCGGCTGTCGATGCAGTTGTTCTGCGCCTCGGCTATCGTGGTGCCCATACCGGCACGATTACGTATGATCCCAGGTATCAGGAGTATATGAGCGCCTGCCAGAAGCAGGGCATCCCCACGATGATCTATTTCTTCCCGTGCTCTGTTACTGTGGCAGAGGCAGAGGCTGAGGCAAATTTCATCATTGCCGCTGCGAAGAAAGTCAATCTCTGCGGTCCGATCTGGCTCGATTCCGAAGTTGTTTACCAGGATCGCTCCGGTAGGTCCGACAATCTCGGCAAGGCCGACAGGACAAAGTACCTCAATGTCATCCTCAGGCGTCTCCATGATGCCGGTTATGAGTGCGGCGTATATGCGAGTAAATCCTGGTTCGCGGGAAACCTCAACGACTCTGGTTTGGAGCCATACTGCCTGCGCTGGGTAGCGCAGTGGGCTGATCAGCTGACATATACCAGACACGATGTGGCACTCTGGCAGTATACCAACAGCGGATTCATTCCCGGTATCAACGGCCGCGTTGATGTTTCCAAATGCTACATTGCTCTGGATGACTCCAAAGGCTCGGAGGCCGTGCAGACAAGTGTTACCAGGACGGACATTGTTCAGCAGATCTGCAGCTGGGAAGGATGGAATGAGAAAACCGAAAAGCACCGCATCATCATAGATATCTACAACAAGTATCTGCCGACTGCGGTCAAGTCCGGCACACTGAACTACACTGTGAAATACAATGACGAATGGTGCGCGACAGGAGCCAGCGCGGCATACATTCAGGCCGGCGCTCCGGAGCTCTTCCCGATTGAGTGCGGGTGCCCGAGAAATATCGAACTTGCCAAGAAGATGGGTATCTGGGTGGAAGCGGACAATCACGTCCCTCAGCCGGCAGATGCCGTGCTCTACGACTGGCAGGATTCCGGCTCCGGAGACAATACCGGAGTGGCTGATCACATTGGTCTTGTCATCGATGTCGACGAGAAGGCCGGGACATTTACGGTGATGGAGTGCAATAAGGATGAGGCTGTCGGCCGCAGGACAATGCGGATCAATGGAAAATATATAAGAGGATTCATCTGCCCGAAATTTGCGGTTGACGAGAATCCGGAGATCAAAAAAATCGAGACCAAGGCAGTAAAGACTGCCGGCGGTTACGAGATCAGCGGAACCGGCACGCCTTCCAAGAAGGTGCTCTTCACCGGCATCCTGAAGCTGACCATGAAGGTTACTGCACGCAGACAGCCGAAGGTATCCGGTGAGCCCTGCAGCTTCTCACCTGTCGATGGTCTGACATGGATTGACGTCTGTGATTACATCACCACAGACAAAAAGTGGGCATACTGCTGTATCAATGGCCTGTATGGCTATATTCTCAATTCTTCCATCATCGATTATGTCCGCAAGGGCGGCCAGAGCATTGACAAGGTCGTGCAGTGGGTTCTGGACAATGATTTCGGCACCCGCGAGACCCGCAGAAAGTGCCTTGAAAGCCTGGGCTATGATTATGACATAGTCCAGAAGGCTGTCACGGCGAAAGTACAGGAACAGCAGAAAAAAGAATCCGCAGAAAACCCGCGTATCCGAATCTGGGCAATTCCTCCTTTCTTCGAAGGCGACCAGGGAGAGCGCCTTTTCGGCGACTCGACAGCAATCATCCAGTATGATGCCAACAACAAGCCGCAGCACGTCGTTCTGATCGACGCAGGCCTTGTCAAAGATAACGGAGCCCTGAAACCTCCGATCGTCAAGAAAATGAAGGACGCGGGAATCACAAAAATTGACGCTCTGATCCTGAGCCATGCCCATGGTGACCATTACGGAATGTTTTCGGATATTTTCAAGAACTTCGAGGTAAAGCACCTGTATCTGCCATCTTACGAAGGTCTCAAGGCACTGGGGCTGACAAAGTACGTTGATGCCATCAAGAATCAGGCCAAGAAGGCAGAGAAGCATGATGCCGGTTATACATACATGGAGCCCGGCAAGGAAGTCTTCCGGATTGGCCAGATCGTCTGCGAGTGCATTTTCCAGGCAAATTATAAGGACCTGGACAACAAAGACGGTCACTATGCGGTCAACTCCCTTTCTCCTGCTCTCAGGTTCACGCTGGGCGGTACATGGAGGTTCCACACTGCGGGGGATATGCAGAACGATGCCAACCGCCTCATGGTCAAGTCGGTGAAAGATCTGAAAGCAGATGTCTTTAAATTCCAGTGGCATGGAGATGGAAATGCGATCAGCGTAAGCCTCATGGAAGCCATGAAACCGCTGGTTGCCTTTTCCAACTACCATCATAAGGAGAGATCAGGCAGAGGCGGCACAAGGAAGAAAGCCGAGGCTGTGGGTGCTGTGGTGGCACGCAACTGGGAAAACGGCGATATCTATCTTGACTGCCAAGGCGAGACCATGAAACTATCTTGCAGTAAAGGCAATCTTTCCCGTTCTTTCGTAAAAAAAAACTGACATATAAGGTCAGCCTGACGACAAAGGTACAGGCATCCTCCGGCTCCGGCCTGCTGGTAATCGAGCCGGAGGACTACACTGCCGCAGAAGTGCAAGCCCTAAAACGAGCCGGATATACTGTACTCGCTTATCTGTCGGTGGGAAGTGTAGACGAGCGACGCAGCTATTATAAACAGCTCGAAAAATACACTCTCCGGCGCCTTGACGATTGGGAGCACGAGCGGTATCTGGACGTCTGCGAGCCCGCTGTGCAGGACTGGCTCATCAATCGAGGCATGGCACTGCTTAATGCGGGATATGACGGGATATGGGCAGATAACATCGATGTATTTGAGGAGTATCCTTCGGATGCAGCCTATAAGGGCATAACGAGAATCCTGCAGGCGCTCTATCCTCACGGCTATATCATGATCAACGGCGGTATGGAGTACATGCTCCGAGCCATCAACCAGAAGGCCCGTGTGGCTCACGGAGTGACGCAGGAGGAGGTTTTTTCGTTAATCACGGATTACTCTGGGCGCGGAACTTTCGGCGCTCAAATCGCCTCAGAGAGCCGAGAATATCAGCAATACCTGGCAAAAGCTATGGGTGCCGGCATGGAGGCGTATCTTTTGGAATACACCCGAGATTCAAAACTTAAGCAAAAGATCATCGATTACTGTAATGCATCCGGAGCTGGCTATTACATCAGTGAGGATGTAGATCTATAAGAGCATAGAGCCATCCGCATGCGGAGACTATGCAAAATATGAGCCCTCGACACTACCGATCAGGAGTGCCGGGGGCTGTTTTTGGTTTTATGACACAATATGTCACGAAATATGACACGAGTACTAATTTTTTCGCGTAGATATAAGAAAACATAGCGGGTTCGAATCCCGTCGTCTCCACTTTTTGAGAGACCCGCGTAAACACTGGGAAAATTAAAAAGTCCAGTATTTATGCGGGTCTCAGGTGTTTTATATATGTTTTCTTAAATTGCAAATATGCAAAAGAAAATGCAAAAATGATAAAACACTATGACACGAAATATGACACGGTCTCATGAAACGTGATATTGCTCATCAAAATGGGCTGTCAGTTTGTCGCGCTCCGTTCTGGCTCTGTCTGCCAGTGTGGACCTGTAGACACGCTTCATGGTCCGGTCAGTGCGCCAGCCTCCCATCTCCATGATATAGGCGTCAGGGATGCCCAGAGCATGGGCGATAGAGACATAGTAGTGCCGGAGGTCGTGAAAGCGGAAATGGAACTCTGCTCCTGAGAAACGGACGGCACGCCTGAACCTGTTGCTGATCTGGTCCGGTGTGGCTTTGATGATCGTCCCGGGGCGTGACAGATCAATGGCATCGAATACGAAGGCCGGCAGGTCCACAGTCCTGTTTGATGTGGATGTCTTCGGTGTGGGTTTCGTTACCCAGTGTTTATCCTTGTCCTTGACGACATCCTTGCAGATATGGACAGTCAGGTTCTCCCTGTCAAAGTCTCCGGCTGTGAGTGCGCATATCTCTCCGCGGCGAAGGGAGCCGAATGCGGCCAGCATGACAGCGATCTTGAGCTCGTACCGCGGTCTCATGTCGCGCCTGGTATTTTCGTAGGTGGTGTCGCAGATGTAACTGATCAGGCTGTGGACTTCCTCGTCACAGGGGACATGAGCCACAAATTCACGAGGCGCGGGAAGTGTCACGTTGATCGTCGGCACGCAGGAGAATTTGAGTGCTGACTGCAGCAGGCCGTTTGCATTCCGGCAGTATTTCGGACTGCAGCGGATCGAGAGGCCGTTGATCCATCTCTGGACGATGACCGGAGTAAGGACTCCGATCGGGTATAATTTGATCTCGTCCATGTTGCAGTCGAGGATCTGTTTGTAGCTCCTGATGGTGGCAGGGGACAGGACACGCTCCTTAAGGTCAATATACCGCTTGACTGCATCCTGTACAGTCTGCTCCATGTTTTCACGGTCCTGCTTCCTGATGGACCATTCCGCGGCCATCCGCTCGACTTCCTTCTTCCCTGCCCGGGACGGATCAGAGCAGGAGAAGGATTCATAGATCGGTTTTTTTGTACCGTCTGGACGGAATTCGTAGTGTGAGAAGACCCGTATCCTCCATGATCCGCTGGGTAACTTCTTAGCTGTTGCCATAAAAAACCTCCTTTAGGGTGTAAGAAATAAAGCCCTGAAGGAGTATAATAATCTTGCCGGGATTCTGGCTCCTTCGGGACCAGTGTCTATATAAATGCTCATCGTGTTGCCGCACGGTGGGCATTTTTTTTATTTATCGTGGTCTTTGGTCAGTTCCTCCATGTATCCGGCTGTGATGATGCCGGCAGGGAGTGCGACTATGGCGATCCCAAAGACGGAGGAAATCATTGATACAAACTTGCCTATGGATGTTACCGGATAGATGTCTCCATATCCTACTGTGGTAAGGGAAACGGTTGCCCAGTAGATCGCCTCGAAAAAATCATTGAATGTGTCAGGCTCGACGTTGAAGACGATCAGGGCCGATATCAGGATATACATCACAGCAAGTGTGCCGACTGCCGCAAGCGCAGAACTGGAATTCTTTATCACGTTCCCGATGATCTCCATGGACTTGGAATATCGCGCTGCTTTAAAGACGCGGAACACTCTCATTGTCCTGAAGATCCTCATCACCTTGAGCATCCTGAACACCCTGAATACCTTAAAAACACTGCTCATCGCAGTGATGCTCGGAAGGATTGAGAGCAGATCCACGACAGCCATGGGCGTAAATGGATACTTGACGAAAGATGTTGGCTCTTTCCTGCCGAGTTTGTAATCAGCTGTACTCCATCTCAGGATGTAGTCGATAATGAAAATCGTTACTGTTATCTTGTCTATGGCATTGAATAATAATGTCTGTTCTTTAAATGCCAGAGGGATCAGACTCACGATGACAGTGATCAGGATGAATGAATCATATATTGAACTCAGCTTATCTCCGTCTTTAGAGGCCTCAATCACCTCGTATATTCTTTTCCGTATCAAATCAACTCCATAACTCCCAAAGGTTCAAAGTAAATAGCATAGTTGTCTACCTGGACGCAGAGGCCGTATTTCTCATGATAATAGTCTACGGCATCCTGCAGCATGTCTTCGGTGACTTCCAGATTCTGTGCAATCTCGTACCGGTTCCTGCATCCGGCTCTGTATGCCTTGATGATACCGGTCAGTCCGATCAGGCGGTTATACGCCCAGATGCGGCCTCTCAGCTCCTGCTTTCTGTTTGATATATCCTTCTGGTCAAGGATACTTCCGCATGCTGTCATGTGATGCCCCAGCTCCTCGGCGAGGACGCAGGTCCTCTCCGCGCTGGTATCAATGTCTTTACTCACAGCAATTACTCCGTCACAGTACAATCCTTTTATCCTGTCTGTCTGGAATTTCCAGTCTACCACTTCTGCTCCGTAGTCTACGGCCTGCTGTCTCAGCTCTTCGGTCAAATTCATCTGCGCAGTCCTCCTGCAAGGGAGAATAGTGCATGGCCTGTCCATTAAAACGGACATCTAATCAGCTCCTCTTAGATTTCACAAATTCCACAAACTTGTCGATTTCTTTCAATTCTTCTTCGGTGAAGTCTTCACCTTCGAAGTGGGCGGCGAGAGTCTGTCCCTTCACATCATCTGCCAGAAAATCCAGAGAGCAGTGCAGGCATTCTGTCAGTTTCCGGAGCGTAGACAATTTAATGTTGTCAGTTCCCTTTTTATAAAAACCATCAATAGTCGTGTAAGGGATTCCGGATAATTTCGCAAGCTCTGACTTACTCTTGATCCCGTTTTTTCTCATGAGGTATTCAAGCCGTGTGATAAATGACATCGTTCTCACCTTCCTTTCTGTTCAGATTTTACTACGTGTCATATTTTCTGTAAATAAAAATTACCCCACAAAATAAGATTATTACCCTTTAGGGTTGACATATTACGACACAGGGTATAATATTTTACATGTCGTTACGACACAGGGTAATAAAGGAATATGCAGAAAGGAGGATGAAATGTTTCCAAACTTATCAGCGGAACTCGCACGCAGGCAGATGACCATCAAGTCGCTGTCCCAGGAGACAGGTATCAATTATGAGACCTTAAAGCTGAAAATGCGCGGTGAAACAGAATTCCGGCGAATCGAGATGCAGAAGATCAAAGCGGTTTTTCCCGCATGTTCGATGGATTATCTGTTCGCATCTGACGGGATCGTCGGTGACTGCGACAGCGAGTAAATCACAAAGGAGCGAAAAAATGACAACATCAGAAGTAATGACCATTGACCAGGCACATATGATCGCAACATCCGGAGACAGGATCTTCCATGTAGAAGGTCATGTCCGCGGGGAGTGGTACTCGGACCATGTAGTCGAATACGTAGCCGAGCATCGGCATGACAAATGCCAGGTGACTCTGAAAACTGACCAGATCATCTCTGTAAGACTGGAGGATGAGAAATGAGAAGGAGAAGGCTTGCACTTGTAATCGCATGCGCTATGGCTTTCATGCTCGCGGCCATGCTGGTCTGCATGATCGCAGAGGGAAAGAACATTCTTTTAGCGGAAGACTTCGAAGGCCGCATCTATTCAGCTGAACGAGGGTACTTCGAAGCGGGCGGGAAAACCTATTACGCACACAAGACCAAGAGCCAGATGTATGAAGTCGGCGAACTGCTGACAAACGGCTACAGGGTCCGGCACGGGAAAATGTACTACTTCGGACCGGACGGCGCCGTTGTCACCCGGAAGACGAGCAGGAACAAGACCACAAGGTACATCGACTTTAACAAGGACGGAAGTGTCCATTATGTCTACCCTGCGGGCTATGGAGAAGTCCGGGAGAGATATAACGCCAACAGGAGACGGTTCCAGGTGCTGAAACATGGGAAATGGAGAGATACAGGTATGCAGGTCTGGCCTTATGGCTGGATCGACTGGCAGGAGTAAAAAAGTATGACAACATCAGAAATCCTTTTCGGCACGAAACTTTGCCCGGTGAATCAAAAGGAAATGGCCCGGATGATCGGTGTGAACCCGAGCACGATAAGCCGCTGGCGAAAAGATCCGGGATCTATCCCATGGAATAAGATGCAGCTCCTGATCAGGCTCCGGGGTGTGTCTGCGGATGATCTGATGAGAATGGCAAAGGAGGTAAAATATGGGCCTGTTAGATGCGATCAATAAAGAAGACAGGATCGAAGTCACATTTTCAACTTTTTACAAACTTGTAAGGGAATCAGCAAAGTGCGAACTGGTCATGAACGCAGTGAACTGTGATGTTCCGCACAGATACATCAGGGAGATGGGTTCCGGAAAGAGTGAAGAACAGAAGCCTGTAGCTCAGGTCCTCAGGGAACGTGAAGAGTATTTCCGTAACACCAAGGAGGCCGGAGATGAATAAATACACAGAGATCAGCATGAGTGATGCTATGAAAAAGGCTGCACAGGGTGAGGGGGGGTCTTCATGATCGTGCCGGTCACTCCTGACACCACGGTGAGGCAGTTCCAGCAGGCTGCAGGCTTTGTCGTCCCTGAAAGCGAAACAAAGTCGAAGGAAAGCCCGCAGAAGAAAGTCATTGACCATGGAAAGATCGTGGCGCTCTACACTGCGAATCCTCCCAGGACTGTCTCATGGATCGCTGACGAGATCGGGTGTTCAGTCCAGACTGTCATCAATCATTTGAAAAAAGAAGGAATCTACAAAGGAGAAGAATCGTGACCAAAGGATATAAAGTTTTTAATCCAGACTGGACCTGCCGTAACAAGCAGTACACATGCCCTGGAGAATTTGAGGAAGATGTCACACCTGTGGAGTGTGAGAGCGGTATGCACTTCTGTGAAAACCCTGCAGACTGCTTCAGATATTACGACTTCAACCCTGAGAACCATGTCTGTGAGGTTGAGGCCTATGGTGATATTAACCGCGGAGCAAACAAGCTCTGCACCAACAAGCTCCGCGTGATCAGGGAAATCCCCTGGGAAGAAGTCCTCAGAATGGTCAATACAGGAAAGGATTGTACTGGCCTCTGCAACACCGGCGACTGCAACACTGGCGACTGGAACACCGGCAACAGGAACACCGGCGACTGCAACACCGGCGACTGCAACACTGGCGACTGGAACACCGGCGACTGGAACACCGGCAACAGGAACACCGGCGACTGGAACACCGGCAACAGGAACACCGGCGACTGCAACACTGGCGACTGGAACACCGGCGACTGGAACACCGGCGACTGGAATGCTGCATCTTTCTCTTCTGGCTGTTTCTGCACTGGTGATCAGAAGATCCTGATGTTCGATAAGCCTTCCGAGTGGACGCTCAGAGACTGGTGGCATTCCGATGCAAGGAGATTGATGAACAACATCCAGAAGGATGTAGTCGAATGGGTCTACACAGAGAACATGTCCGAGGAAGAGAAGGAAAAACATCCGGAGCATAAGACTACAGGCGGATATCTCAAGGTCCTCGACGAGTCCGAATGTGCACAGATCTGGTGGGACGGCCTAAATCAGACTCATCGTCAGATCATCATGGACCTGCCGAACTTCGATGCTGAGATCTTCCGGAAGTGTACGGGTATCAAGATATAAAGAAAGGAGGTGATCTCATGAAACTTTACTCCCATCAGAAAAAAGCGTTGGAGCTCACAGAGAAATTTAATCGCTGTGCCTACTACGTGGATATGGGAGGAGGCTGACAGGCAAGACTTTCATAGGAACACAAAAGATGCTCGATCTGGGGAACAGTGTGAATCTCTTGGTGTGCCAGAAATCGAAAGTACAGGACTGGGTCGATCATTTCAGGGAATACACAGAACTTGCTGTATTTGATGCGACGAGTCAGAAGAAGGATGAGAAGCGGTCATATCATTACGGTTTCTGGATGAACTACAACCACAGTACCAGACTGGTGCCGTCGGTGATCGTGATCAATTATGACCTGATGTGGAGAAGGCCGGAGCTGCTGAAGTTGGTGGACTTCACGCTGATGCTGGATGAGTCGTCCCTCATCCAGAACCACACAGCCAAACGTACCAAGTTTGTGCTGAAACTCCGGCCTAAAAATGTGATCCTGCTGTCCGGCACTCCTACGTCCGGAAGATATGAGCGGTTGTGGACCCAGCTCCATCTCCTCGGCTGGCCGATCAGCAGGAAGCTCTACGAGCAGACTTATGTGATCTGGGATTATATCGATGATTATAACACAGGTTACAGGATACCGGTGGTCAGGGGATATAAAAACATCCCCCGGCTGAAAGAGAAAATGCGCGAATATGGATGTGTGTTCATGAAGACAGAAGAGTTCGGCATCGACCTGCCGGAACAGCAGGATATCAAAATGTTTGTCCCTGCGAGTGCCGATTACAGGAAATTCATGAAGACACGCATCATCCGGCAGGCAGACAGGGAGCTGGTCGGGAGCACACAGCTGACAGCAAGGCTCTATGCCAGGATGCTGTGTGGTCATTACAACAAAGCGAAGCTGTCCGCTGTCGCTGACCTGATCAGTTCCACGGAAGACCGCCTGATCATCTTCTACAACTTTAATGCGGAGCTGGAAGCACTCCGGAAGATCTGCGGGGACAGGCCTGTATCTGTGGTGAATGGCGCCCAGAAGGACATGAAGGCCTACGAGGAGAAGTCAGACAGCATCACGCTGATCCAGTATCAGGCCGGTGCTTATGGGTTGAACCTGCAGAAGGCGAGGCGGGTGATCTACTTCACACTGCCGGAATCTTCGGAATTATTTGAGCAGTCAAAGAAGAGGATCCACAGGATCGGGCAGGAACAGAAATGTTTCTACTACTTGCCGATCGTTCAGGGATCCATCGAAGAAAAGATATTAAGAACACTGAGAATGAGGAGGGATTACAATGACAGGCTCTTTCAGGCGGATTTTAAATAAAGTCCTGTTTGTCATCAGCTGGTGCGTCATCATGGTCATCGGCAGCTGTCTCGACAGCGTGCCCCTTACGGAGTGGCGCGTCTGGGCCATCCTCCTGATCAGCATGGTCGTCATGGGAGTGACTGCACATGAAATGGACATGTCATGACTGCATGCTCTGGTACAGGTGCTGTGAGCGATCACGCCACTACCACTGTACCGATTTTATACCAAAGGAGGAACTGCATGATAGAGAGGGAGAAGAATCTGGAGACGAAGGTCAAGATCTTCCTGACAAGTGAAGGCTACTGGTGGGTCAAATACTGGGGCGGCGGAGCATACACGAAGGCTGGTGTGCCGGATCTCCTGGTGTGCTGTGAAGGTGTTTTCCTCGGTGTGGAACTCAAAGCCGCAAAAGGCAGACCTTCAGAGCTCCAGATCCATGAGCTCCACAAGATCAGGGATTCCGGCGGGCTCGCGATCCTGCTCTATCCGGATGACCTGGATACATTCAGGAACTTGATACATGCCATAAAAGGGAACCGTCCCATGGTGGTGGCTGCTTGTATGGAGATCTTCGAAGAAAGGATAAAGAAGTATGAGTGACATTGTAAAAGAATCTTCTGACTATGTCAGGAAGACACTGAAAGCGACAAAGCGGGCAGGTATCGAAGACCTGCTTGAGCACATGGAGGAGATCGGTTTTTTCACTGCAGCGTGCTCCGGAGGGAATCATCTGTGCTGTGACTCCGGTCTGGTGGTCCACACAGCCAACGTCATGAAGCTGGCAGACAAACTCGGAAAAGTGCTCCTCGGACCTGAAAAGTTCAAGGAAATGAGGAACAGTATCCGGATCAGTGCAGGACTCCATGACCTGGGTAAATGTGGACAGTTCGGGAAGAAGTACTATGTCGAGAACATGGTCAAGGACGGAAGGCCCACAAAAGCAGAGCCGGAGCAGAAATATAAGCGGTCTGATTCGAAGCCGTTCATGCAGAACAAGGACCTGCTCCACGTGGACCATCCGATCAGGTCCGTCATCGAGGCGACTCTGTACATCGAACTGACAGAGGAAGAGCAGTTTGCCATCCTCTACCATGACGGCCTGTATGGTTCCCTGGCTTATGAGCTCAAGGGAAAAGAGAGACCGCTGCAGACACTGCTCCACTTCGCGGATTACTGGTCCGCGCAGTTCGAGGAAGGAAAGGATATCCCTCTGCCGGATCCGCTTCCGGAAGCGGAAAAAGATGATGACGATGACCTGCCGTTCTGTTAAGGAGACGTGATGAGATACATCGTTACACCCATTCTCGGGATGAGAGGAGTGCCTTACTACGTTGTGACTGACAGCGCCACCGGAAAAGGCGTGGAAGGATACGGCTGTGAGTTATGGGCACAGCACCGTGCGGATGCTCTCAATGGCAGTAAGGAAGAACCACCCACAAAATGGATAGACCTGCTCGACCGTGTGAACCATGCCAGAAGCCACAGGACAGCGGAAGACCAGGAGAAAGACAGGAGGAAAAATGGAACTGAAAGAAAAACTCAGGAAGATCCAGCAGGAGCTGAAGGCTCCGAAACAGCTGCCGAACAAGTTCGGCGGGTACAAGTACCGCAATGCGGAGCAGATCCTCACAGCAGTAAAGCCCCTGCTGGAGAAGTACAACGTCATCCTGACCATGAGTGACGAGGTCGTACAGGTCGGAGACCGCTACTATGTCAAGGCGACAGTCATCATCGAGGATGTGGAGACAGAGATGGGATACACTGTCACTGCCTTCGCAAGGGAGACACTGGAGCGCAAGAAGTACGACGACAGCCAGCTGACCGGAGCCGCTTCCAGTTATGCGAGGAAGTACGCACTCGGCGGCCTGTTCCTGATCGATGACGAAAAGGACGCGGATGAGATCGCCGATGACGATCCTGAAGAACTGGACAGGCAGGAGGCTGAGGAGCTGGAGCGCAGGCCCAGAAAGAAAAGGGGTGAGCCTGAATCTGATGTAGCAGACCATGATAGGTATTACTACATTCCCGCCAACAATAATGTGGTCTTGGTCAAGGCAGGCGTGCCGGTCCCCGAAGGCGGCGAGGAGATCACAGAACTCCAGTACAGGGCCGCGTCCCTCAGGATCGCGAAGGACGGAAGGAAGGCTGATGTAAAAAAGTGCATCGAAGACGCTGATGTGTCGAACATCCCCGAAGACGCACCTGAGGAAGAGCCGTACATGAATGAGCCTGAGGAAGAGAAGCCGAAGACCAGAAGGACAAGGAGGAAAAGAGCATGAGCAGACTGGACAAGTGGAAGAAGAAAGTAAGCGCGAAGGAAGAAGCTGCAGTACAGAAGGCAATGGAGGAGCAGAAGGCTAATCAGGCTTCATACCGCGAAGTCCCTTCCGGCACTTATCCCGTGGTCGTGGATACCATGGAAGTGGGTGAGAGCACCTGGGGAGAGAGCCAGATCAACATCTCATTCAAGATCACTGAGGGCGAGTTCAAGAACAGCCGTATTTTCTACAACGGCACATTTGATGATCATTTCTCCCATGGCATCAATGCGACTGCAAGCCTGATCGCCGACATGCTGGATGACGACACTGTGACTGCATCCATGATCGCGGTCATCCTCGGTCACGGTGAGGATGAGGCTGCGGACTTCATCGCGGACGCCGCCGAGAGTGTGGAGGACTTCGGATATGACCTCGTTTATGAGGTCAAGGAGTCGAAAAAGATCAATTCGAGGACTGGCAAGCCGTATGTGAACAAGTACTACACCATTGACGGTGTTTTTGATATCTGACACCTGACCGCGGAGGGGGGGGAGAAAACCTCTTTCCCCTCTCTTTTGTTAAGGAGCTGAGATATGGTTTTTTATGACTTTGAATCATTCCGGTATGACTGGCTCGTGGTCCTAATCGAGATGACACAGGAAAAGGAAGAAGAGACTGTCATAGTCAATGACAGGGATGCGCTGGTCTCATACTTCAAGGACCACGAAAATGACATCTGGGTGGGATTCAACAGCCGGCATTATGACCAGTACCTGCTGAAGGGTATCGTCTCAGGTATCTGCGATATTCCGGAAAAGGTCCATGACCTGAATGACTGGATCATCGTGGAAAAACAGGAGCCATGGCAGTATTCGCCTCTTCTGAGGGAAGTGAGGGTCAACAACTTTGATGTTATGCCAAACCCGCCTGTCGGCCTGAAGACTCTGGAAGGATTCATGGGGTCTGACATCAGGGAGACTTCCGTACCGTTTGACATCGACCGGAAGCTGACGGAGGAAGAGATACAGCAGACCATCTATTACTGCCGGCATGATGTTGAAGAGACCATCAACGTATTCCTGGAACGCTATGCGGAATTCGAAGCACAGTTCGGTATCGTGAGTGCTTTTAATCTGGATCTGGCGTGCGTGGGTGATACCGAAGCGCGGATCACAGCCAAGGTACTGGGATGCAGGAAGAAAGATTATACTGATGAGTTTGATTATTTCTTCCTGCCGTGCATCAGGATCCACAAATACAGGAGTGTGATGACATGGTTCAAGGACCTGCAGAAAACAGCGCCCAAGGGACGCGGAAGGAATTATGAACTGAAGCGAAAAGCATGGTACAGCCAGGAGCTGACAATGGATGTCGCGGGCATCCCGCACAAGTTCGGGTTCGGTGGACTCCATGGAGCTATCGACCATCCTGTCCATCTGGACGGGTATATCCTACACGTAGATGTAGGTTCTTACTATCCTTCGATGCTGATCGCTCACGACCTGGTCACAAGGGCTGCGAGCAACGACAACTATAAAAAGGTCTATGACACGCGTATGGAGCTGAAGCGTGCAGGAAAGAAGAGAGAACAGGCTCCATACAAGAAACTGCTGAACGCCCTGTCAGGGGCAATGAAGGACAAGACAAACCCTGCTTATGATCCCCGGAATAACAATATCATGTGTATCAATGGTCAGCTGATGCTGTTAGATCTCATTGAACACCTGGAAGTCGTGAAGGGTTTTGAACTCATCCAGAGCAACACGGACGGCCTGATCATCCGGATCCCGGACACAGATGAAGCATTTGAGCAGGTCGATGATATCTGCTGGGAGTGGGAATCGAGATGCAGCACTGACCAGTGCAAGATTCTGCTCGGCCTCGACACTATCCATGAGATCTACCAGAAGGATGTGAACAATTACCTCTGGGTGGATATCGACGGCGGTGTTGAGAGGAAGGGCGCTTATGTGAAGGAACTGTCAGCCATCGATTATGACCTGCCGATCCTGAACAAGGCATTGGTCGAGTACATGGTGCATAAGACTCCGGTGGAAGAGACCATAAACGGATGTGATGACCTGATCGAGTTCCAGAAGATCGTGAAGTTATCAGACGCCTATGAGTATGTGGAGCTGGAGCACGGTGCTTCACACTGGGAACAGAAATATGACAGGAAGGGCCGGAAGTGCGGGAAGAAGCTGGTCTATGAGCACAGGGAGCGGTATGTAAACAAATCCTACAGGGTTTTCGCATCGAAGTCTCCAGAGGCCGGCAGGCTCCTGAAGTGCCGGACCAGAACAGACGGTTCCTTCGAGAACTCGAAGTTCGGGAACACTCCGGATAAATGTTTTGTTTATAACGAGTCTGTGGTCGGAGTGAAATGTCCTCCGGAACTGGATAAGCAGTGGTATATAGACTTCGCAAAGAAGAGACTGGGAGATTTTGGATTATGAATAAACACGCCATAGGAAACAATATCGTCGAACATATCCGGCGTAATCACATGAGCCAGAAACAGCTTGCCGAAAAGATAAACGTCACAGAAGCGACCATGTGCCGGTGGTGTATGGGGAGCAGGCAGCCGTCAGTGTATGCCCTGAAGAGGATGTCACTGGTATTCAAGTGCACCATGGAAGATCTGACATACGGATTGTTGGAGGAGCATGAATATGACAACGATTAGAAAAGCATTCTCACGAAATTTTAAAAGGCTGCTGGTCGAGCAAGACTATTCGATGAAGAGTTTTGCATATATCCATGGATTCGACTACAGCGCAGTATGGAGCTGGGCACACGGAAGAGCCTGCCCGAAACTGGAAACGGCCTTTAAGATCGCGAAGGCTCTGGAAGTGTCAGTGAATGATCTTGTGAAAGGAGCGGAAGATGCGCACTAAGATAACACTAATAGATTATCCGGAAGAATTCGACTGGAAGGAGTGCAAGAGAAGAGCACTCATCACTATGTATGGGAAGGGACTCGGCAAAGTCACAGAACCTACTTCCGAATGGAAACACAAGATACTGGAGGCGAGGCACAGCCCGATCAGGTATCTCAGGTACAGCTTCCAGATCGAGAATATCCCGTCAAACACTGCAGTCCATCTCTGCCGGCATGTACATGCACAGCCGTATGTTTCCAGTCTCCGGAATGACAGACAGGAAACCATGGACGGAGACAAGGCACCGAGGGATACACCTGTGAACATGATCCTCGACGTGAATGCGGAGGAGTTGATGGTGATCGCCAACAAAAGACTCTGCGGTAAGGCTGCAAAGAAGACCAGGGAAGTAGTTGCGATAATGTGCTTTGCGGCGACGGCAGTCACGCCTGAACTCAAAGGACTGCTGGTGCCCATGTGTAAGTATCAGGGTGATGTGTGTCATGAGATGTTCCCGTGCGGAAGGGAGGATGTGAAGAATGGCAAGACGTAAAACAGCATACCAGAAAGCCATGGAAGCATTAGAGAGAGAAGGCCGGAAGCAGTGTTTTGTGCTCTATGGCGCGACAGCCATGGCACTCTGGAAGCACTGGGAGAAACGTCAGAACACGATAACGAGGCTGTTCGACATCACTTCGGAAGTCTGGCAAACATGCGCATCGACCAACGAGAAGAGCATGATCGAGATGTGCGAGACAGAGACCGGAATAGAGGTCCAGTGCGGAGACGGCAAGTCCTGGGAAAATCTGCTGTATCTGAATGGCCGGCTGCCGGAGACTCCTCTCACAAATGCCCAGATGGTCTATATGCGCCAGCAGCAGAAGAAGTGGATCGCTCCTCAGGTCATGGCCTGTCTGATGGTCGCACTGCATCGAAAGTACGGATTCGGGTATGACCGTCTGGTCCGTATTTATGCGCAGATCAAAGAGATCGAGTATGAATTTGACAGTGATGAAAAGAAGATCCGTGAAGCGTGTTTCCAGCTGACCGGTATCGATGTAGCTGATTCAGTGACCAAAGCAAAGGAGAGTGCATGATAGCGATTGATATGGAGATGCCGAAGTCGTGTGAGGAATGTAAGTACAAGGGTGCCAAATGGTGTTACATCGAAATATGGAGTAATCGAGGCACAAAGGAAGTGCCGGAAGAGGGCAGACCGTCATGGTGTCCGCTCATCGACCTCACCGATAACGGAAAGTAGTCAACTATGGGTCAACGATTTTTGCAACGGGAGGGAACAATGCAGAATAATTGCAAATTCAAAGATGAAGACAGAGTGCCTGTGAATTACGCCAAACTAATAGCCAGAGCAAATAAACTCGGATTCACACCGGCAGATGTTTCGCTGAAGATTGGAAAGTCTCACGGATACATCGGCGCAATGTCAAGCAAGTCGAGCAAGATGAAGTACGAAGACCTCAAGTCAGTCGCAAGACTTCTCGATGTTCACGGCGCTACAAAACTGGTAGCTGAAGACGGTGAAGACACCAACATTGACAAAGACATTCTTGAAGACATGAAGGCTGATGCTCCGACAGATGAACGGATCGCTACGGCATTAGAGACGATAGCATCTTGTTTGCAGGCTATGATGAACAAGTAGGCAAGTTACAGGCAAGTTATAAGCAACTTAGAAGTAACTTCGAAGCAGTTACGAAGTTGGCGGTATGCCCATCACGGAAACAGCCGCCATGATGGAGGGATAAATGGAAAAAGAGAAAGCAATCGAAATATTCAACAAGTGGATGGATTGCAAAGACGCATATCAGGCAGACCCTTCCTGCGATGGAAATTGTTTTTCATGTGAGTATTATGCTTCTGCGGAAGAGGAAAAAGAAGCCATGCTACTTGCTATCTCCGCACTGGAAAAGCAGGAAAAGGATAGATGGATTCCGGTGATCAGATGTGAAGACTGCAAGTATTACGGCTCAAGAAGATGGTGTGAACTGCATAGCAGTGTTTTTGACGATAATGCGTTTTGCAGTTACGGAGAGAGAGAAGAGAGGAGTGAGCAGGATGGGAGTGTTTTATAAACCACTTACGCCTGACCTGAGACAAAAAGCAATAGAAGCAATAAACTGCAATATATTGGAATTGCGTACCTGTGAACCTAACACACTCGTGCAGATGCAGATTACATCTTATCAGGCGGCGAAGATGCTTATTAACGGATTACCTGATGGATATCCGATGCCAATGAGAGAGGAATAACAATGAGTGATGTAAAAAAGATGATCCTCAAGTATGGATATGACAAGCAGCGCATGGGAACCAGGACAACATCGGCAAAAGTGGCGTGTCAGGGCTGCGGGGAAGAGATCAGGTCCGACGATGACCTGACTGATGTCCAGTATGTCATCAGCAAGCGCAAGACATTCACAGTATTCCACGGAAAGTGTTTTGGGAAAGTATGGGACAGCAAGATAAGATTACATGGAACGGAAACAGCCGGATCTTCAAAACCTACGTCAAAGGCCGCGGCAAAAGGCCGGCGGAAAAGGTCAAAGGCCGTGACCACATAAATACCTTCCAGGAAGTCTGCGGTGAGGAGTGCTTTGGCGGGATACTGAATCCTGACTATATTGACATCAGTTTTGACAGCAGGGAAATGTACGAAGCATTCCTGGATATGGCAGAGGCAAACGAGTGGCGGTGCCTCTGCCTGCCATCCACCAAGGGCGGTCACACATACTGGAAGAAGTCCAGGAACAGGGCGCTGAAGAACAGCGCCGCTGACCAGAAGCTGGCGGTGGGACTGGTGGCGGACATCCATGCCGGCAGTACATACATACCGCTGAAGGTCGAAGGTGTCTGCAGGTTCCCGCCTGATTATGACAAGCATCCTGACGAGGATTATGACGAAGTCCCTCCGGAGCTCCTGCCGGTGGACACAAGTATAAAACTCTGGAAGATGTCGGACGGCGCCGGAAGGAACGACACCCTGTATAAATACATCCTCGTACTGCAGGGGCTCAGGCTCGCACAGAAGAGGATCCGGCGCGTGATCAGCAACGCAAACAAGTATGTGCTCGCTGATCCGCTGCCAAGGTCGGAGCTGGATGTCATCCTCAGGGATGAGGCCTTCCAGAAACCGGTGTTCTTCGAGGGACAGAAGTTCCTGTTTGATGAATTCGCCCGATGGCTCGTGAAGGAGTGCAGGGTGGTCCGCATCTATGACCAGCTGCACATCTACAAGGATGGAGTATATATCTCAGGCAATGCCGACATCGAACGGGCCATGATACAGGAGATACCTTCGCTCAGGGAAGCCCAGCGCAAGGAAGTCATCAAGTATATGCTCCTGATCGCGGATGAGATGAGACCGGCAGACGCCAGG
>OCVV011316879.1_pt1 | contig 23582 bp, 19 predicted proteins | sample 1539721 | NCBI WGS metagenome assembly OCVV01 (sample SAMN02144230, study PRJEB22623) | gut metagenome | biome: sheep rumen | host: Ovis aries | place: New Zealand
TCTCAAGAATTAGAAGTTCAATTATTAAAAGGTCAAAATAAAGAGTTGCAAGAAAATATAAAGAAAACTCAAGATGAATTAGATGCTGCAACTGAAAAATATAATTCACAAAAGAAAAATTTGGAAGAAAGACTAGTTGCTTCATTTAAAGCTGGTGAAACATCTTACTTAGATGTATTGCTACAATCAAATTCTCTTACAGAATTTATTTCTAATTATTATTTGATTGAACAAATGGTTGAATCAGATAACTCAATGTTAGAAGATATGAGCACAAAGAAAAGAGAATTAGAAGAAGCAAGATTGCAACTTAAAAAGCAACAAAAACAATTAGCAGAAACTTCTGAAGAAAGTGAAAAGAAAGCAGTAGCACTAGAAAACATGAAAGTAATAAAAAGTAGCTACATATCTCAACTTTCTCAAGAAGAAGCTGGCTATGTAAATCAAATAACTGAAATGCAGTCTTCAATTAAACAAGTTGAAGCAGAGATTTTAGAAGCATCAAGAAACAACTACTGGTATGGATATGTTGGTGGAGAAATGGCTTGGCCTGTTCCGGGTTATACAAGAATATCTTCTCCATATGGAATGAGAACACATCCAATAACAGGTGTATATAAACTTCATACTGGTGTTGATATATCAGCACCAATGGGAGCATCATTTATAGCTGCAAATGACGGAATCGTTGTTAAGGCACAATACAATTCAGCATATGGTAATATGGTCATGATAAATCATGGTGGAGGAATTTCCACATTATATGCCCACGGATCACAAATATTAGTTGAAGTTGGGCAACAAGTCTCTAGAGGAGATGAAGTATTAAAGGTTGGTAGTACAGGTTATTCAACAGGACCTCATGCTCACTTTGAGGTTAGAGTAAATGGCCAATATACTAATCCAATGCCTTATATTACATCTCAAACGCCTACTACAAGTGAAAGTAATTAAGGAGGCTAAAGGAGGAAATATGGTAAAAAACAGAAGAAAGATTATTCTAAGTATACTAAGTGTAATCGTTATTCTAATTATGATAGGAAATATTGTTTTAGCTGCAACATCTAGTGAACTGAAGGAACAACAAAAACAAAAACAAAGTGAAATTAATGCAGCAAAAGAAGAACAATCAAAGATTAGAAGTCAGATGAGTACTATTCAAAAAGAAGTTGATGACTTAAATAATAAAATAAATACTGCTCAATCTGAAATTGATAATCTAACGATTGAAATTGAAGAGAAAACAAAGTTAATTGATGAAACTACTATCAAGTTAGAAAAAACACAAAAGGAACTAGAAGAGAAAGAAGCTATGCTTGAGAAAAGATTAGTTGCTTCATACAAAGCTGGTGATACTTCTTATTTAGATGTTCTTTTAACTTCAGGTAGTATCACAGAATTCTTATCTAACTATTATTTAATTGAACAAATAAATGAATATGATTCAGAATTAATAGAAACAATTAAACAAACTAAAAAAGAAATAGAAGAGGATAAGATAGCTCTAGAAGATGCTAAAAAGACTTTAGAATCTGCAAAAAATAGTGAACAAGTAAAGAAACAATCATTAGCTACATTAAAGTCAGAAAAATCTTCAAAAGTAGCAAATCTATCAGCTGAAGATAAAGAATTACAAGGAAGAATTGATGAGATGCGTCAACAAGATGCTGCTATCCAAGCTGCTATTAAGAGAGCACAAGCTGCTGAAGCTGCTGCTGCTGCGAGAAATAATAGTGGTGGAAGTACACCAACTGTTCCTAAAGGTGGTTATATTTGGCCAGTTCCATCAGCATATGCAAAAGTTACAACAGGTCTATATTATAAATCAGGTGCATATCATGGAGCAATAGATTTTGGTGTTGCTGGAATAAGTGGACAACCAGTTTATGCTGTTAAAGCAGGTACTGTAGTTCTTACTCAAAGCTTATCATATAGTTATGGAAATTATGTATTAATCAACCATCATGATGGAACATATACACTTTATGCACATGGTCAAGCAGGATCAATATGTGTATCAGAAGGACAAAATGTATCACAAGGTCAACAACTAATGAGAGTTGGTTCAACTGGTAATTCAACGGGACCACACCTTCATTTTGAAGTTAGAGTTGCACCAGGAGGATATGCAAATAGAGTTAATCCTCTAAATTATCTATAAAAAATTGAAGGGACAAAATACTAATGAGTTTTAAAATGTCATATGATGAAGAAAAAATAGATGAACAAAACATAGAAAATGCGCAAGAAATAATGACAAAATTCGATGAATTTAAATCAGTTTCAAGAATTAAAACTGCAATTATTGTTGTAATTGCAGTCTTAATTACGTTTTGCGTTACAATTATATTCTACGGGAAATATTTAAATGATAAAGGTGCCTTAATAGTGTCTCAAGAATCATCTAAAACTATAGAGGATGCTTTAAATAGAGTTTCAACTGTAATGGGACAAAGATATAGAGGAGATACACCTTCAGAAGATGAACTGATGGAGGGAGCTATTAAAGGATATGTTGAAGCATATGGTGATCCATATACAGAATATTTAACAGCTGATGAATGGAAACAATTAGATGAATCTTTATCTGATTTTGTTGGTATAGGTGTATATATTGGAGAAAAGAGAACTTCAAGTGATGCTGTAATCTTAGGTCCTACATCAGATGATTCCCCAGCTGCACTTGCAGGATTAAAAGCAGGAGATGTAATTATTGAAGTAGATTTAGAAGATGTGTCAGGAAAAGGTGCTTCTTATGTATCTTCTAAGGTAAGAGGTGTAGAAGGTTCTACTGTTAAAATAAAAGTTTTAAGAGGAGACCAGACTTTAGAATTTAGTATTAAAAGAGCAAGAATAAAATCTTATGAAATAAGACATGAAATGTTAAATGGAGATATAGGATATATTGATTTTGATTCATTTACACAAGATAGTTACAATGAATTTAAAGAAGCATTAGATGATATAAAGAAACATAATCCAAAAGGATTAATAATAGACTTAAGAGATAATACTGGTGGATATGTGGATGCAGCACTAAAAATAGCAGATCTTTTTGCAGAAAAAGATAAAGTATTATTAATACAAGAAGATAAAAATGGACATAGAAGTGAAAAGACGGCTTTAAGTGATCCTCAAATAAAAATACCTACAGTTATATTAGTAAATGGATATACAGCAAGTGCTTCAGAGATACTTACTGGAATATTTAAAGATTATGGATTAGCAACTATAGTTGGAACACAAACATATGGAAAAGGTGTAATACAAACTATAATATTAAACTCAGAATTAAATGCTGGTGGTGGAGTATTAAAAGTTACAACTGAAGAATATTTTACACCAAAAGAAAACAAAATTAATAAGATTGGAATCACTCCAGATGTAGAAATTCAACTAGATGAAAACTATGATGGGACAAATAAGGAAGAGGACAATCAAATACAAAAGGCAATAGAAATTTTAAAAAAATAGAGAAAAAATGTTGACAACGCCTTTAAAATCTAGTATACTACTACTTGTCAGCCAGTTCTGACAAGTAAAATGGTCGCTTAGCTCAGCTGGGAGAGCATCTGCCTTACAAGCAGGAGGTCATAGGTTCGAGCCCTATAGCGACCACCATTTTATGGCCCGGTAGTTCAGTTGGTTAGAACGCTAGCCTGTCACGCTAGAGGTCGACGGTTCGAGCCCGTTCCGGGTCGCCAGAAACTATCTAGTCACTAGATAGTTTTTATTTTGGCTCGATAGCTCAGTTGGTAGAGCAGGGGACTGAAAATCCCCGTGTCAGTGGTTCGATTCCACTTCGAGCCACCACTAAAAAGAATAGCAATAAGCTATTCTTTTTTTATTTTTTCTTTTTTTTAGTTTACAAGAAAGCCTTTATTATATATAATAAACTTACTTAAAATTTATTGTAATAAAGGAGAGGAAAATATGAAAAAGAAAGGTATAATAATTGCTTGCGTAGCAGTTGTACTAGTAGTTTGTATAGTACTTGCTGTAGTATTATGCGTAGGTGCAAAGAGTCCTAAAAAAATAGCTAAAAATTTAGGAAAAGCTTTTGAAAGTTCAGAATCTTTAGAAAAATTTATGATGAAGAATACAGACTTCAAAGCTGTAGCTGCAATGGATAAAATATCTGGAGATAGTGTTCCTTCAGAAGAAGATTTTAAAAATGCTTATAAAGAAATAAGCAAAGATGAAGAAAAAGAAGCTAAAGAAAATATGCAAAAATCATTTGATGAATCAGATGAAGATTCATACAAAGATTTTGTAGGAGCTAAATTAAAAACAAAAGAAATAGGTGACTTAGAAGATAATAAGTTATTACCAATGTTCAAAAGAATGGATGTAACATATGAAAAAGATGGAGAAGATTTTAAAGTAACAATATTCTTCTACAACAAAAAAATGGTTACATTCTTACCAACAGATACAGTTGCTTTACTTGAAGCATTCTCTTCAATGCAATCAGGTGACACAGGTGACACAGGTGACACAGTAGAAGAATAATATTTAGTTTTGAATGATTAAGGAGAAAATATGAAAAAAAGTACAGTTGCATTAATAATTATAATAATCGTTCTTGTAGCAGCTCTTGGTGGATTAACAGCATTCTACTTTATTGATAAAAATAAAGATGATGATGATAACAAAAAGAGTAAAAACGAAACAGAACAAGTAGAACCAGACGAAGAAGAGCCTGATGGTGAAGATGAAGATCCTAAAGCTGAAGAGAAAGAGAAAAAAGCTAGCAAAGGATCTGATATAGATACACTTGCTAAAGATTTTGGTAAAGCTTTAGAATCAGAAAGTAAAATAGAAAAATTCTTAAAAGACAATACTGACTATGAAGCATTTGCTGCAATGAATTTATTAGATGATGCTGAAGAAGACTTAACAGCTTCAGCTTTTGAAAAATATCTAAAAAAAGTAACTGATGATGATATTGATGATGCAAAAGATGATGTTGATGAAATGACTTCAATGTATTCATCATATATTGGTTCATCTTTAGTAGTTACAGAAGTTGGAAGCACTAAGACAAGTGAAGTACTTCCAATGTTCAAAGAAGTAAGTGTTACTTTAGAAGATGAAGATGAAGAAGAACAAGAATGGACATTTTTCTTAAATGATGGAAAATTAGTTGTTGTTATTCCTTCAAGCTATGTTTCAATGTTTGCAGAAAACTAAAAGAAAAATAAGAAGAGTAAGCACAATTGCTTACTCTTTTTTGTTTTATATCCACTTGTTTTACGTTATTTTTGTATATATAATAATGTTAGCTTGGGAGGAATGAATATGAAAAAAAGTAGTGCAATTATTGCAATTATAATAACAATTTTAGTATTGGCTGTTATAGGCCTTTCAATAAGTATTGTATATGTACATAATAGTAAAGAGAACGATACTTCTTCATCAAAAAAAGTTTCAGAAAAGGCAGATAAAAATGAAACTAAAAATAAAATAGATAAAGAAGATATTGAAGAAGAAAAAGAAGAGAAGAAAGAAAATAAAGAAACTGTAAAAAAGAATAAAGAGCGTACTCCAGAAATAATAGCAGAGGAACTTGCTAGTATATTAGATGGTAGTGATGAAGAATGTTTAGAATACTTGTTAGAAGTTACTGATTTTAAAGCATATAAATATTATCGCTCACCAGGGGAAACTGTAGATTTTGATGTGGTAACAGATTATGCAAGTTATAGAGATGCTGCTAAAAAAATATTTTTAAAAGAGTATAACGCAATGACTGATGAAGATGAAAAGGAAGAAAAACAATGGTTTAAAGATCACTATGATGAATTATATTATAGTACAGAAAAACTAGATTTATTTGTTTATAAAAAAAGTGATCTTCATGAATGTAAAGTTTTTCCTGAATTTGATGAAATAATAGTTACATATAAAGGAAATAATGATGAAGAACAAAATTACCATTTATTGTTCTATAAAAATAAACTAGTTAATATTGAATGGGCTGATGAAATAGAAGAGCTAGAGACAAAGATGGATAATTTTTTTGCTAGTCATTAATAAAAAAAGTAAGCCTAAGATGAAGTGAACCCCATTTAGTTCACTTCAAAGAGCTTACTTTTTTTATTACATTTTACTTTTATATCTTGAATTTGATTGAGTCAGAATATATAATACCGCTAGGAGATAAACTATATGAAAAAAAGTAGAATTGTTACAATTATTTTGATAGCTATAATAATACTTGCATCTATTGCTAGTATATATTTTTATAATAAAGAACATAAAGTAAATGAGACAAAAGAAGAAGTAAAAGAACTTCTAAATGAAAAAGTAACTATAGAAGATTTTAAGAAGAAATTAGAAGAAAGTGGAATCACTATTAGCATGGAAACTGAAAATAAAGAAAGTAAGGAAATAGGTGCTAGTAGAGGATATACTTATATGATTTCTGAAAAAGTTATTCAAGTTTATGAATATGATTTGAATAATACGGATGAATTAACAGTTACAAACATTAAGATGGCACAAGAAAAAGGAAAAGTAGTTATGCCACTTATGAATAATTTAGAGATAAATGTAAAATATAATAAAGGATTAGTATTAATTAATTATGAAGAACATCCTGACTCAGAAAAGATATTAGAAGCTTTTAACAGCTTATAAAGATAAATCCAAAATGTTTTTCATTTTGGATTTTTATTTCTCTAAAACTATTATTGGGAGGATAAAAATGGCCAAAAGAATCGTTAATAAAAGACGTTTTACAACTTCAGTAATTGTTATTTTTCTTATATTCTTAGCAGTAATATTCTTATTTAATAAGATTTCTGGAAGTAGTAAAGCAGATAGAACAGAAGAGGTAAAACAAGAAAAAGAAGTAATTCCAGATAAGTCTGTAAGAATGACTGTAACAGGAGATGTATTAACACATAATACAAATTATTATGATGCATATGATAGTAAAACAGGTGATTATGATTTCTCATATGTTTTTGAAGATGTAAAAAAATACTTTGATACAGCAGATATAGCAATAGGAACATTAGAGTCAAACTTTGCAGGTAAAGCTGCAGGTTATTCTAATTATCCACTATTTAATGCACCAGAGCATTTAGCAACAGATTTAAAAGAACTTCGGATATGATATTTTAGCTACTGGAAATAATCACTGCTTAGATAAAGGTTGGAATGGTATGGTAAATACCTTAGCTGAACTAGATAAAGCAGGAATAGAACATTTTGGTACATATGCTACTGAAGAAGATTCTCAAAAGTTGTTTATAAAAGAAGTTAATGGACTTAAAATTGGATTTGTTCAATATACATATGGAACAAATGGAATTCCAGTTCCTCAAGATAAAAAATGGTCTATTTCAATGATAGATAAAGAGAAAATGAAAGATGACTTAGAAAGATTAAAGAATGAAAACTGTGATATTATCTCAGTTACTATGCATTGGGGCGAAGAATATAGATTAACTGCAAATGAAGAACAAAAAGAATTAGCAGATTATCTTTTTGAAAATGGTGCAGATTTAATATTAGGTAGTCATACACACTGCTTAGAACCAATGGAAAAAAGAGAAATAACTCTTCCAGATGGAACTAAAAAAGAAGGATTTATAATTTATTCATTAGGTAATTTCTGTTCAGGACAAGAACATGCAAATTCTAGACAATCAGTTATTCTAGATTTAAAAGTTACTAAAAAAGGAGATACAGGAAAACTTCATATAGATTATGTGACATATACTCCTATATATATGAAAAACTATTGGAATGGTTCAAATTTAAGATCGCCACATAAATTTAAATTAATGGATATTGAAGCAGAAATTGCTAAATATGAAGCAGGTGATACATCAATAGGTTCTACTTTATATAATACTTTGAAAAAGGAATTAAAAGAAGTTCAAACAATTGTGGGTGATGAAATAAATCCTGAAGCAGCACCAAATAATACATCTTCTAATGCACAAGCTGCAAGTGAAGCTGAAACTAAAGATGCTTCTAATCCAGAAGAAAAGCAAAATACTACAAGTAACTAAGAAAGGAAAACAAAATGAAGGAAGAATTTTTAAAGCTACTAAGATCAACAAATAGAGAAGGAATAGAAGACTTAATAACATTTATGGAAGAAAAAACAGACTTTTTTAAGGCTCCAGCAAGTACAAGATTTCATGGAAACTATGAATCAGGATTACTAGAACATAGTATGAAAGTATATGAAATATTAAAACATAAAGTGGAAAATTGTATTTTAGATATTGATGCAGATCCTGCAACAGTAATATTAGTTACATTATTACATGATATATGTAAGGCAAATTATTATAAGATTGATTATAGAAATGCCAAAAATGCTGATGGAGTGTGGGAAAAAGTTCCATATTATACAGTTGATGATACAATACCATATGGACATGGTGAAAAATCTGTGATGATGATCACTGAATATATTAAATTAACTTCAGAAGAAAAATATGCCATAAGATGGCATATGGGCTTTACAGAACCAAAAGAAAACTATAATACAATAGGCTTAGCTTATAAAAAATATCCATTAGCACTATTACTTCATGAAGCAGATTTAGAAGCAACTTATTTATATGATATATAAAATAAAAAACTACTTCTTTTAAAGAAGTAGTTTTTTATTGTTCATACAATTCGTTCATTTGAGTTTTAATTTTATTCTTCATTTCGTTTGTCTTTTGTAAATCAAATTCATAATGAAATCCAGCTTTTCTAACAATGTCTCCATCTGAAATGAATGGAGGTAAAGAACTGGTTCTAACTTTATGAGTCTTTTGAGTGTAAGGATTCTCTAATATTGTGTAGTCTCCTTCTGTTCTATCTACTGCAAAAAATCTCACTATAATTACCCCCTTTATAATATATGTTTGATTTTTATAATTTAAACTTATTTAAACGACAATATTATTATAACATAAAACCCTTAAAATATCAAGGAAATTGACAAATTTTCCATTTGACAATAACAAACTTATGTTCTATAATCAAAAATGTGAAGAGGGAAAAAGATAAATGGAAAAAAGAATTTTACATATTGATGTAAATAACGCATTCCTTTCATGGACTGCTGTTCATAGATTAAAGCAAGGACAAACCCAGGATTTAAGGCTTATTCCTTCAGTAATAGGAGGAGATGAAGCATCTCGTCATGGAATTGTTGTTGCTAAAAGTAATGTAGCAAAAAAATTTGGAATAAAGACAGCTGAACCAATATATCAAGCAAGAAGAAAATGTCCAAGTGTAGTTGTAGTACCAGGTGAATTTGATGTATATAGAGAATACTCAAATAAACTTTATAAGTTGTTTTTAGAATATACTCCAAAGGTAGAAAGATTTTCGATAGATGAATGCTTTTTGGATATGACAGGTTATATTTCACCAAATGAAGATATTATTAAAGTTGGTTTGAAGATAAAAGAAAGAATAAAAAACGAATTTGGCTTTACTGTCAATGTAGGAGTTTCAGATGATAAAATTTTGGCCAAAATTGCCTCAGATTTCGAAAAACCTGACAAGCTACATACATTATTCAAATCAGAAATAAAAGAAAAATTATGGCCTTTAGACGTCTCTGAGATGTTCTTAGTTGGTAAGAAATCAGTACCAAAACTTAATAAGATGGGGATAAAGACTGTAGGAGATTTGGCTAATTGTGATAAACAAAAGTTATTTAAAGAATTTGGTAAATTTGGTTATACTATTTGGTCATATAGTAATGGTGATAGTAGAGAAGAAGTTAATTTTACACCAGAAAGACCAAAAGGAATTGGAAATGAAGAAACACTTCCATTTGACTATGTAAATAAAGAAGATATTGAAGAAAAGATAGTTGAAATTGCGCAAAAAGTAGCTTGGAGACTTAGAAAAGAAAATATGTTAGCAACAGTTGTAAGTGTAAGATTTAAATCTAAGGATTTTGTAAATTCTTCACATCAAAAAAAGCTTCCAGGAAGAACTGATTCAACACAAGATATTATAAATGGTGCTAAAGAATTATTAGATGAAATGTATAAAGGAGAGCCTATTAGATTAGTAGGTGTAAGAGTAGAAGGATTAGTCGAAAAAGAAGAACTTCAATTATCATTTTTTGATAATAATGAAGATAAAAAAGATAGAAAATTAGATGATGCTTTAGATAAGTTAAAAGAAAAATATGGTTATAATATAGTCTCTAGAGCGACAGATTTAAAAAAGAAAAAGCAATAAAAATTATTGCTTTTTTCTTATGTTTGTATTTTTATAATGACTGTGATATTATTTAGCTAACTTTTAAGAAAAAGAGAGGAGATACAAAATAGATGAAGAAGGATAAAATTACTATAGTTATGGCAGCAAGAGACAGCAAGACTATGAACTCAAAGAAAACTAAATTAGTTCACAAATTAATGGGAAAAGAATTAGTTTCAAGAGTTGTTGAAATAGCAGAAAAAATTGATTCTGATGAAATTTTAACAGTAGTTGGAGAACAAAAAGAACAAGTAATGGAAGTATTAAAAGAAAGATCTAGATATGTACTTCAAGAAGAACAAAAGGGAACAGGTGATGCACTTTTAAGAACACTACCTGCATTAGAAACAAAAGACGGACAAGTTGTTGTATTATATGGAGATGTTCCAATAATAAGAAAAGAAACAGTAGAAGACCTTATAGATAGAAATAGAAATGAAAGAGAAGCTGTTACATTTATTACAGCTTACTTAGATAACCCAACAGGTTATGGAAGAGTTGTAAGAGATGAAATAGGACAAATAGTTGAAATAGTAGAAGAAAAAGATTGCACAGGTGAACAAAAAGCAATAAGAGAAATCAATTCTGGTATTTATTGTTTTGATATTCAAGCTTTATGTGAAGCCATAAAAGAAATAAAACCACATGAGGGTGGAGAATTATATTTAACAGATGTTATAAAAGAACTAAAAGATTCAGGTAAAAAAGTTGGTGCAATGATAATTGCTGATAATACTGAAATCTTAGGTGTAAATGATAGAATTCAACTAGAATTATTAAGCAAAGTTTTACAAATGAGAAATAATAAATATCATATGTTAAATGGTGTAACAATTGAAGATTCTTCAACAACATATATTTATGATGATGTTAAAATAGGAAAAGATACAGTAATCCATCCAAATACTACAATTAAATCTGATGTTGTAATTGGAGAAGACTGTGAGCTTGGACCAAATGCTTATATTAGAGAAAAATGTAACTTAGCAGATAAAGTAAAAATTGGAAACTGTGTTGAAATTAAAAAAGCTAATATTAAAAAGGGAAGTAAAGTACCACATCTTTCTTATATGGGAGATTGTGAGATAGGAACAGGAGTAAATATTGGTTGTGGATCTATTACATGTAATTATGATGGTGTAAACAAACATAAAACTGTAATAGGTGATGATTGCTTTGTAGGATCAAACTCAAACTTTGTAGCTCCAGTTACTATTGGTGATAATACATTAGTTGCAGCAGGATCTACTATAACAGAAGATGTAGCAAAAGATAGTTTAGCTATTGCTCGTCAAAGACAAGTTGTAAAAGAAGGCTGGAATAAAAAGAAAGAATAAAAAACAAAAAGAAAAAGACTTAAGAGATTAATCTCTTAAGTCTTTTTTCTTGATTTATTGATTTGCATTGTTATCATTATTTTCTGCCATTTCAATATTAGCTAATTTTTCTACATTATTTGTAGAAGCTTTATCTTCTTTTTTAGGTCTTCCTCTTTTACCTTTACCATCAACTAAAGCTTCTTTCATAGCTCCAAGTCCTGCTAAAGTAGATGTTGCTTCGAATGGAATAAATATTTTATTTGCATCACCTTTAGCAACTTCTTCTAATGCTTCTAAAGATTTTAATTGTACAAGTTTTTCATCTGGGTCAGCTTCTTTGATAGCATCATAAACCATTTGAATTTCTTTAGCTTTTGCAGCAGCTACTTGTTTTATAGCATCAGCTTCACCAGTAGCTCTTCTTATCTTAGATTCTCTATCAGCTTCAGCATCTAATATAGCAGCTTCTTTGCGACCTTCAGCTAAAGTAATTGCAGATTGTCTTTCACCTTCAGCCTGTAATATTAAAGCTCTCTTATTACGCTCAGCGTTCATTTGTTTCTCCATTGCGTCTTTAATATCTGGTGGAGGAGTTATGTCTTTTATTTCAACTCTATCAACTTTACAACCCCATTGATCAGTTGCTTCATCTAGTATATCTTTTAATTTAGTGTTAATAGAATCTCTTGAAGAAAATGTTTCATCAAGTTCCATCTTACCAACGATATCACGAATAGTTGTTATTGAAAGATATTGAATACCTTTTTTAAGTGATTGAATTTCATATACAGCTTTTGCTGGATCAACGACTTTGTAGAATACAACTGTATCTATAGTTATTGTAACGTTATCAGATGTGATAACTTCTTGTGGTGGTATATCCATAGTTTGTTGCTTTAAAGATACGATTGATCTTACTGTATCGATAAATGGCACAATAATAGTCAAACCTGCATCAGCAGCTTTGTGGAATTTACCTAATCTTTCAATTATATACACTTCTGATTGTCTAACAACTTTTATTGATTTGTATAAGACTAATACTACAAAAGCAATAAATAATATTAAAACAATATATTTCATTTTTTCCTCCTATATATATGTATAAAATCTAATTTACATAAAATATTCACACAACATTATTATAGCATAAAAAGCCGTAAAAATAAAGCTTTTTCAAAAAATATTATTATTTTTTTAGTTTACTATTTATAAAAAAATCGATTTATGATATAAAGAAGGAGAAATATTTTTACGATTTATTCATTTAAGAGGTTATTTTTTATGAAAAAATTAAGATTTAAGAGAGATAGTCTATTAAAGAAGATTATTATTGTAGCATTACTGGTTTTCGTGGTTTACAACGTTTTCAAAATAGCTATTCTTTTTAGAAAAGATGATAATAGAGATTTAGTAGTATGCATACATAATGAAGTAGGTGTTAGTCTTGCTCATAAACCAATTATAGAAGACAATATAGTTTATTTATCAGAAGAAGATATAAAAAAATACTTTGATGATGAACTTTACTATGAAGATGAAGCAGGAGTTAAAAGATTTATATCAGTAGTACAAGCTAGAGTTGTCGATATTAAAGAAGGCGAAAGTGTAATACATATTAATGGTGAAGAAAGACCAATAAAAGGAAAACTAAAAAATGTAGACGGAATTTATTATTTCCCAATTACTGATTTTGCAGGAGTTTATAATATTGATGTTGAGTACTTATCAGATGTAAATAGATTAAATATTGATAGACTTTCAAGAGAAAAAATAGTTGGAGTTGCAAACTATAAATTAAATGTAAGACAAGAGAAGAAATTCTTCTCTAAGGTTGTAGCAAAAGTTGATAGAGGTTCAACTGTTACAATAGTAGATAGCTCTGATAAAAATTGGTATAAGATAAAAACAAGTGATTATGCTTGGGGATATGTAAAGAAAAATAAGATAATCAATGTTAATTCACAAAGGAAAAGCTTAGGTTCTATGGATTTTTCTGGATTTAATGTTGAAAATGCTAAAATACTAGATATTAATAATGATAGTTATAGTGTATGGTCAGATGCAATTGAAACATATAGTTTAAGGCAACAAAGAATTAAAGATATTGTTGCAAAAGCTGAAAGACTAATTGCTGATAATCCTGGAAGTGAAATTGGAGTAAGAGTAACTTTAACAAGATTAAAGAGTTTTGATAATTATTATAAATTCTTAAAAGAATTAAAAGCATATTTAAATGATTCAGGTATTTGTTTAATAGTAACAAATGAAAACTTAGATACATTCTTAGAAAAAGAACAAAAAGTAAAATCTGTTTCAGATATACTAGAATAATAATAAAAGGAGATACGGATGAAGAGAGGAAAAAGAGCAGATAGTGGATTTTCAATTGTAGGAATTATATTTATTGTATTAGTTCTTATTGTTGTAGTAGGAGTTGCAGGAGCTTTTATTTGGTATAAAACAAATACAAAACCTGTTCAAGAAAATGAAGAAAAAGTTACAGTAGTAATTGAAAGTGGTTCTGGAGTAATTAAAATTGCAGAACAACTTGAAAATGAAAAAGTAATTAGAAATGCAGATGCATTTAAGATTTATATGAAGCTTAAAGGTGGTAATAAACAACTTCAAGCTGGTAAATATGAATTAAGTAAAAACATGACTTTAGATCAAATAATTGATGTTTTAAGTCAAGGTAAAATATTAGATGAAACTGTTAAGCTTACATTTATAGAAGGAAACAATATGAGATATGTTGCAAAACTTATCGCAGATAATACTAATAATACAGAAGAAGATGTATTTGATTTATTAAAAGATGAAGAATACTTAGATTCTTTAGTAGAAGGATATTGGTTTATAGAAGATGATATAAAAGACGAAGATTTATATTATTCATTAGAAGGTTATTTATATCCTGATACATATGAATTTGCAAATGAAGATGTAACTGTAAAAGAAATATTTGAAAAGATGCTTAAGAAAATGGAAGAAGTACTTCGTCCATATAAAGAAGATATAGAGGATAGTGATTATTCTATTCATGAAATGTTAACTTTAGCTTCTATTACTGAAAAAGAAGCACTAAATGCTGAAGATAGAGCTGAAGTTGCTGGAGTATTTTATAACAGACTAGATAGAGGTATGGGACTTCAAAGTGATGTTACTACATATTATGGATTAAAAATTGATGATTGGTCTTCAAGAAATCTAACATCAGCAGAATTAAATAAAGCAAATGGATATAATACAAGAGCAAGCTCAATGGCAGGAAAACTACCAATTGGACCAATATGTATGGTATCTGAATCTGCAATAAGTGCAGCTGTAAATCCAAAAGAAACAAAAGCTATATTCTTTGTTGCAGACAAAAATGGAAAAGTATATTTCTCAAGAACTAATGATGAGCATGAAGAAATAATTAAAGAGCTTAAAGATAAAGACTTGTGGTATACATACGAGGAAGAATAATAGATAAAAAAGCTAGGCAAAAGCCTAGCTTTTTTGCTTATTTGACATAATTCTTGTTTTCCTGTATAATTATAAATGTAACAATTAAATATGTTAGTGCGATGAAGACACAAAGTAATTGTGATAGAAAGTCCTAAAAGAGAGAATTGTCACCGGCTGAAAGCAATTCACGGATGGAAGCGATTATGAAACACGTTGGAGCACAAAAATGATAAAGAGTGGGATTTTATCCAATTGGGGTGGTACCGCGGAAGTAAAACTTTCGTCCCGTTGGGTGAGGTCTATTTTTTTATCCCAAAATCTTTTTATCGAAAATGGCAGCAAAATATTGTTAAATATTTGGAAGGAGTAAAAATGAGTGAGTACAGAACATATACATGTGATGTAATCAGAACAAAACACGTAGGTGAATCTATCAAGCTTGCCGGATGGGTTCAAACTATAAGAGATATGGGAGGAGTTATATTTGTTGATTTAAGAGATCAATATGGAGTAACACAAGTAGTTGCTTCAGGTGATGAAAAATTAGTTGATATGATAGCTCATATCCCAGTAGAATCTACAATATCTGTAGAAGGAAAAGTTAGATTAAGAGATGAAGAAACAATCAACGAAAAACTAGATACAGGTTTAGTAGAACTATTTGCAGAAAAAATAGAGGTACTTGGTAAAAGAACAAAACGTTTACCATTTGAAATTGAATCTAGTAGAGAAGTAAGAGAAGATCTAAGACTTCAATATAGATTCTTAGACTTAAGAAATGAGGCATTAAAGAAAAACTTAATATTAAGAGCAAAAGTTATTCAATTTATGAGAGAGCAAATGATTAAGAAGGACTTTTTGGAGGTACAAACTCCAATACTAACTTCTTCATCACCAGAAGGTGCTAGAGATTATTTAGTTCCTAGTAGAATTTATCCCGGAAAGTTTTATGCTCTTCCACAAGCACCACAACAATTTAAACAATTGTTAATGGTAGCAGGAATAGATAAATATTTCCAAATAGCTCCATGCTTTAGAGATGAAGATGCTAGAGCAGATAGAACTCCAGGAGAGTTTTATCAATTAGATATGGAAATGGCATTTAGCTCTCAAGAAGATGTATTAGAAGTAATGGAAGATGTAATGTACAAAGTTTTTAAAGAGTTTTCTGATAAGAAAATATCTAAAGTTCCGTTTCCTAGAATTTCATATAAAGAAGCTTTAGAAAAATATGGAACAGATAAACCTGATTTAAGAAACCCTTTAGAAATTGTTGATGTTACAGACATCTTTGAAAAAATAGATATACAAGTATTCAAAGGAAAAATAGTAAGAATAATTAATCTACCAAAAGGTGCTAGTCAAACTAGAACATTTTTTGATGGAATGACAGATTTTGCAATTAAAGATTGCAAGGCAAAAGGTTTAGCATGGCTTAAAGTCGGAGATGATTTATCACTTCAAGGACCAATTGCTAAATTAATAGATGATGATTCAAGAAAAGCTATGCTTAAAAAAGGAAAAATTAAAAAAGGTGATGCTATATTTTTTGTTGCAGAACATAAAGGTATAGTTGATAAACTTGCAGGACAAATAAGACAAGAATTAGGCATTAGAGCAGGATTAATAGATGATAGTGAATTTAAGTTCTGTTGGATAGTAGATTTTCCTATGTATGAAAGAGTAGACAATGGAAAAATAGAATTTTGTCATAACCCATTTTCTATGCCACAAGGCGGAATGGAAGCATTAGAGACAAAAGATCCATTAGATATTTTAGCATACCAATATGATTTAGTAGGAAATGGTATAGAGCTTGCATCTGGTGCTGTAAGAAACCACTCTCCTGAAATAATGGTAAAAGCATTTGAAATTGCAGGATATGGTGAAGAAACTATAAAAGAAAAATTCAAAGCTTTATATGAGGCATTTTCTTATGGAGCACCTCCACATGCGGGTATTGCACCTGGAATTGATAGAATAATAATGCTACTTGCTGGTGAAGAAACAATAAGAGAAGTTCAGGCATTCCCAATGAATGCTAAAGCTCAAGATTTATTGATGGGAGCACCTGCTAGAGTTACTCAAAAACAATTAGATGAAATCCATATTAGGATTAAAGAAAAATAAAGAATTATTAAGTATTTTGGGCAACATGTGAGTATTTAAGAGCATATGTGACAATATAAGAAAAAAATTACTTGACTTTTTTTATTAAAAGTACTATCATTGTGTACGTTAGTACGATTTAAGAGGGAGGCTGATAGTATGGAAGATAATAAAGAAATACTATTAACACAAGAAGGATACGATAATTTAGAAAAAGAATTAGAGTTTCTAAAAACAGAAAAAAGAGCTGAAATTACAGAAAGAATAAAAGTAGCATTAGGTTTTGGTGATTTATCTGAGAATTCAGAATATGATGAAGCTAAGTCTGCTCAAGCAGCAAATGAAGCTAAAATTGCTGAGCTTGAAAATAAAATAAGATTTGCAAAAATTATAGATGAATCTGAGATTGATACAAAAACAGTTCAAGTAGGAAACATAGTAAAAATTCATGATGAAGAATTTGATGAAGATTTAGAATATACTATAGTGGGATCTACAGAAGTTGATTTGGCTCAAAATAAGATTTCAAACGAATCTCCTTTAGGAACAGCATTATTAGGTGCCAAAAAAGGTGCTATTGTTGAAGTAGAAGCTCCAGCTGGAGTTATGAGATATAAAATCTTATCTATAAAAAAATAATAATTTTATAAGAAGAAGCTTATAAAAGCTTCTTCTTTTTTTTTGCTTTTATTGTTATAATTATTATGAATTTTATTTTTGGAGAAGAAAATGAGACTTGAGAAAATATTAATGTATTTTATAAAAGCATTAATTATACTTTTTATGGGTACCTTTTTAATAGTAAATTGTGCAATCCCAAAGGATGGAAATAAACTAATATCTTTAATCCCAATTATTATATTTGGAACAGCTATTTTACTTTTAGAGTTTTTAAAACGTAAAAAGAAAATAGAGTTTAAAAAAGTAAAGGAAATATCGAAAAAGAAGTTTCTATTAGTAGCTTTTATAATCTTTTTATTAACTATTCTATATCAGATATTCTTAATAAGATATTATTATTTTATAACTGGTTGGGATGTATATAATGTATTTTACTTTGGGAAAAATTATGTAACTACACCCGATTTATTTACATTGAGTGACGATGGAATGTATACTTATTTGAGTGTATATCCTAACAATTTATTTTTATGTAGATTATTTTGTTTAATAGGAGTAATAACAAAAGCACAAGATCTATATAAAGTGCTTATGTTTATTAATATTTTTATAGTAGATTTAACAGCTCTAGTTCTTCTTAGGATAATGAATAATTATAAAGTGGGAAGAAACTCAAAATTGTTAGGGCTATTATTTTATATGGTATTAATTGGAATATCGCCTTGGATTTTAGTTCCATATACTGATACTCTTGTAATAATTATTCCAGCATTAATTCTTTACAATTATTCAAAAGAAAAGAAAAGAGGAATTAATTATGTAATAATTGGTCTAGCTTTAGTATTAGGATATCTATTAAAACCTACAACGGTTATTATTGGAATTGCAATTGCAATTTTAGAGTTAATAAAACTTATAGATAAATTGATTAATAAAGAGTTTAATAAAGAAATTTTTAAAAAGTATTTATATGTTATCATAATGATTATCATAGGTGTAGGAATAGGAATAATATCAAATGCTAGACTTGAAAAACAAATTCCATATGATGTGGATGAAAATCATTCTATGACTATATACCATTATTTGATGATGGGACTAAATAAAGAAACAGATGGTGGATTTAATCATGGTGATTTTTGGGGTTCAATAGATCATTATGGAGTAGAAGAAAAGAAAGAATATAATATTTCAACTTGGAAGCAAAGAGTTAAAGAAGTAGATTTTAACTTTTTATCTAGAAAATTAGCTTATAACTATAATGATGGTACTTTTGCTTGGGAAGGAGAAGGTGAGTTTTATTTTGGAGGTTTCGAAATAAGAGACCAAAAAACTTATGAAAAATTAGCAAGTTTCTATCAAAAAGAAGGAGATAAATATTATATATTTTCCAACATATATCAAGTGATTTGGATAATGCTTCTTCTTACATGTTTTATATCTATTATACGAAATAAAATAAATGAAAAAAGTACTTTATTATATCTTACAATAATAGGACATACGTTATTCTTAATGATTTTTGAGGCTAGAGCTAGATATTTAATTATTTATTTACCTGTTTTTATAACTATCGCTTCATGTGCTTTTAATTATTTAAGGAAAGAAGAAAATAAATAAAAAGGAAAAATTTAGTTTTTTCCTTTTTTATTTTTGTTTAAGTACTGTTTTTATATTGTAAAAAAGCCAAAATAATTATATAATTATTGCGATTTTTTTTAGAAAGGATTTTATTTATGTTAGAGTTAAAAAATATAACTAAAGATTACCTATCTGGCGAACAAACTGTTCATGCTTTAAAAGGTATAGATATAGAATTTAGGAAATCTGAATTTGTTTCTATTTTAGGTCCTAGTGGATGTGGTAAAACAACACTTCTAAATATTATAGGTGGACTAGATAGATATACATCTGGTGACTTAATAATTAATGGAAAATCAACTAAAAAATTTAAAGACAGAGATTGGGATTCATATAGAAACCATTCAGTAGGTTTTGTATTCCAAAACTATAATTTAATTCCTCATCAATCAGTTCTTGCTAATGTTGAGCTTTCTTTGACATTATCTGGAATTGGAAAGAGAGAAAGAAGAAAAAGAGCTAAAAAAGCATTAGAGGATGTTGGACTAGGTGAACAAATAAATAAAAGACCAAACCAATTATCTGGTGGACAAATGCAAAGAGTTGCAATTGCAAGAGCACTAGTTAATGATCCAGATATAATCTTAGCAGATGAGCCTACAGGAGCATTAGATACTGAGACATCTGTTCAAGTAATGGAAATATTAAAGAAGATATCAGAAGATAGATTAATAATAATGGTAACACATAATCCAGACTTAGCTGATAAGTATTCTTCAAGAATAGTTAAAGCAATAGATGGAAAAATTATTTCTGATTCAAATCCATTTACTGAAAAAGATAGAAGAGAAGAAGAAGGAAAAGAATTTAAAACTGGAAAAACATCAATGAGCTTTTTTACAGCTTTATCATTAAGTTTAAATAACTTAATGACTAAAAAAGGAAGAACTTTTTTAACAGCTTTTGCAGGTAGTATAGGAATTATAGGTATAGCCCTTATATTATCTTTATCAAATGGTGTTCAAGTTTATATTGATAAATTACAACAAGATACACTTTCAAGTTATCCACTTACAATTCAGGAAGAAAGTGTTGATATGAATTCAATGTTTAGTGAATTTATGGAACAACAAGATAAGGAGTATGATGATGACAGAATACATGTAACATCTGTTATTGATGATACTGTAAGCATGATATCAAATCAAGTTAAAAAGAATAATCTAACTGAATTTAAAAAATTCTTAGATTCAAATCAAACAATTAAAGATAATTCAAGTGACATTCAATATGGATATGATGTGGATGTATGTGCATATAGAGTAGAGGATAATAATACATATACACAAGTTAATCCATCAACAATGCAAGAAATTCAAGATGAAATCCAAAGAGAAGCATCAAATGATTATGCTGTAATGGGTGTTTCAATGTCAACATCATTCCCAACATCTGATGTTTGGACAGAACTTATGAATAATCAAGAATTATTAGATAGCCAATACAATGTAGTTGCTGGTCATTGGCCACAAAATGAAAATGAAGTTGTTTTAGTTTTATCAGAAGAAGGTAAAATAACAGATTATTCATTATATGCATTAGGAGTAAAAGATAAACAAGAATTAAAAGATAAATTAAAACAAATTTCTGATGGAAAAACAGTAGAAAGCTCAGATGAAGAAAGCTATAGTCCAGAAGATTTTATAGGTACAAAATATAGAATATTATTAAATACAGATTTTTATCAAAAACAAGGTACAAGATGGATTGATATGAGTAAAGATACTACATATCTAAATTCAAAATTAGCTAATGCTAAAGAAGTAACTTTAGTTGGTGTTGTTGAACCAACACAAGAAGCGGCAGCTACATCTGCTACACTTGCTTTTGGTGGAATAGGATATAAAAAAGAATTAACAGATTATTTAGTTGCTAACAATAAATTACAACAAATAGCTGTTGAGCAAAAAGCAAATGAAAATATAAACGTATTTACAGGATTAGAATTTATAACAAATACACAAGATGCAGCAACAGGTATGGAAATGATGACTAAAGAAGAACAAATGGCCATCATGAATATGAGTCCTGAAGAAATATCACAATTAATTAAGAATTATTCAGATAATGCTAATGCAACTTTAAAAGGAAATTTAAAGAAACTTGGAGTATGTGATACAGAAACTCCATCAATGGTTAGTATTTATCCAAAGGATTTCAAGAGCAAAGATGTAATAACAGCTGAAATAGAAAAATATAATCAACAAATGAGAGATGAAGGAAAAGAAGAAAATGTAATAACATATTCTGATATTCTAAAAATCATGATGAATTCAGTAACAACTATGGTTAACATGATTAGTTATGTATTAATTGCATTTGTTGCTATTTCTTTAGTTGTATCATCTATTATGATTGGAATTATAACTTATATATCAGTACTAGAGAGAATAAAAGAAATTGGTATCTTAAGAGCTATTGGTGCTTCTAAGAGAGATATATCAAGAGTATTTAATGCAGAAACAGTAATTGTTGGATTCTGTGCAGGTTTAATTGGTATTGGAGTATCAATATTATTAATACTTCCAATTAACTTGATAATTAAAAATTCAGCAGGTGTTGAACACTTAGCTAAGCTTCCTGTAATTGGAGCTTGTATATTAGTTTTAATAAGTATGGTACTAACAACTATAGCTGGTTTAATACCATCAAAAGTTGCAAGTAAAAAAGACCCAGTTGAAGCTTTAAGAACAGAATAGGAGACATTTTAGAAGGTTTAGATGGTATAGAAGTATATTATCCTACCCGTGACTTTGAAATGGAAAATTTCTTTATTTCTGCTTGTAGACAAAGGAGTTTATTAGCATCAGGAGGAAGTGATGATCATGAAGCTCTTTGTTGATGGACCTGAATATAAAATAAAAAGTAAAAGACTTAAAGATTATCAAGGAGATGAAGAAAGATAAAAATGTTAAAAAGTGTTGATTTTTAGGAAAAATCAACACTTTTTTTGATAAAGAATCAACATAATTTCTTAGAAAAAAAGATATTTTGTAAACCAATTATCAAATAATATGTTAACTGTGAATTGTAACATTTTTGAAATACAGTAATTTCAGTAATTCACAGAGTTATCCACTTTTTCCACACCTGGCGTTTTGGATAAAAAAGAGGTTACTTTTTTGTTTACGTAAGCTAAAAAACATAGTAATATCAAGGTTTTTATAAAACAGAACAGATTTTCCTAAAAAGTACTCTTAAACTACTATTCACAACGTTTTAAAAGTTATCCACAGGTAAAAAATGAGCTAGTTTACAATTGGTTAACAAGAATTTGATTGACAAAAATTGCAAAAAGTATTAAAATTTAACTCATAAAAAGTAAAAAATGCGTTGAAAAAGAGAACTTATATAGAATATTTAAAGAGAGCTAATGGTTGGTGAGAATTAGTAATAGGAAATATAATGTTGGAGCTTTGGAGCATACTTTAATTAAGGTGGATTCTCAAAAAGAATCAATTAGGGTGGAACCGCGGAAAAGAAATAAAGCTTTTCGTCCCTGAATTTAAGGGATGAAAAGCTATTTTTGTTTTTATCCTTTAAAAAAATTAATTAAAGGAGGTTTTTTAAAATGTTAGAATCAATGGATGAATTAGTAAGCCTATGCAAATCAAGAGGTATTATTTTTCCAAGTTCAGAAATTTATGGAGGTTTATCAAATACTTGGGATTATGGTCCACTAGGAAATGAAATTGTTAAGAATGTAAAGGCTGCTTGGTCAAAGAAATTTATTCAAGAACAAAAAGATATTGTTGGATTAGATGCAGCAATATTAATGAACCCTGAAACTTGGGTTGCATCAGGACACGTAGGAGGATTTTCAGATCCACTTATTGATTGTAAAGAATGTAAAACAAGACACAGAGCTGACAAACTAATTGAAGAATGGTCACATGAACAAGGAAAGGATATGATAGCAGATGGTATGACAGATGAAGCTATGATTAGTTTCATTAATGATAATAAAATACCATGTCCTACATGTGGTAAAACAAACTTCACAGGAATTAGAAAATTTAACTTAATGTTTAAAACTTTCCAAGGTGTTACAGAAGATTCTAAAGCAGAAATCTATTTAAGACCAGAAACAGCACAAGGTATATTTGTAGATTTTAAAAATGTATTAAGAACATCTAGAAAGAAAATGCCAATGGGTATTGCTCAAATTGGTAAAGCTTTTAGAAATGAAATAACACC
>OCVV011355710.1_pt1 | contig 23580 bp, 15 predicted proteins | sample 1539721 | NCBI WGS metagenome assembly OCVV01 (sample SAMN02144230, study PRJEB22623) | gut metagenome | biome: sheep rumen | host: Ovis aries | place: New Zealand
AACGATGCAACGCTCTTTTTCTTTTAGTCCCCAGGCTTATCGGATGAACAGGAGTTCGCGATACTTGGGCAGCGGCCAAAGTGCGTCGTCTACTACGAGTTCGAGTTTATCTATCTGACGACGGATGGTATCGAACATGGGTGCTATGGTATCGTGGTAGGCGATGGCCTTTGCATGTTCGTCCTCAATCTTATTGGCGACCTTGCGAGCTGCAACGAGTTCTTCTACCTGACTCTTGATTGAGGCGGTGCGGCGGGCGATGTCCTTGATGAGCTTGAGGTTGCGGGCATTTAGTTCATCGGCTTCCTGAGTAGGGAGTACGTTGCGCATGCGCTCCACGTTCTTAAGCAGGGTGCTCTGGTAGCTGGTGGCAACGGGGATGATGTGGTTCATCGAGAGGTCACCGAGCACGCGGGCTTCAATCTGAATCTTCTTTGTGTAGGTCTCCCACTTCACTTCGTTGCGTGCTTCAAGTTCCTTCTTTGTCATCACACCGAGGTTTTCGAACATTGCGATGCTTTGTGGGTCGAGATAGCGTTCGAAGATGACGGGGCAGGAGGTCTCTGTGTCAAGACCGCGCTTTGCAGCTTCTTCCTTCCACTGGTCGCTATAGCCGTTGCCATCGAAGCGGATGGGCTTGCAGGTCTTGATGTCGTCGCGCAACACGTCAATGATGGCGTGGAACGTAGCGCTGTGATCGGTGCCGGCGAGCTTTTTCTCAAATTCTGGAATCTTGGCGTCAACACGCTTCTTGAACGAAACGAGGGCCTCGGCAACGGCGCTGTTAAGGGTTATCATTGCACTGGCACAGTTGGCCTCGCTGCCTACGGCACGGAACTCGAAGCGGTTACCTGTGAAGGCGAAGGGTGACGTGCGGTTGCGGTCGGTGTTGTCAATGAACAGTTCGGGTATTTCGGGGATGTCCATCTTGAGACCTTGTTTGCCGGCCATGGCAAGGATGTCGTCTACATCGGCTTTCTCGATGTGATTCAGAAGCTCGGAAACCTGTTTGCCAAGGAATGAACTTACGATGGCAGGTGGTGCCTCGTTGGCGCCCAGACGATGGGCGTTGGTAGCACTCATGATGGAAGCTTTCAGGAGTCCGTTGTGCTTATACACACCCATAAGGGTTTCTACAATGAACACGGCAAAGCGCAGGTTCTGTTCAGCGGTCTTGCCAGGAGCATGGAGCAGCACGCCGTTGTCGGTAGAGAGCGACCAGTTGTTGTGCTTGCCAGAACCGTTGATGCCGGCAAACGGTTTCTCGTGTAGGAGAGCGCGGAAGCCGTGCTTGCGGGCTACCTTCTTCATAAGCGACATCAGGAGCATGTTGTGGTCAACGGCAAGGTTAGTCTCCTCGAAGATAGGTGCCAGCTCGAACTGGTTGGGAGCAACCTCGTTATGACGTGTCTTGCAGGGGATGCCGAGTTCAAGTGCCTGAATCTCCAAGTCGCGCATGAAGGCAGCTACTCGCTCTGGGATAGATCCGAAATAGTGGTCGTCCATCTGCTGGTTTTTGGCAGAATCGTGACCCATAAGTGTGCGACCTGTCAGCAGTAGGTCGGGACGTGCTGCGTACAGGCCTTCGTCCACTAGGAAATATTCCTGTTCCCAACCGAGGTTGGAGGTCACCTTCTTGACTGCAGGGTCGAAATAGTGACATACTTCCGTGGCAGCAATGTTCACGGCCTTAAGGGCACGGAGCAAAGGGGCCTTGTAGTCGAGCGATTCGCCGCTGTAGGAGATGAAGACTGTCGGGATGATGAGTGTGTCATCGATGATAAACACGGGTGATGTGGGGTCCCATGCCGAATAGCCGCGTGCCTCGAAAGTGCTGCGGATACCGCCGGAGGGGAAGGAGCTTGCGTCGGGCTCCTGCTGAACGAGCAGCTTGCCGCTGAACTCCTCGATCATACCTCCCTTGAAATCGTGCTCGATGAACGAGTCGTGTTTCTCGGCAGTACCTTCGGTCAGGGGCTGGAACCAGTGTGTGTAGTGTGTTACACCGTTTTCCTTGGCCCACTGCATGATACCTGCAGCCACAGCGTCGGCTACCTTGCGGTCCAGTCCTGCACCATTGTCCATAACGTCCTTCATTTTCTCGTAGACATCTTTGGGCAGATACTTATACATTTTCTCGCGGTTGAAGACCTTCTTGCCGAAGTATTCGCATGGTCTGTCACTAGGAGCTTTCACGTCGAGAGGTTTTTTCTTGAACGCCTCGCCGATGACTTGGAATCTTAATTCGTTTGCCATAGTAGTATTGCTTAATTGTGGGAATAATATCTCATTTGCTTAAATATCCGTGGACTTTGGCGGCAATATGTTTGCCTGATGCAAGGGCGCGGACTACAAGACTGGCACCGTTGGCGGCATCACCGCAGACGAACACATTGTCCGGGTACTGAGGCTGCTCTGGCTTAAGGAAACCCATTGCCAAGAGAACCAGTTGTGCCTTGATTACTTCCGGCTCGCCTTTTTCGACCATAATGGGGCGTCCGCCTTCTGGGTTGGGTTTCCAGTCTATCTCCTGGACTTTTACGCCTGTAAGATGACCGTTCTCACCCAAGAACTCGAGAGTGTTGATGTTCCAGCGACGGGTGCATCCTTCTTCGTGTGAAGAGGTGGTCTTTAGGGTGCGAGGCCAATTTGGCCAAGGGTTCTGCGGGTCTTCGAGGCCCTCGACAGGCTTGGGCATAATCTCAATTTGTGTAACGCTCTTACAGCCCTGGCGATGGGCTGTCCCGATACAGTCAGAACCGGTATCGCCACCGCCGATTACAAGTACATCCTTGCCCTTGGCGCTGATGCGTTCGTCCTTGCTGAACTCTATGCCTGCCAGCACGCGGTTCTGCTGCGACAACATTTCGAGGGCGAAGTGTACGCCCTTGAGTTTGCGGCCGGGAGCCTTAAGATCGCGAGCAGTTGGGGTTCCTGTGGCGATAACCACAGCGTCGAACTGCTTGGCAAACGTATCATCCACCTTTACAGTTCTGCCATATTTAAACTCGATGCCTTCCTGCTCCAGCAGGGCGATACGACGGTCGATGACGGCCTTGTTGAGCTTGAAGTTGGGGATGCCGTAGCGAAGGAGACCGCCTGCAGCCTCGTTCTTTTCGAGCACGGTGACTGAGTATCCCATGTGGTTCAGATCGTTGGCGGCAGCAAGTCCTGCGGGTCCGGCACCAATCACAGCTACCTGCTTACCGTTCCTTCGGATGTCGGTGCGTGCGGTAATGAAACCCTCCTGAAAGGCCATCTCGGTAATTGCAGCCTCGTCTTCGCGGTTGGTGGTGGGCTCATGGTTAAAGCGGTTAAGTATGCAAGCCTTCTCGCACAGGGCGGGACAGATGCGTCCGGTGAACTCGGGGAAGGGGTTAGTGCTGTTGAGTAACTGGTAGGCCAGTTCGAAGTCCCCTTTATACAGGGCGTCGTTCCATTCGGGTGCCTTATTGTCCAAAGGACAGGCCCAGTGGCAGAAGGGTACGCCGCAGTCCATACAGCGGGAGGCCTGTAGTTTGCGTTCACGGGTGTTGAGTGTCTGCTCTACCTCGCCAAAGTCGTGGATTCTGTCGTGAATCGGGCGGTAGCCTGCCTCCTGACGGTGTATTTCAAGAAATGCTTTCGGATTTCCCATTTTTATAATTGATGATTGATATTTGACTATTGATGATTAGTAGTCTCTCTGGATGTCGGCAATTTTTTCGTGCAGTCGCGCCATCTTCTCCTCTTCGAGTACACGTTTGTACTCGATGGGAACTACCTGGATGAAATCCTCGATGTAGCGGTGCCAGTCGTCTAGCATACGACCGGCGAAGGCGGAACCCGTGTGCAGGTAGTGCTGACGGATGAGTTCAAGCAGTTCCTTGCGCGAAACAGAATCCTCGACCAGAGATAGTTCTACCATATCCATATTGCAGAAATAGTCGAACGTATGATCAGGGTCATAGACGTAAGCCACACCGCCCGACATACCTGCAGCGAAGTTGCGGCCTGTCTTTCCGAGAACCACCACACGGCCGCCTGTCATGTATTCGCAGCAATGGTCGCCAGCTCCTTCAATGACGGCGATGGCCCCCGAGTTACGCACACCGAAGCGTTCACCTACCTTGCCGTTGATGTAGAGCTCGCCGCTGGTGGCACCGTACAAACCGGTGTTACCGGCTATGATGTTGTCCTCTGCTTTGAATTCGTCGCTCTTGCGGGCAGGGGGCAGAATAGAGATGCGACCGCCGCTAAGACCCTTGCCGAAGTAGTCGTTGGTCTCACCTTCAAGCCTGATGTCGAGACCACGTACCGCAAATGCGCCAAAACTCTGACCTGCAGAGCCCTTGAACTTAATCTTAATCGTACCGTCGGGCAATCCGGCCTCGCCGTACTTGTGGGCTATGATGCCACTGAGCATAGTTCCCGCAGCGCGGTCGGTATTTTTGATGGCATAGTCGAGTGTCACCTCTTCTTGCTCGTCGATGGCTTTCTGTGCAGAACGTATGATTTCTTCGTCTTTGACGTCTGTCACCTTAGTGTAGGCTCCACGATCCCAAAACAACGCCTTGCTCGTCTCAGGCTTGTGCAGCAGACGTCCGAAGTCGATTGTCTTCTGTTTGTCAGTAGCGTCAGCGGTGTTTACTTCAATCAGCTCGGTATGGCCTATAATCTGTTTCAGACTCTTAACACCAATCTCGGCCAGGTATTCGCGAACCTGCTCGGCTAGGAAGGTAAAGAAGTTTACTACGTATTCGGCACGACCCTCGAAATGCTTGCGCAACTCCGGGTTCTGTGTTGCCACACCCATCGGACAGGTGTTGGTGTTACATTTCCTCATCATCACGCAACCCAATACAATCAGTGGCAGCGTACCGAACGAGAACTCGTCGGCGCCGAGCATGGCCATAATAATTACATCCTTTGCCGTCTTCAACTGTCCGTCAGTCTGGAGGCGCACCTGATTGCGCAGTCCGTTCATCACCAGCGTCTGCTGTGTCTCGGCGAGACCGATTTCGGGTGATATTCCGGCGAATCGCATACTTGATGCGGGGCTTGCACCCGTACCGCCCTCGGCGCCTGAGATGACGATGAGGTCAGCCTTGGCTTTGGCTACACCGGCAGCTATGGTACCTACACCGCTTTCGGATACCAGTTTTACGCTGACAGCGGCAGCGGGGTTGATGTTCTTCAAATCAAAGATGAGCTGAGCCAGATCCTCGATAGAATATATGTCGTGATGAGGTGGGGGAGAGATGAGCGAAATGCCTGGGATTGCATTACGCGTTTTGGCTATAATATCGTTTACCTTGAATCCTGGCAGCTGGCCGCCCTCGCCGGGCTTAGCCCCCTGTGCCACCTTGATCTGTATTTCTTCGGCATTAACCAGGTATTCGGCAGTTACACCGAAACGGCCTGACGCAATCTGCTTAGTCTTGCTTGACAGACTTACACCGTTCACTTCGGTATGATAGCGGGCATGATCTTCGCCACCCTCTCCGGTATTGGAACGTGAACCCAGTTTGTTCATGGCCAGTGCCAATGCCTCGTGAGCCTCGATACTGAGCGCACCGAAACTCATGGCACCGGTCACGAAGTGCCTCACGATGCTCTCTACGGGCTCAACCTCGTCAATGGGTGTTGGTTTGTCAGACTTCTTAAATCCGAAGAAATCGCGGATAAAAATGGGAGATTCCTTCTCGTCAACCAGCTTCGACCATTGCTTGAACTTTTCGTAGTTTCCCTGACGGGTGGCCAACTGCAGCATGGCTATCGTTTCGGGGTTCCAAGCGTGCTTAATGCCGTCTTTGCGCCAGGCAAACTGTCCCTGGTTCATGAGCATGGTCTGCTCTTTGGCTGCCTCGTGCAGCGCAATGGCATCGCGTGCGATCTCCTTCAGTCCTATGCCGCCAATGGTGCTCATATCGGTACCGAAATAGCGGTGCAGCAAGTCCTCGCTCAGTCCGATGCTCTCGAAAATCTTGGCGCCACGATAGCTTCGTATGGTACTGATGCCCATTTTTGACATAATCTTCTTCAGTCCTTTGTCCACAGCCTTGATGTAGTTTTTCTCGGCAGTGGTGTACTCTTCCTGAATCTTTCCTTTCTTTACAAGCTCATCAAGTACTGCAAAAGTCATATACGGGCACAGCGCACTGGCTCCATACCCTAACAGCAGTGCGGCATGCATTACCTCGCGAATCTCACCGCTCTCGGCAATCAGAGCAGTCTGCACGCGCTTACCTACGCTTATCAGGTAATGGTGAACAGCAGAAACGGCCAACAGGCTTGGGATAGCAGCGTGTTTCCCGTCGATGTCGCGGTCGCTCAGGATGATGTAGTTCACACCCTCGTCTACGCTCTCTTCTGCCTTCTTGCACAAATCTTCGAGGGCCTGCCGCAAGCCTTCCTCGCCTTTTGCTATTTCAAAGAGAATCGGCAACTTTTTGGTATTAAAGCCCTTGTAGCGTATGTTGCATAGTATATCCAGCTGTGTATTGGTCAGAACCGGCTGTGGCAGTCGCACCATTTTGCAGTTTGATGCATCTGGCGTCAGGATGTTGGTGCCAACCGCACCGATGTATTCTGTCAGGCTCATCACCAACTCCTCGCGAATGGGGTCGATGGCCGGATTGGTAACCTGTGCAAACTGCTGGCGGAAATAGTTGAACAGCACCTGCGGCCTGTCGCTGATAACAGCCAGCGGCGTGTCGTTGCCCATCGCAGCCACAGGCTCCTGTCCGGCAGTTGCCATCGGGACAATCGTCTTGTCGATATCCTCCTGGCCGAAACCGAACGTAACCAACTTGCTCTGCAAATCACTGACGCCGTTGTCCACCTTACGTCCGCTCTTGAGTTTCTCGAGCTGCACGCGGTTTTCGTTAAGCCATTCGCGATAAGGATGTGCCTTGGCCAGTTTCTCTTTAATTTCGCCGTCGTAGTATATTTTTCCTTCTTGAGTATCAATCAGCAGAATCTTGCCCGGTTGCAGGCGACCCTTCGAAACTACGTCGCCGGGCTCAAAGTCCATCACACCAACCTCGGAAGCCACGACCATCATACCATGCTTCGTAATCGTATAGCGGCTGGGACGCAGGCCGTTTCTGTCCAGCATACCTCCAGCATAACGTCCGTCGCTGAACAGTAGCGCAGCTGGACCGTCCCAAGGTTCCATCAGGATGGAATGGTATTCGTAGAAAGCCTTCAAATCCTCGCTAATCGGATTCTTGTCATTAAAGCTCTCGGGCACCAGGATAGCCATCGCCTGAGGCAGACTGAGCCCGCTAATCATCAGGAACTCGAAGACATTGTCGAGCGAGGCCGAATCACTCATGCCCTCCTGCACTATGGGTCGCAAGTTCTTGATATCTCCCAGCGCCTCGCTGTTCAGCACACTCTCGCGAGCCTTCATCCATCCGCAGTTTCCGCGTATGGTGTTAATCTCGCCGTTGTGGGCCAACAGTCGGAAAGGCTGTGCCAGTTTCCACTTTGGGAAGGTATTCGTCGAGAAGCGGGAATGAACCAGTGCCATTCCGCTCGTGAAGTAGTCGTTAGACAGGTCGGGGAAGTAACGCCTAAGCTGTCCGCTGGTCAACATGCCCTTATAGATGATATTCTTGCTTGAGAGAGAGCAGATATAAAAATCGGGATTGTCGATACGATTCTCAATGCGTTTACGCACCTTATACAGTATACGCTCAAACACTGGCACATCATCTTCTGATACCCCTGTTACGAAAATCTGCTTGATATCCGGCTCCACCTCGCGTGCGGCCACACCCAGCACCTGAGGGTTAGTCGGTACCGTGCGCAGATGCATCAGTTGCAGACCCTCGCGTTCAATTTCCTCGATCATGACACTGAGAATCTCCTGCTGCGCATCCTTGACCTCCGGTCGAGCCTTAGGCAGAAAGACCAGACCTGTACCGTACTTACCCTTTTCTGGTACAGGAATGCCCTGCAAAAGAATAAACTCATGCGGAATCTGCACCATAATGCCCGCACCGTCACCTGTCTTGTCGCGCGTCTCCGCACCCCGGTGCCCCATGTTTTCCAGCACTTTCAGCGCATTGTCCACCAACTCGTGGCTCTTGCCTCCGTGAATGTTCACCACCATGCCCACACCACAGGCATCGTGCTCATATGTTTCGTTATAGAGTCCTTTATTCATTTGCTGTCTGATGATTTACAATTTATTTGCGATTCGACTAAGTGCCTTTTCAGTGTTTTCATGTGTACCAAAGGCTGTAAGACGGATAAATCCTTCGCCCGAAGGGCCAAAACCCGCACCGGGAGTGCAAACGACATGAGCAGAGCGAAGCGCCATGTCGAAGAAATCCCACGATGTCATGCTCTTTGGCGTGCTAACCCATAGGTAAGGTGCGTCCTTGCCTCCATAAACATTGAAACCCATTCCTGTCAGGGCCTCGCGCATATGGCGTGCATTTTCCATATAGTAGTCAATCGTTGTCTGTATCTGCTTCTTTCCTTCCGGTGTATAAATTGCCTCGGCTGCCCGTTGGCTCAGGTAGCTTGTACCGTTGAACTTTGTGGATTGACGTCGGTTCCAAAGCGGATTGAGATTCACTTTCAAGGTTTTCGGTACGACAGTATATCCACAGCGAATACCCGTGAAGCCTGCTGTCTTCGAGTACGAGTGGAACTCTACAGCACATTGCTTAGCGCCGGGTATCTCGTAGATGCTATGAGGCACGTCCATGCTCTGGATGTAAGCCTCGTAGGCAGCATCGTAGAAAATTAGCGCATCATGTTCCAGAGCGTAGTCCACCCACTTCTTCAACTGCTCTTTTGTCAGCGTTGTGCCCGTTGGATTGTTGGGATAGCAGAGGTAGATGACATCTGTATGCTCGTCTGGTAACTCGGGTACGAAGCCGTTTTCCGCTGTGCAAGGTAGCGTGACAATACGCCTCCCTGCCATCATGTTTGCATCGACGTAGACAGGATAAACTGGGTCGGTAACAGCTACAGTACAGTCTGTAGACAGCAGTTCCTGAAAGTTGCCTGTGTCGCTTTTGGCACCATCGCTTACGAACACTTCGTCTGCTTCGATATCAATGTTACGGGCAAGGAAATCGTTCCTGACTATGGCTTCGCGTAAAAAATCGTATCCACGTTCAGGACCATAGCCTCGGAATGATGCCGCCACAGCCATCTCGTCCGTTGCCTTGTGCAGAGCCTCTATCACAGCAGGACATAGCGGTTGTGTCACGTCTCCAATGCCCAGGCTGATTATATCCGCCTCCGGCACTTCGGCCTTGTATGCTTTAACTCTCCGTGCAATCTCAGAGAACAGATAGGCACCTGGCAGTTTTAAAAAGCAATCATTTATCATTTTTCTTTATTACTTTATATCGTTATCACATTATTACTACCATTCATTATTGTGAAGGCTCGGCAATTCTATTTCTCCCTCGAACACGAACTCCGCCGGCCCCGTCATATAGACATGTCCGTCGCTTTTGCACCATTCGATATCCAGGTCACCGCCGTCCATTAGGATACGGCTCGAGTGTCCGCAACGCCCCGTCCTGCAGGCAGCTACCGCCGTTGCACATGCACCTGTACCGCATGCCATTGTAATACCACTGCCGCGTTCCCAAACGCGCACTCGGATGCCGTCTGGACGCATTTCGGCAAACTCGATGTTGCAACGCTCGGGAAACGCAGGGTGGTGTTCCAGGCGTGAACCTTCGGCGGTGACGTCCACCGCTTCGATATCGTCCACGAAAATTACATAATGAGGATTGCCCATTGACACAAATGTGCCTTGGGGCAGTTTACCTGTGTCTGAAACAAATTGTCTTTCGTTCTCCAGAACCGGTTCGTTCATGTCAACCGTAACTGAATCCACCACACCTGCTGGGGCAAGATGCAGATTCATTACCTTGACACCGGAGAGGGTGAGCAGGCGGATTTGTGTCTGTGTTGTAATCCCTCGGTCGTAGAGATACTTTCCGACGCACCGGCTTGCATTGCCGCACATCATGGCTTCCGAACCGTCTGCATTAAAGATGCGCATTGTAAAGTCGGCCTCGGCCTTGTTGTCAGTGCGTCCTATAAGCACCAGGCCGTCACCTCCGATTCCCTTGTGACGGTCGCTCCAAATACGGGCGAGTTTCGACGGGTCTTCTATATTGTATAATAATGTATCAACATAGATGTAGTCGTTTCCTGCACCTTGCATCTTAGTGAAAGCGATTCTCGTTGACATATTTGGTATATTTTTGGATCTAATCTTACGTTTTGTAATTATTTCGAGGCAAATGTAAGACAATTTGCCAAAAATACCAAGAAAAAAGTTTCACGAGGGAAGTGAAACGGGCAATTTATTGATTTATGTCAAGCATTTTTGTTAAATTTATAACTTTGTGAGCTAAATTTCTTTGAATAACGAACAAAATGTCATAATTTTGTGTCGGTTTTGAATATTATGACAGTTTCAAGATGTAAAAAATATGGAGTCTAAGTATATCTTCGTCACCGGTGGGGTTGTTTCGTCGTTGGGCAAGGGAATTATCTCTGCAAGCATAGGTAAGCTTTTACAGGCTCGGGGCTACAGAGTCACGATTCAGAAGTTTGACCCTTATATCAATATCGACCCCGGTACGCTGAATCCATACGAGCATGGTGAGTGTTATGTTACTGCAGACGGTATGGAGACGGATCTGGACCTGGGCCATTACGAGCGTTTCACGGACATCCAAACTACCAGACACAACTCGATTACAACAGGTCGCATATACCAGGCGGTTATCGAAAAGGAACGGCGTGGCGATTATCTTGGCAAGACGATTCAGGTGGTTCCGCACATCACGGACGAAATCAAGAGACGTATCAGGGAGAATGCCGTACATGGAAATTACGACTTTATTATTACCGAGATAGGCGGCACGATAGGCGATATCGAGAGTGCGCCTTTTATGGAAGCTATACGACAGCTGCGCTGGGAAATGGGCAGGGATGCGGTCAATATCCATCTGACCTATGTCCCGTACCTGCGTGCAGCAGATGAATTCAAGACAAAACCCACCCAGCATTCTGTCAAGGAACTGCAGAGCATGGGTATTCAACCCGACATTCTTATCCTCAGGACCGAGCATCATCTCGAGGACAGCGTATTGAGGAAGGTTGCTTCGTTCTGTAATGTGGAGCCGGAATGTGTAGTGCAAAGCGAGGATATGCCCAGCATCTACGAGGTTCCGGTCAACATGCAGCACCAAGGCCTGGATATTGCAATACTGAGGAAACTTGGTTCACCGCTTGGGACCTGCGCAGGGGATGGCGAAGGACAGACTGTTCCCGGCCTTGTTTCGTGGTATCATTTTCTTCACCTTCAACAGGAAGCTAATACGGAAATGCATATTGGTTTGGTGGGCAAGTATGATTTGCAGGATGCTTACAAGAGCATTCGCGAGAGTCTGTACCTGGCAGCTATCTATAATGGGCGTAAGGCAAAGCTTCATTTCATTAACAGCGAGGAAGTGACGAAGGAGAATGTCGCCTCGCGATTGGAGGGGATGGCAGGTGTAGTCATCTGTCCGGGCTTCGGTCAGCGTGGCATCGAGGGCAAGATTATTGCAGCCGGATATACCCGCACAAACAACATTTCGACATTGGGTATCTGTCTTGGAATGCAGATGATGGTCATCGAGTTCGCGCGGAATGTGCTTGGATACAAGGATGCGAACAGCAGCGAGATGGACGGGAACACGCCTCACAATGTAATTGACATGATGGAGGAGCAGAAGAGTGTCACTCAAATGGGGGGTACGATGCGTCTTGGTGCATATGAATGTGAACTGGTCGAAGGCAGTCGGACATTTGAGGCTTACGGGCAGGCAAGGCTTATCAGGGAAAGGCACAGACACCGTTACGAGTTCAACAACAAGTATCTGGAAGAATATGAAAGGGCAGGGATGAAATGCGTTGGCATGAATCCTGCAGCTAATCTGGTTGAGATTGTCGAGATTCCATCGCACAGGTGGTATATCGGAACACAGTTCCATCCCGAATACACATCGACGGTCTTGCATCCCCATCCGCTGTTTATGAGCTTCATCAAGGCTTGCCTGATGTCATAATATCAAGAAAAAGGAATGGAAGAGTTGAAGCATGAATGCGGCGTGGCTTTGGTCAGGCTTCTCAAGCCCGAGAGCTACTATGTGCAGAAGTATGGCACCAAGTCTTACGCCCTGGACAAGCTCTATCTGATGATGGAGAAGCAGCACAACCGCGGTCAGGAGGGAGCCGGTATTGCCTGTGTCAACATGAATGCGCCTGTCGGAACGGAGTACATGTTCCGTGAAAAAGCTATGGGCAAGGATGCGATTACGGAGATTTTCGATCATGTTACGCCCGAATGGACACAGGCTCAGCTTTTCATGGGACACCTTCGTTACTCAACGACTGGCAGGAGCGGGCTACAGTATGTACATCCTTTCCTGCGCCGTAACAACTGGAGGGCCAAGAACCTGTGCCTTTGCGGAAACTTCAATATGACCAATATCGACGAGATTTTCGCGAAAATGGTAAAACAGGGACAGTCTCCGCGCATATACAGCGACTCATATATTACGCTGGAATTCATGGGCCATAGGCTCGACAGAGAGGTTGAACGCTGTTTTGTCGAAGCAAGGTCACTGGGGCTGCAGGATACGGAGATTACCAGCTATATCGAGGATAACCTGCAGATAGGCAACGTGTTGCGGACTACTATGGCTGATTACGACGGCGGTTATGTCATGTGCGGCTTGACCGGAAGCGGGGAGATGTTCGCGATGAGAGACCCTTGGGGAATACGTCCTGCGTTCTTCTATCAGGATGAGGAGGTGATTGCTGTTGCCAGCGAGCGATCCGTTCTTCAGACGACCTTTGACATCATATGCGAGGATGTCAGGGAGTTGCCGGCAGGTCAGGCCTTGATTGTGCACAGGAACGGCATATGCTCTCTGGAAACGGTATTGGAGGCAAAGCCTCAGGCACATTGCTCGTTCGAGCGCATCTATTTCAGTCGCGGCTCGGATTGTGATATATATCGCGAGCGCAAACAGCTCGGTCAGCAGCTTACGGCTCCCATTCTCAAGGCTATCAGCAATGATACCGACCATACGGTATTCTCCTTTATTCCCAATACGGCCGAAGTTGCCTTCTACGGCATGATGGAGGGCTTGCGAAGCCAGGGGCTGAGTGTTCGCAGCGAAAAGGTAGCGTGGAAGGATATTAAGCTCCGTACTTTTATCACAGAGGCCGGTTCGCGCAACGACCTTGCTTCTCATGTATATGATATTACCTACGGTTCTTTGCGGCCATACGAAGATAACCTTGTCATCATCGATGATTCTATTGTTCGCGGCACTACGCTGAAGGAGAGCATATTCAAGATTCTTGACCGCCTCCATCCCAGGAAGATTGTGATGGTAAGCAGTTCGCCGCAAATCCGTTACCCGGATTATTACGGAATCGATATGGCTCGTCTGGAGGAATTCTGCGCATTCCGTGCAACCATCGCCCTCATCGAGGAACGCGGCCAGTGGCAGCTGATTAACGACGTATACGAGGCTTGTCTTGCCGAACTCCGTAAGCCGACGGCAGAGCAGAGAAATTGTGTCTGCGCTCTGTACAAGCTTTTCGGCGTAAAAGAAATCAACCGTAAGATGGCCCAGATGCTAAGGCCTGCGGGAATGCAGGTGTCCGTCGAGTTTGTTTTCCAGACCATCGAAGGGCTTCATGCCGCCTGTCCTGATCATCTGGGTGACTGGTACTTTACCGGCAAATATCCCACGCCTGGCGGCAACCGTCTGGTCAACAGGGCATTTGTTCAGTATTTCGAAGACCGACAACGTAAATAATATATAGATATGTGTGGTATAGTAGGTATTTTTAACGTGAAGCAGCAGTCCGGGGAATTGCGTGACAAGGCGCTTCGTATGAGTCAGAAAATCCGTCATCGCGGTCCTGATTGGAGCGGTATATATTGTGGAGGTTCAACAATCCTTGCCCATGAGCGCCTTTCCATTGTTGACCCCGAGAGCGGCAGGCAACCTTTGTATTCGCCCGACAGGAAGCAAGTCCTTGCCGTCAATGGCGAGATTTACAACCATCATGAGATCCGCCGCCGTTATGCAGGGCAGTATGATTTCCAGACGGAAAGTGATTGCGAGGTGATTCTGGCCTTATATCGCGACAAGGGTATTGATTTCCTGGAAGACCTTAGCGGCATCTTTGCTTTTGCTCTCTATGACGAGAAGCGGGACAGCTTTCTGATTGCACGCGACCCCATTGGCGTGATACCTCTGTATATAGGCTATGACAGCGACGGTACCGTGTATGTCGCTTCGGAGCTAAAGGCTCTTGAGGGACAGTGCGAGCGATATGAGCCATTCCTACCCGGTCATTACTATTGGAGCGAGGAGCCGGGCATGAAGCGCTATTACAGGCGGGATTGGTTCGATTATGATGCTGTGAAGGACAATGATGACAGCGTCGACGCCATCCGTAAGGCGCTAAAAGCCTCGGTCAAGCAGCAGTTAATGAGTGACGTTCCTTATGGCGTTTTACTTTCCGGCGGTCTGGACTCATCAGTTATATCCGCTATAGCCGAGCAGTTCAGCGAACATCGGATCGAGGACGATTCGCAGACACGGGCATACTGGCCCCGCCTGCACAGCTTCGCAGTAGGTCTGAAAGGTGCCCCCGATCTGGCAAAGGCAAAGCTGGTGGCTGACCACATCGGCACCGTACATCACGAAATAAACTATACCATCCAGGAAGGACTTGATGCCATCCGTGATGTAATATACTTCATCGAGACGTATGACGTGACGACAGTACGTGCCTCGACACCTATGTATCTGCTTGCCCGCGTCATCAAGTCAATGGGCATCAAGATGGTGCTGAGCGGCGAAGGGGCGGACGAGATATTCGGCGGTTACCTGTACTTCCACAAGGCACCTGATGCCAAGGCCTTTCATGAAGAGACTGTCCGCAAGCTGTCGAAACTGCACTACTATGATTGCCTGCGTGCCAACAAGAGTCTTTCTGCCTGGGGTGTTGAGGGGCGTGTACCTTTCCTTGACAAAGAATTCCTGGACGTGGCAATGCGAACCAACCCCAAGGCAAAAATGTGCCCGGGGACGTCCATCGAGAAAAGAATTGTCCGCGAGGCTTTTGCCGACATGCTTCCCCAGGAGATTGTATGGCGACAGAAGGAACAGTTCAGCGACGGAGTCGGCTATTCGTGGATAGATACCCTGAAGAGGATAACCTCGCAGGCTGTGACTGACGAACAGATGGCACATGCGGCAGAGCGTTTTCCCGTCAATCCGCCTCTCAACAAGGAGGAATATTACTACAGGAGCATCTTCGCGGAGCATTTCCCAAGCGAATCTGCTGCCCGTAGCGTGAATCAGGAAGCCACTGTTGCATGCTCCACTTCCATTGCGCTCGAGTGGGATGCAGCCTTCAAGAATATGAATGATCCAAGCGGAAGAGCAGTCAAAGGCGTTCATGAGCAGGCCTATAATTAATTCATAATTCATAATTCATAATTCGCAATTCATAATTAATACAATTCATAATTCATAATGCGAGAAGCAAGACTGATACTGGATGACGGCACGGTGTTCTGCGGCTTGTCGTTCGGCTATGAAGCAGATACGGTTGGCGAGGTTGTGTTCAACACAGCCATGACGGGTTACCCCGAAAACCTGACAGATCCAAGCTACGCAGGGCAGATACTGGTGATGACCTATCCGTTGGTAGGGAACTACGGAGTGCCTGAAACTGAAGGCGAGCCCTTGCCGAAGTTCATGGAGAGTGACCGCATTCACGTCAAAGGACTCATCGTGGCAGACTATAGCGAGAAGTACAGTCATTGGAATGCCCGCGAGTCGCTGGGCAACTGGCTGAAGCGTGAAAAGATTCCTGCCATCACAGGCATTGATACAAGAAGACTGACCCAAAGACTCAGGGAGAGCGGTGTGATGAGAGGTAGAATCAGCCTCTCCACCGACCCGTTTTCCGTGAGCGAGGGGAGCGATTGTCAGGAGAAATACGGCGCCGTCAACTGGGTGGAGAAAGTCAGTTGCAAGGATGTTATTACCTACAACAAGGGGGGCGGTCATAGGGTCGTTCTTGTGGATTGCGGAGTTAAGGCAAACATTATCCGCTGCCTGATCAGGCGTGGTGTTGAGGTCGTCCGGGTGCCGTGGGATTATGACTTCAATCAACTGGATTTCGACGCCCTTTTTCTTGCTAACGGTCCCGGCGACCCCGAACAATGCGGCAAGACGGTAGAGCACATACGCACCTTCCTCAACAACAGTAATGTAAGGCCTTGCATGGGTATCTGCCTGGGCAATCAACTTTTGGCAAGAGCAGCAGGAGCTAAGACTTACAAGCTGAAGTATGGACATCGCAGTCACAACCAGCCAGTTCAGCAGGTTGGCACAAACAGGTGTTTCATCACCTCGCAGAATCATGGCTATGCAGTTGATATCTCTACTCTGCCCAAGGATTGGGAACCGCTCTTCGTTAACATGAACGACGGCTCTAACGAGGGCATCCGCCACAAAAGCAATCCCTGGTTCTCTGCACAGTTCCATCCCGAAGCCTGCTCGGGGCCTACGGATACGGAGTGGATGTTTGACCGGTTCATAGGCAGTCTCTCATCCGACCGCTCTCCAGTGGGCGAAGAGAGTTTGGCAGCAAATGTGTCCACCTCTCCTGGTGGAGAGCTTGGGAGAGAAGCCAAGGTCTTGCTGCTTGGCTCGGGTGCTCTGAAGATAGGTCAGGCCGGAGAGTTCGACTATAGCGGTGCTCAGGCATTGAAGGCACTGAAGGAGGAGGGCGTCAAGTCTGTTCTCATCAATCCCAATATTGCGGCAGTTCAGACTTCGAAGGAAGTAGCAGATGTTGTTTACTTCCTGCCCGTGACACCCGAGTTTGTAGAGCGCATCATAGAGAAGGAACGCCCCGATGGCATTCTGCTGAGCTTTGGCGGACAGACGGCCCTGAACTGCGGTGTAGAGCTGTACAGGAAAGGAGTCTTCGAGAAATACGGAGTGAAGGTTCTGGGCACTCCTGTTCAGTCGATTATCGACACCGAAGACCGCGACCTCTTTGTCAAACGTCTCGACGAGATTGGCGTGAAGACCATCAGGAGCGAAGCGTGCAATACTGTCGAGGAAGTGCAGAAAGCAGCCCATGAGTTAGGTTTTCCCGTGATTCTTCGCGCTGCCTACGCTCTTGGCGGGCTCGGTTCGGGATTCTGCGACAATGACCAGGAGCTGAATACCAGGGCCGAAGAGGCATTCTCGTTCTCAACGCAGGTTTTGGTAGAGAAGTCGCTGAAGGGCTGGAAGGAGATAGAGTATGAGGTTGTGCGCGACCGCTACGACAACTGTATCACCGTCTGCAACATGGAGAACTTTGACCCGCTCGGCATCCATACGGGCGAGTCGATTGTGGTTGCCCCAAGTCAGACGCTGACCAATAGCGAGTATCATAAACTGCGCGCCCTTGCCATCAGGATTATACGCCACATAGGCATTGTGGGCGAATGTAATGTACAGTATGCCCTTGACCCTAATTCCGAGGACTATCGCGTTATTGAGGTGAATGCCAGATTGAGCCGTTCTTCGGCATTGGCAAGCAAGGCAACAGGCTATCCATTGGCCTTTGTCGCAGCCAAATTAGGACTTGGCTACGGCCTCTTTGAACTGAAGAATACTGTGACCAGGACCACAAGTGCTTTCTTCGAACCGGCTCTCGACTATGTGGTGGTGAAGATTCCGCGCTGGGACCTCTCGAAGTTTCACGGTGTAAGCCACCAACTGGGTTCAAGCATGAAGAGCGTCGGCGAAGTGATGGCAATCGGCCGTACCTTCGAAGAAGCCATTCAAAAAGGCTTGCGCATGATTGGTCAGGGCATGCACGGTTTCGTAGATAACCACGGGATAAAGATAACTGATGTTCCCGAAGCACTCAGGTGCGCTACCGATATGCGCATCTTTGCCGTTGCCAAAGCCCTGCATATGGGCTATTCCGTTGAGCAGATAAACAGTTGGACCAGGATAGACCGCTGGTTCCTGGGGAAACTCAGGCACATTATCTCTATCGACGAGAGGTTGCGCCAGTTCTCCTATCTGTCCGATTATTCCGAATACGCAGAATATTCCGAACTGCTCGAATATCTCGAGTCTCCGGAATTCCTTAATCTGCTTCAGGAAGCAAAGGTCTACGGCTTTTCCGACTTCCAGATTGCCCGTGCCCTCGGACTCGGGGATAATGGAAGGTCAATGGAAGAAGCTGGACTCATCGTCCGTAAGTGGCGCAAGGAACTGGGCATACAACCTGTTGTCAACTGTATAGACACGCTTGCAGCCGAATACCCTGCTCAAACCAATTATCTGTATTTGTCTTATCTGTAAATGTCAGATTACATTGGGTTCGTAGGGTAGGCCGAATACGTCGGCAACGGCCTTGAATACCACATGTCCCTGGACGATGTTCAGACCACGTGCCAGTGCGGGATCGTCTTTGCAAGCCTGCTGCCACCCCTTGTCTGCCAGTGTGACGGCATAGCGCAGCGTGGCATTCGTCAGAGCCAGAGTCGATGTATTGGGTACAGCACCCGGTATGTTGGCTACGCAATAGTGCAGGATACCCTCCTCGGTATAGACAGGGTCGCTGTGCGTTGTGGGATGTGAGGTCTCGAAACAACCGCCCTGATCGATGGCGACATCCACCAGTACCGTACCCGGTTCCATCAGTTTCAGCATCTGGCGCGTAATCAGATGAGGCGTCTTGTCACCCGGCACCAGCACACTGCCTATGACGATATCCACATCGGGCAGCATGGCACGTATGTTATGTTCCGATGAATACAGCGTATGCACATTGGCAGGAGTCTCGATATCCAGCTGACGCAGGCGGGGTAGGGAGATGTCTGTAATTGTTACTTCATAAGACTGTCTGTTTTACGTTAAAAATACAACGCAAAGATAATATGATTTTTCAGAAAATAATATTTTCAGAAAAAATCTTTCGGAAGGTACGAGGCTTTTTGGGGGTGTGCTTTAGCGTTGTCTGTCTTTCACAGTTCAATTCGAAGCCAGAATTGCGTAGTTGATGCCGTCGCAGGAGACTGAGGTGCATACGTCGTCGCTTGGTGCGGTTGTTGTTGCAACGGTGTTTGCCGGTGCTTCGCGTTCCACATAGCGAACCTTTTCCTTGATGCGTGTCAGCCACAGGGTGTCGTGCCTTACGTCTGTGACATAGACAGTATCGTGTACTGGTTGTCCGGCAATCTCGCTTATTGCGGTATTGCCTGTTTCTGTTACTGTATGGTGTTGAAGCGACAGCCCGAGGGCTATGCCCACAACTGCTGCGGCAGGTGTTGCAATCCATCCCCAGTATGTGGTGCTGGTCTTGCGTGGGTTGGCAGGTACATGTAATCCGGCATTCTGTTGTGCAGATGTTCGTCTTGCGGACTGATGAATTCTATCTTCGAACGTCATAGCTATTTAGTTTTTCTTTTAGTTTTTGTATTAATGTATGCAGACGTGATTTGACAGTCCCCTCAGGGATGTTCATTATCAGGGCAATCTGTCCAACGGGCATGTCCTCTTCATAGCGGAGCGAGAACAGCGTCCGGCTCTGTGGGTCAAGCCCCCGCAATTCCTTTTGCAGAGCGTTGTCGAATGCCTTGTTGTCAAGCAACGTACTGATGTCCTCTTCTTGACTTTCGTCATGGGTAAGCTGAATGTGACGCCTGTAGGCATCCGAATAGTCATAGTGCCTGTACTCGTTCTTGAGCAGGTTGTATGCAATGCTGAACAGCCACGTCAGGAATTCGCCTTCCGGCTTATACATCTCGCGTTTTGACCATACTCGCATGAAAACGTCTTGCATCAGGTCCGCAGCCCGTTCCCCGTCACCGCCCAGTTGGCGGAACAGAAAGCCCATCAGTCTGCGGCTGTGACGGTTGTAGAGCTCGTCAAAAGCTCTGTCGTCTCCCCTTGTGGACACCCTGTTCATAAGTCGGGTATCAGACAGCGAGGATGTGGATTTGGAAAATACGGACAGTCTCATCATCATTTTCTGTTCCAGAATTCCAATGTCTGTTCAATCATTTCCTGCCTGTCCGGATCGATTCTGCATCTTTTTACACATGATTTCAGGATGTTGTACAAGCGTTCGGCTTGTGCATGCTCGCCATTTTTGCGGAATCTGTTTATCAGATGGGCCAGTAGAGTTACATGGTTCATGTCGGTCATTTCGCTTGTGTACCACGTATCATGGACCAGATTAGGCTCTGCCAGGTATTCCAGATGATATACGTCCCTGACATTGTGCATGGCAACATCGAAGTTGTTATATGGCCGGGGACTGTATTTCAGAATCAGCCCTTCGTTGTATATGCTGTCTCTGTTCAGAATGGAAATCTTGGGATTCGTGGGCGAGAAGTATGCAGGTCGCTTGCTCTCCTTGATAAGGTGCATTATGATGTCGGCTTCGTAGTGCGTGTACCAGTCATCTCCATATTTCCCATAATCCTGCACGTCTATATCCAGCGGCTTGATGCCCAGTTTTCTGTAGAGTGCCGTCATGAAGGATTTGGCGTGGAGGAATGCTACATTTACGATGGTTACGTCTGTACGCTCGTCAAGTGCTTCCTGCAGCATCTTCATGGGTTCCGTGTCAAGGTCTCCGTTGGAAAAGTACAGTGCATTTGGTTCCATGCAGATGAGCATGTTCCTGTTGAACTGCATAATGCGTGCAGGGAAATACCTGTTTTTGTATGACCTGGTGTACAGTTCCTTGACAAGCGGGTTTTCGGGGTCGGTTATCCACAGGCGGACTGCCAGATACTCGAGATCCTCGGGATAGACATTCTCAGGCATTAGTTCTATGGCGCGGTGGATGTTGTCTCCACGTCTGGCAGCTTCGTCATTGCTCAGACAGAAGCGTCCCTTGCATAGGTTCAGTACATAGCTGTCGGGCAGGGCCGCCTCCATCTTGCGCAGGATATCTGCTGTCCTGGATTCGTCCTGATTTTCTCCCCAGCCTCCGCTAAACTGTTCGTGATAGAGTGTTGCACGGAACAGGTTTCGCCATGCCCACTGATCCTGTGGGTTGGCATCCACTTTCTCCTGCCATGCCTGTGCCTGCTGTCCGTACCACTCTGTCTCATGGCTGTTTGTAATAAAGGATTCTATCGTTTCTGCCTTTTGGGCATTGCACAATGTGCTGAATGCCAGCGCAAGGGTTATGAATAAAGTCTTGTTCATTGTCTGTTTGTCGTTTTTTTGTTAGTTAACGTTGTGTTCCCGAGGGCGCTCTCATATTGGCATACACACAAAAACGGAAAACGTTCACCAAATATAGAAAAAATAAATCAGAATTATTTTGTCAAAATTCCACTTATATGTAATTTTGCAGGAAGATAAGAACAAAACGAGAACATAAAATGAAAATCTTAAGAAACTTATTGATCGTTGCAGTTGCCATGCTGTCTGCGGCATGCGGAACAACCAACACCGTGCCTATTACTGGCCGTAAGACAAATCTTTTGGTGGGAGATGCGCAGATTCTGAGTCTCAGCACCCAGCAGTACCAGGAATATATGAAGGGTGCCAAACTGTCGTCCAACCAGACTAATACAGCTATGGTCAAGCGTGTAGGACAGCGCCTGGCAACAGCTGTAGAGACATTCCTGAAGGAGAATGGCTATGCTAACGACTTGCAGTATTTCAAGTGGGAGTTCAATCTGGTTGCCGACAATCAGGTCAATGCTTTCTGTATGCCCGGTGGTAAGATTGTCGTTTACGAGGGTATCCTGCCGCTTACCCAGAATGAAACAGGACTTGCCATAGTCCTGGGACACGAGATTGCTCATGCCGTGGCCAAACATTCGGCTGAGCAGCTATCCACCCAGATGCGCCAGCAGTATGCTGCGCAAATAGGCGGTGGTGTCTTGTCTGCAGTTGCCAAGTCCAAGGGCATGGGGGCAACGGCAAGTATATTGGATATGGCAGGACAGATAGGTTTCAAGTTCGCTAATCTCAAGTATTCGCGCGACAACGAGACAGAAGCCGACCATCTGGGTGTCATCTTTGCAGCTATGGCAGGTTATGATCCGCAGCAGGCAATACCTTTCTGGCAGCGTATGGCTCAGCAGTCAGGCAATAGTAAGAAGAGTGACTTGTTCAGTGATCACCCGTCCAACGAGAAGCGCATCGCAGCACTTGAGAAGATTATGCCCGAGGCCCTGAAGTACTACAAGCCGCAGACGGCGACCACGACCCAGACTACGACTCCGGCTAAGAAAGTAACAACTGCGTCCAAGAAGAAATAGTTTTTCTCCGAGACGTAAAAAATAATCGGGATACACTCTTGCGAGCGTATCCCGATTTCGGTATATATACGAATATACCTAAAGGATGTTCTTTGTTTCCATTGCGCTGCCTGTCGTGACATTCGTGTCCTCGGGGCTGATAATCGTAATTACCGTATTGCGTCCCGATGACTGACGCATCTCGTCACAGGTTGTGCTTATTCGCAATGTGCCGTTTTCAACTGTATATTTTAGGCTTGCGGAATCTGCTGATTCCCTTGTCTGTACCATAATGCTATATTCGTTGCCTTTTATGACACGGATACGTGCAGGTACATTAACGCTAACCCTACTAAATGGAGCCACGCGCTGCGGCTCGGCATTTGCGGCGGTTGCCATCATGATGACGCACACCATAATCATAATCTTTTTCATGTTTTCAATCTTTTTACCTTAGTTTGTGTTTTCATATAACCTGCCAGACGCTTCGGACAGGGGTGTCTTTCGTGTTTTCTGGTGCAAAGATAGTGCCATTGCAAATAGTTTAGTGTGGGAAAAACACTATTTTGTGTAGGAAATCTCCCTTTTATTGATATATGTCAATATATCGTGTCAAAATGGCATAAATGCAGGACGAGTGGCATAAGTGTGGATTTTGTCCGTATTATTTATAAGGTGTAGATATTTTTTTAGAGGAAAAATGAAAAAAAGTTGCTAAATATTTGGTCAATATTCAAAAAAGGTGTACTTTTGCAGTCGCAATTCGCAAGGAACCTCTGGTGAGAGGTCAGCAAAATCTTGCAGTATTGTATGGGCAATTAGCGCAGCTGGTTCAGAGCATCTCCCTTACAAGGAGAGGGTCGGGGGTTCGAATCCCTCATTGCCCACGTTACAATGGCTCCTTAGCTCAACTGAATAGAGCATTTGACTACGGATCAAAAGGTTGCAGGTTTGAATCCTGCAGGAGTCACTACCCACAGTCCTTTGTGGCTGTGGTTTTTTCTCTCAGGAGAAAACAGGGTAGGTAGGTAAGTGGTTAAAACGGGCAGACTGTAAATCTGTTGGCTTACGCCTTCGGCGGTTCGAATCCGTCCCTGCCCACTTACAAGTATGCGGAAATAGCTCAGTTGGTAGAGCACAACCTTGCCAAGGTTGGGGTCGCGAGTTCGAGTCTCGTTTTCCGCTCAAAGAGCAAAACGAGCTCAAGGTTTTACAGCATCGAGTCTCGTTTTCCGCTC
>OCVV011245231.1_pt1 | contig 23574 bp, 21 predicted proteins | sample 1539721 | NCBI WGS metagenome assembly OCVV01 (sample SAMN02144230, study PRJEB22623) | gut metagenome | biome: sheep rumen | host: Ovis aries | place: New Zealand
CGTGAAGCAAGAAATATTGAGAATAAGGAGAATAAGTAAAATGAAGTATAAGTTTAATGTAAGGCCCAGTGATTGTCGTTATATTGTAAATAAGGAAAAGCGAACTATTGTATGTCTAATTGAGCATACGGAATATATGTTTACTGATTTCGCAGAAGCTAATTTTGACATTCCTTATGATTGTCTGGGTGGTGGTTGGTGGAGCAAGAAGCCCGCTCATAATCAGTTTTATAAGAAGCTATATATGCCCAAGCGTTTCTGGGGTATTGCAACTTGTGCAGAAGATGATGAATGGGATGAAGAAAAGGGTAAGTTCCTAGCTTTTTCTCGGGCTAAGAATAAGCTAAATAATAGTTTCTTTAAGCGGGCTCAGCTATATGTTGATACTTTTGATAAGAGTCTTAACGACTCAATTCTAATTCTAAATAATCTTGGCAACAAGCTAACTGTCAATGCTGACCGCAGACAAGAAAGAATTAAGGAACTATTTGGAGAAGATTATGGCGTGTCGGCAAATTAATACTAAATATGCCGACGAAGGCTATATTATAAAAGAAGTCAATTTAGAAGAACTATGTAAAAGTGAAAAAGTAATTCCACAATTTCCAAGTGATGGAAACCCAGAAGTTCTTCAAAAACTGTTTGAAGAACTTAATGTTAGCCGCATAACCCAACAAGCGATTATCCAGCAATATAATGAACTGTATGTTTTTGGAGAAGCAACCCCAGAAGAGCGGGAAATTCTCGCACCACAAGTTAAAGTAGTTCATTCACTCTTTAATATTCCAGATATTTATTATCCTAAATTTTATCCGCTATTAAACGAAAAAGAAGTTTGGTCATTAAGTGAAAAAGATTTAGGAATTAGAATAGGTCAGCGGCTACAATGGTTTGGAATTTCGTTCAACCAATACAAAAATTTCGCAGAAAAAGTGTCGTATTTATGCGAAGTTTTTAATTTACGCGAGGATGATATTTTCTTAAATCCCTCTAATATTGGTTATCATCCAGTATTAGGTCTGCGAATAATTGACTATGGTTTAACAAATGACATCTAATTACTTGACTTTTTAAACAATTTATGGTATAGTATATCCAAGATAAGGAAACTTATCTTAAAATAAAGAAAAAGAGGAAATATATGAAGTATTACGACGAAGAATCTTATCTCGCTTCTCAAGAGCCAAATAAGCCTGTTATAGAAGAAGAATTCGGTTGTGGTTTCTGCTGGGACAAGAAGAGAAAGAAGGAAAAGGAACTATTCTTCTTGGACGCGGCGAATAATATGAGAATATGTAATTATTGCCCTTCTTGCGGCAGAAAGTACAATGAAGAGTAAGGTTCTTACCTTACTCTTCTTTTTTTGTTAGTAAGAAGAAAATATGTAAGTCTTCTTTTCGTTCGCCTACTTTTTCTATGAAAGATATTTCTAAGTCTTGGAGGTCGCTATGAACACTTTTAATCAAAATATCGCAAATAATGGGTTATTTGGTAATGGATATAATCCAAATCCAAATCCAAATCCAAATCCAGTTCCTAATTACTATGGAGGAATAAACGCAAATAATTTTCCTCGTTATAGTATTATTCAAGTTCGCGGCCAGAATGGTGCCGAAGCACTACAAATGGCCCCAAACAGTAAAGTTTTACTTCTTGATGAAACAGACCCTTTAATTTGGTTTGTCCAAACTGATGGAGCGGGCTACAAGACTGTTACTCCATATACAATTTCTCCATATCAGCCCGCACCTCCAGTAGATTTAAATTCTATAGAGCAAAGACTATCCGCGTTGGAGGAAAAAATAAATGCCAAATCCTATAATGGAACAAATAAACAACGGAAGCAGACCAACCGTTCCGAGCAATCATATGAACCAGTTGAGTCAACAAATTCAGCCGGCTAAGCAAATATTACGACAGATGATGAATTTACAAAATCCACAGGCAATGATGAATCAAATGCTTATGAATAATCCTAATGTTCAGCAGGCAATGAATTTTATAAAACAAGCAGGAAACAACCCTTCGGCGGCTTTTACAGCACTAGCCAAGCAAAAGGGTGTTGACCCGCAAGCATTTATGAATGAACTTTTGAGTCAGTAATTTAATTACTGGCTCTTTTATTATGCTTAAAAATCCGCACCGCGGATTTTTTATTATATATAAAGAGGTGTCCCGTATGAATGGTAATGAAGGACTAAGTGCTTCCGATGTTGCTCTACTAACTGGTAATGGCAATAACGGCTGGGGCATGGATGGAGGTTGGGGTAGCATGATTTGGCTATTCGCAATTATCGCTCTAATGGGCGGCTGGGGCAACGGTGGTTTTGGTGGTAATGGCTATCATCCACAGTATGCAACCCAAGATTTCGTACAGAATGGTTTCAACTTTAACGACTTACAAGACCAGAATCGCGATATAATGGGTGCTATCACCAATGGTACTGCTCAGGCTGTTGCTGCTTCTACTCAGGCCAAGTATGATAACATTAATGTTATGAAGGACGTTCAGGCCGCTATTATCGCTCAAATTGGCGATGTTCGCACCAACCAGATGCAGCTACTAGCCAATCAGAATGACTGCTGCTGCTCTACTAAGATGCTAATTAACGAAGTTGGCAACAACATTATGTCTGAACTAGCACAGACTCGTTATGAGAATGCTATGAATACCGCTTCTATCAATGCTAATACAACTGCTCAGGCACAGCGTATCATTGATATGATGACTGGTAACACTATCCAAGACCTACGCGACCAGGTACAGGGTCTACAACTAGCCAGTCAGCTACAGAATGTAGTCCGCTATCCAAATGGTTGGACTTACAATGCTGGTAATAACCCATTTTGCAACAACGGCTGCGGCTGTGGCTGCAACATGTAATTAAACACCGAACACATTCAGTGTGTCTAGTTTAATACGAGAGGCACTTGTTTTCGGGCAAGTGCCTCTTTTTTATTATAGGAGGAATTAAAATGATTCAAGTTTTTAGTAATGGCGTTACAGTTGCTGCTGGCGGTACTTATCCATTAAATAATGTTACTTTTTATAAAGGTCAAACCGCAGTCCAAAATGCTGTTGGTTCTGTCGCATTAGATAAGAAAGGCGTTTATGTTGTACAGGTTGATGGTTTCGGCACTGTTGCCGCAGATGGAATTTATTCTATTCAGTTAGCTGTAAATGGAGTTCCAGTACCACAAGCTGTGAGCACTACAACTGCGGCCGCAAATAGTATTGGTTCTGGTAGTTTTACTACTTTAGTTACTGTTTCTCAAAGTGATTGTCCTTGTAATTGGACTACTTCTGCGACCAATTTAAGCATTATTAATCCTGAAGGAGCAGGCGATGTAACTGAAGGTCATATTAATATGATTGTTACCAAACTTTGCTAAGGAGGGATGAGTTATGGCACAAGCTAACCAAGAACTACAAACTCTTTATTCAGAGTTGATTAATAGAATGAAACAGGGAGTAGAAATGCACGAACAGCTTGCTGATTACTATGCTTTTCTAAATCTTCCTGGCTATCAGAAATGCCACGAATATCAGATGCTTTGTGAGTTATTAACTTATCGTAAAGCAAAAGATATGTATATGAAGGAGTATAATCAGTTAGTTCAGCCTACATATATGGTAAGTGGTATGCTTTCCAATATGGCAAATATGGCGAATAACAACAATAATAATAACAATAATAATACTCCTAATCAGATGAATAATAATACCAATATGAATAATAATAATGGAATGACGAGTATGGCTAATTCTGGTAAGAATTACGCAAATAATGTTATCCCAACAAATTGGTATAATTATACTCGTTATGATGTAGATGCGGGAACAAAACGTTCTGCGGTTAAAGATGGATTTAAGAAGTGGTTAGAGTATGAGAAAGAAACGCGCCAGTATCTATCTCAAATGGCCCAGCGTTTAGAGCAAATGAATGAGCGTGAGGCCGCACGCAAACTAGACCATCTAATTGAGCACGTTGAGAAAGAAATTCAAACTGCGGAAAATAAGATGATGGATTTAGAAAGCACTGGGTATGATATGGCTTATATTCTACAGCAGCAGAAGCCTTTACAAGAGCATTATGCGGAAAAGATTCGCACAATGAATGATAAGAACTTACAATTCCGTCGTCGGGGCGAAGGCAATTATACAAATTATAATTTAAGTGATTATGATGATGAGGATGAAGAAGAAGAGTTCGCACGTTATGGCCGCGACTATCCTCATTATTATCGTAGATACTATCGTTAAGTAGGTGATGAAGATGATTAGGCTGATTCAGCGTCGTTTAATCATTCCTCGCGGCGACACCGGTTCTTTTACTATTCCTTTACAGGGAACGGTGGGGGAAAATGATACTGCGGTTTTTTATATATACGATCCAATGACAAAAGAGTCTGTTCAAGCAATTAAAGGAGTTATAGAAGGAGATGTTATTAACATTCCTTTTGAACGCAAGCATACTGCTGAATTATCTCCTAAAAAGTATCTTTGGGATATAGTTATATATAAAAATCCACAATATGAAGAAGATGATGAAGAGCGAATTCGTCCTATAAATGGCGAAGAAATTAACTCGTATTACGCAGCCTTCTCTCTTCCAATTTGTGAAATTAAGGAAGTGGCTCAAAATGTGTAAAGAAAGACGACGCACAAGAGATTTACTTCTTGAATATGATAAAGCAATTATGCCGCCTAGACCTCGTGCCGCAGGTCTAGGCAATATTTATAGTTGGGGTTCAACAATTTTGTCAGATATGGATACTTTAGATGTTCCAATCCCACATCAAAAAGACGTTTCAATTATATATCCCTGGGAAAATACTTCTTTATCTATATTCTCAAATCAATTATATAAAGTTGCAATTATTAATGGATTTGTAGGTACAGAAAAAGAATTTTTAGATAGATTTGTTAATTATGTTTCTGATAAACAAATTATATTTGAAGAGTATGCAAACTTCCCTCAATATGGTTCTACAAGCAAGTTATACTTTGATTTAGATGAAAAAATCCTATATTACTGGGAGAATGAGTACATTCCAGTGAACGCAATGTTAATTGCTAACACTATAATAGAAGGAGGTGAAGCATAATGGCACAGAATAGTGTAAGAGCGACTCTTATCCTTCGCAATGATTTAGCCGCAACTTGGGCTTCACGAAATCCTACTTTAGCACAAGGCGAAATTGGTGCCGAGATTGACACTGGTTTGCTTAAAATGGGTGATGGTTTTACTCCATTTAATGCTTTAAAATATATTAATAATGGTCGAGATGGAGATGGAGCATTGATAACTACAGTTAATAATGCTTTAACTGTTGCTAATTATGGCCATAGTTATTGGAGATATGATCCAGTTACAAAAAAAGATATTGAAATTATAGAAGAAGATTTGTCTAAATGGCCTGAAACATTAGAGTTAGAAATAAAAAATAATGTTGCAAGATGGGTTGTTCCAAAAATTACTTATAATCGAACAAAAGGCACAATAGATGGAGCTTTAATAACTTTAGCAAGAGACCCAGAAGCCCTAAACGAAGCAGTAACATTAGGTTATGTTCAAAATGCAATTAGAGATGCTATCACAAATGCTTCTCATCTTAAAAGACAAATAGTAACAGAATTACCGACTGCGTATTTAGATGTTGATACTATTTACATGATAAAAGATACTTCTGCTACTGGTTCTGACAGATATAAAGAATATATTGTAATAGATAATCAATTAGTTCAAATTGGCGATACTTCTGTTGATTTAACAAATTATATCAAAAAACCTACAGGAACTATTACTCCTGGTAATATTCCTATTTTAACTGCAACAGGAGAATTACAAGATAGTGGTGTTTCAATTAGTAATATGGGACAATTAAATATTGCTGATGAGTTTCATTTGGGCGGAGTTTATTCATCTTCTGCAGATAATTTTATTTCCGTAAATAATTCAGGATATATGAAAATAAATAGAATAACAGAACAAAATAAAGTAGCTACAGACGCTTTATACGTCCCAACAGGTAGTGAATTTATTTTAAATGGCGGCGGTGCATAAAGGAGGTGGAATAAATGAGTAATATTTTAAAAACTAGAATACAATCAAAAATAGATTATTTTTCTGCTTGGCAAAGTAGTAATTTTAGACCGCTTCTTGGCGAAATTTGTATAGCAATTATTCCACGTAACACCAACGCAACAGAAGCCAGTCAAATCGCAACTGGTGTAGATACTTCTACTATTCCTGTTAAAGGAGTAGAAAAAGCTCCTCGCGGCTCTGTAGATGCTAATAATGTAAGTTTAACTCCATACGCAATTGGCGTAAAAGTTGGTGATGGAGCAAATTTATTTCGTGATTTACCTTGGATACAGGCTATCGCCGGTGATGTATATGGCTGGGCTAAAAAGGCCGTTCCAGAAGCAGGAGATATTAAAGTTTCGTATAATAATAATAGTAATTCTGATGTTCAAACTGCTATTACAGGAATTGAACAATCTTTAGGTAATATTGTTACACAAGGTGTTGACCCCGCATCTTTAGGCCAAGCATTAGCAGATTTACAAGAGCAATTAAAAGGGGAAAATACTATTATTTTTGAATCTAACCCTCTCAATAATGAAGATCCTCCAGTTGCAACCTATCCAACTCAAATTATTAGAAGTTTAGTTCAAAATGGTTTAAGCGTAACAGCAACTGGTTCTGCTTTAACTGTGGAAGATTTACCAAATATTCCACTCTCAAAAATTTCTGATATACGAATTAGTTCATCTTATGCAGAAGTTCCTAATACTCAAATAGCAACAATAGCTGACATTAATGATATTATTGCTAATAAAGTTGGTAATGCGTTAACATTTATTGGTAAATCTACCACTGAAATTAAAGAAGGGCTCGTAGAAAATTATATTTCTCCTACTATTAATGGAGAAGCAGTACCGATTGGAAATTTATCAATTGGTGATGTAGTTTTATGGCGTCCTCAACCTCGTGTAATTAATGAAGGAACAGAGGAAGAAAGAACTATCGTTTCTGATTTAGAATTTATATGGACTGGGCAAACTACTGGTTGGGAATTAATTGGTGATGAAAGTAGTTATGCTTTACGTGGTAGTATTGAAAAATCTGATTTAGCCGCAGCTTTACAAACTGAAATTAGTGACAAATTAAGCTCAGCTGACGCAGCAAGCACATATGTAGCAAAAGATAATTCAAAAAGATTAATGACTATTGATGAAGGTAATAAACTTGCTGGTATAGCCGCAGGCGCACAAGTTAATACAATAGAAAAAGTTAAAGTTAATGGAACAGAACTTTCTATAAATAGTAATGATAAATCTGTTAATGTAGAAATTCCATTAACATCTGTTAATAGTAGAAGTACGTCTGGCGTTGATACTGCTGTTACTTTAACAAATAACACACTTACTTTAGCCGCAATAGCTTTTGATGGAAATACTAATAACTTAACTCAAAATGCTGGAGATTTTTTAATATTTGATTGTGGTAGTGCTTCTGAAATTATTAATAGCAACTAAGGAGGTAATCCTTATGAATGAAGAAATTATTTATGAAAAAGAATTAGAAATGCCCGAAAATTGGGTTTCAGATACAATTTTAGAAAGAGATGGAAAAGGTAACATTATAGAACGTTTAATTCCCGATGATGAAGAGGGGGTGTAAGTATGTTATCTACTATTAAATTAAACAGTAAAGGAGATTTGGTTAAAGTTGCTCAATATTTAATTGGCTATGCTGAAAGAAAAAAGGCAACTGATACTTACGACCAAGCCTTTGCTGATGCTGTTATAGAATGGCAAAAGGAAAATGACCTAGAAGCCGATGGTATAATTGGAACTAAAAGTTGGGCTTTTCTCGCGGAAAACGCCCCAACTTGTTCTACAAGTAAAAATAAGAAAAGTGCTTATACCTGTGCAATTCAAATTTTACTTGGTGGATTAGAAGTAGATGGAGATTATGGTACTAAAACCAAAAAAGCTGTCGCTGCGTTCCAAACTAGTTCTAAATTAAGTGTAGATGGAGTTTGTGGCCCAAAGACTTGGAAAATGTTAATTATTGGTAATACTGCCGCAGCATCTGCTCCAACAAGTGGCACTGGTGCGGGTCAGACTACTTCTGGTAGTAAGGTATTAAATAATTGTGTTAAATATCTACAATGGGATAGCAAATGGAAGAACATTAAATATTCCACTCATACTAGCGCGCAGACCATAGGAAATAGTGGATGCGGACCATCCTCTATGGCTATGATACTTGCTACTTGGGAAGATAAAAAAATTACCCCGGTTCAAACTTGTGAAGAAGCATTTAAGAACGGTTATAGAACTTATGATAGCGGAACCGCTTGGGGTTATTTTAAATATGTTTTCAAACATCATCCTTGCTTCGCAAAATATGTTGAGACAAGTAGTGCATCTACTCTCGCGGCCGCCCTACAAGAAGGCGCACTCGCAGTTTGTAGTATGAATTCAAATGATAATTGTTTCTGGACTAAAGGCGGGCATTTTATTGTCGCACGCGGATGCGATGACACTTATATTTATGCTAACGACCCCAATAAGAGCGAAACTCCTCGTAAGCAAGCAAAAACTAAGTTCCAGAAATGTATGAAGCAAGCCTTTATTTTCTGGCCTATTGTTAAAACTCCAGAGCCAGAACCAGAGCCAAAGCAAGAAGTTAAAAAAGAAACTTCAATCGCAGAGCCTGCTCCCACGGTTGAAGAGTCAGAACTTCGCTTTGATATGAATTTAGATGGTGCGATTATTGACATTTCAAAATGGCAAGGCACCATTAATTTCAAAAAATTAAAGAAAGAAGTTGGTTTGGTAATCGTGCGAGCGTCTTGTGGCTCTGATAAGGATACAAAATTTGATGAATACGCAAAGGCAATGGTAGAAAATCGTATTCCTTTCGGGGTATATTGCTACTCTTATGCGGGAACAGTTGAAAAAGCACAAGATGAAGCCAAGAAAATGGTATCTTATGCGGAAAAATATGACCCATTATTCTATATAATGGATGCTGAAGAAGCGAAAATTACTACAGAAGCAATTAAAGCTTTCGCAAAAGAACTTCGTAAGAATACTAGCGAAAGAATTGGTTGTTATGTAGCTCATAATAGATATAATACATACAAATACAACAGTTTAAGAAGTCTATTTGATATAACTTGGATACCAAGATATGGTTCTAATAATGGAACAATCGCAGGTTCAACTAAGCCTGCTTATGAATGTGATTTATGGCAGTACACAAGTACTGGTAAAATTGCGGGAATTAGTGGTAATGTAGATAAGAACATTACTATGAAAGATAATAGAGATATAAAGTGGTTTTTAACAAACTACGAAGAATGATTTGGCTGAAATGATGCCAAGTAGGTGATTTTTATGGCAAGTAATACCATAAAAACGAGAATTCAGTTGAAATGTGATACTGAAGCTAATTGGAATAAGTCTGTCTTGGTAAGTGAGGGCGGCGTAGAAAAAACTACTGGGACAAGTTTTGTTCCTCGCAAGGGTGAGGTCATCATATATGAAGCTGATGACACTCACCCTTTTTCTCGTTTAAAGGTTGGGGATGGAGAAACTAATGTTGTAAAACTACCTTTTATAGATAGTAATAGTGTAAACAATTTTTATTTAGCTGATGGAACTTCAATGTTTCCCGGTGTTGGAAAAGAACATATAAATTATATTGATGTGCAATCTGATACTATTTATCAATGGGAAATTAATCAATATATTCCAAAATATGGTTTTATTACACAATCTTTAAAAGATGTTCTTACTTTTGATGCGGGAAATATGACAAATTTAACAGTAGACGACGCATCTGCAACTTTAACTGTTATAAATGGAAATATTCCTTCATTAATAATTGATGATATTAATGTTATTACTGGTAAGGGTAATTTAATATAGAGGTGATAATATATGGCATCATATGTCGGTAAAATTACAATAGGTAGTAATACCTATCCAGTTGGCTCTACATTATATGGTACTTGTAGTGGAACCGTGAGCGGTGACGCTACTTCATATTCTGTAAGTTTAGCTAATTTTGATAAATTAGAAACAGGAATTACAATACACGTTAAATTTACTGCCGCAAGTGGAACCGCTACAAAATTAAAAGTTGGTAGTACAGATGCAAAAAGCATTACAAATCCAAGTGGTGCCGTTGTTTGGGCTGCAAATTCAGTTGTAAGTTTTACTTATGATGGCACAAATTGGATTATGAATGATGGTAAAGATACCAAATACACAGCCGCTACATCAGCACCGGGAAAAGTCGCCACTACAAGTGTACAAGGTACTTCGGCAAATTATGCCCGCCAAGACCACACACACGGTATAGATTTAGCTACTGGTGATAACGATGGCCAAGTCAAAATAGCAGGAAGTAACGTTTCAGTAAAAGGGCTTGCAGGTGCTGCTTATAAAGCAGTAGATACTTCTATCACAGCTGGTAGTACAAGTACAAATGTGCCCACTTCCGCGGCTGTAGCGAGTTTAATTTCTACAGCTACTTCTGGACTAACTGGAGCTATGCACTTCAAGGGTACGGTATCTTCACTACCATCTGCTACAGATAATACTACATATTCTACTTATGCTGCAGGTGATGTTATACTTGTTGGAGATAAAGAATATGTTTATAATAAAGGTAGTAATGCGGCTGGATCTTCTTGGATACTATTGGGAGACGAAGGAAGTTATGCTTTGAAAACAAGCACCGCTGAAGTTGTTAAAACAGCGACTTTAACTAAAAATACATTACCAACCTTAACTATAACCACTAAAAGTATTCCTAATATTACAAGTGTTGGAACTCCAACAACATTAGGCACGGCTTTTAGTATTCCTAATGTTACTAATAAAGGAAGTGCTGCCGAATTTACTGTCGCAAATGGTACTTTGACTCTTAAAGCCGGTTCCGCACCAACTTTAGGAACGGCATTTACTGTACCGAATGTTACTAGTGCTGGTACTGTTCCAACTCTAGGCGATGACATTTCAGTTGGTTCCGCGTCTGGTTGGAACGCAGGAACCCAAGCTTCTTTATCCACAACAAACGAAACAGTAGTTAAGCCATAAGGAAGTGATTAGATGGGTTATATTAAAGATATAAAAATAGGTAACGGTACTGCAAATTTAATTGAACCTATCTTATACGGAACTACAAATACCGCGGCAGGAACACAAGCGAAAGTGGTTAGTATATCCAATTTTGAATTAGTTACTGGAGTAACTGTTGCAGTTAAATTTACCGTTACAAATACTCACGCAACTCCACAATTGAATATAAATAGCACCGGAGCAAAATCAATTAAATATCGTGGCGGAAATTTACCTTCCGCCGCGACATTAACTGCGAATAGAGTTTATCAATTTGTTTATGATGGAACTAATTGGGAGTTAATTGGAGATTTAGATACTAATACTCAAACAATTACTGGAGTAAAAGGAAACGCCGAAACTATATATAGAACAGGACAAGTTAATTTAACTCCTGCGAATATTGGAGCAGTAGCTACTAGTGGAAATGAAACAATAGCTGGAAATAAAACTTTTTCTGGAATAACAGTTTTAGATCCATCATCTACTTATATTGCTTCTATAGGAACAGTAATAGGTGTAAATGGAGCTGCTATTATACAATCACCAATACCAAAATATTTATGGCATGATGTAATGGCTTTTCCTACAGATAAAAGAATACCAAAATATTATACTACTACTAATGGTTCAACATGGACAGAAGCTACTTTAAATAAAAAATTATTTTGTCATATTGGTAATTGGGGAGGACAAATAATACTTAGCGATTCAATTCTTGGTTCTAGATGGCAATGGACAAATTGGGGAGCATGGACATCTGGTATGTGGCTGGTTATAGGAATAGCTTATCATACTCCTATTTGTTACTACGATATTTCTCTTGAACAATCTTCAGATGGGTCAACTTGGACTTCACTCTGTTCAGCTATTGGCATTCATTTAAGCGCCCAACCAATATGGATTCGAACTGATGGTCCTTCCGTTAATAATTTACGTTTAACAATTACTAGAAATAGCTCAAGTCAGAGTGAATCAATGTTACCTATTGTTTCTATAATGTATTTAACTTCAAGGTGGGGAAATCAAGGGTTGGGTCCTGAAATTGAATATCCTTATATTTGGGATGAAAATTTTAATATACAACCTCTTATTAATAATACTAGTACTTTAGGTTCTTCTTCTCTTAAATGGGCCAATATCTATGCAACAACATTTACAGGAAATTTAACTGGTAACGTAGATGGTACTGCATCAAAAGCCACAGCAGACGCAGACGGCAATACAATTTCTTCCACTTATTTAAAACTGAGTGGGGGAACATTAACTGGCGCGCTTAATACTGCCAATGGCACTTGGAATACGATGGGTGATGACGCATATTTTGGCGATATAAACAAAGCAGGCCATATTGGAATTAAAGGTAAAAATGGTAACACTGGTCTACTTTTTGTCACTTATAACCAATCTTCTAACACAACTGGTGGCGCTATCACTTGGGATGGAACAAAATTTTCTATTACTAGCACTACGGCAATAGATGCTAGTATAAGTGGTTCAGCCGGTTCAGTTGCCCTATCAGGTGTAACCGGAGCCGACGATTTAAAAGCAATAGAAGCTCTTTCTGGAACTTCTGGGTTCTTAAAGAAAACCGCAGCGAATACTTGGACTTTAGACACTAATACATATTTAACTTCTAGTACAGGAGTAACTAGTATCGCAGGAAAAACTGGTGCAGTTACTCTCGCGGATTTAGGCTTATCAAATGCTATGCATTTTCTAGGCGTTACAACTACAAATATATCTACTGGTACACCAAATACAACTGCTACGGTTTCCATTAGTGGTTCAAATGTAACCGCGGCCGCGGGTGATGTTGTATTATACGGTTCTCAGGAATATGTATGGGGTAATAATAAATGGAATTTACTTGGTGATGAAAGTTCATATGCATTAAAAGCAACCACACTTGCTGGCTATGGTATTACAGACGCAAAAATTGCTAATGGAGTAATTACTTTAGGAAATAATACTATTACACCATTAACTTCTCAATACACTACACATTTATATGTTAATGCTACATCAGGTGGGGCTACTTCAAATGCTACAACCACTAATACCACAACTTATATTCATTTGTATGACACAAGCACTAAACGAGAAACAATTCAGTTAAAAGGTGCAGGCGGAGCTACAGTTACTGCGGAAAGTGGGGTAATAACTATTACTTCTGCAAATGATGATGTAAAAGTTAAACAAACTTCCACAGCTAATAATGCAAACTATAAATTACTAACAACAACAAGTGCTTCTCCAAGTCCAAGTTCCGCGGCAGAAGCATATTATAGTGCGAATATAACTGCAAATCCGTTAACTGGAAGTATTAGTGCTCAAAGACATACTTTAAATTTAGGCGGTACAGATAAAGCTTATATGACTTGGAATAATACTGACCAATCTATTGACTTTATATTCGAATAAGGAGGGGAGTTATATGAGTTTAAAAGTATGGCTCCCCTTAGATGGGGATTTGAGGAATTTAGGCACTTCCAATGGAAACTTTTCAATAAAAACTGCTTTAACATATACTGATAATGGCAAAATAGGAAAAGCATGCTCTGGTGGAACAATTACAATAGACGCTAATACTACTGCTTCTATTTTAAATAATCAAGAATTTTCTTTTACTTGTTGGGTATACATTAATTCTGCTGAAGGAAGCACTAGTAATAGAGGAATGTTTTTTGGAAATTCTAATATGGGAGCAAATAATAATAGAAAATTTTCTATTTTTCAATATCCAACTTGTAACGACTTACATTTAAGTTGGATGAATGACACAGCATCTACTGTTTTTATAGGAACAATATGGAGTGGTGTTTTCCCCTCATATAAATGGACACATGTAGCAGTAACATATAAAAATCCTAATGGTACTATTTATATTAATGGAATTAAATATGCAACTTGGTCTGGAATAAGTAATTCATCTTCTTTTGAATATGAAACATATTTATTTCAAAATGCTCCAGACCAAACACGTTATTTAAATGATTACCGTATTTACGACCATTGCCTTTCCGCCGCGGAAATTCACGAAATTTCACAAGGTTTGGTTTTGCATTATAAATTAAATGATAATATTAATTATGGAGAAAATTTAATACCAAATTCTTTAGAAATGCAACTTGGAACAGCAAATGCAACAACAGGAACTTGGAGACTCGCTGGTTCTAATAGTATGACTCGTTCAAGAATAGCGATTGAAGATACTCCAGATGGAAATGGATATGGTTTTCAAAATAGTGGCGTACAAACTCCAAATGACGGTTCTTGCTATGGTATTGATAGTTTCCCGTTAGAAGCAAATACCCCTTATGTAATTTCAATGTGGGGCCGTATTATAGAAGGAACAGAAGGATATGCCGGTTTTAACGTATATTCTAGTACAGTTACCGGAGGAAGTTGGACCAAAATAGATAAAAATTATTATGTAACTCCATTAGCACCTTCCGGAGGATGGACTAAATGTTATATGTCTTTTCAAACTAATGCGGCTACAGCTAGAAATATTTATATTGGAGTTACTACTGGAGAGTCTTCTGTTACTACACAAATATGTAATGTTCATATTGAAAAAGGTCTTATTGCAGATAAAATTGTTGAAGATAGTAGTGGTTATGGGCATAATGGAACTATTAATTCAACAATTTCTTACGAAAATTCACAGGGCGGCCGCTATTCTACTCAAGCATATATAGGAAGTGGGACAGCACAATCAGTAAATACTCCTAATATATTATTTGAGAATATGTTACAAGGCACTTTAAATATTTGGATAAATAGGAAATCTACCGATACTAATTGGCGAGTATATACTTTTTTTGCCAATGCTTATAACTGGACTGGTAATTCACACGATTTTTTAATAATTGGTAGTACAGGTAGTCAAAGGGTAGTTTTAGATTGCTGTTCTAATACTTATGAGTTTACACCAGATTTAAATAAATGGTATATGTATACAATTAGCTGGGATTTAGCCACTCATACTGCTAAAATGTATGTGAATGGAGAATTAAAAAGTACAAAAGTAAATGATAGAATAGATACAACTTATGCCTCAAAACATAATCTTCATTATTTTGGGAATAGAACTTTAAATAACTCTACTTATACTGGTGATTATCTATTGTCAGATGCCCGTATTTATTGTACTCAACTACTTGACAATGACATAAAAATGTTGTATAATGTAGGTATGAAGGTTGATAATTTAGGTGAAGTTCATACTTTTGAATTTGAGGAAAAGGCTGTTGGAGCACCTTTAAATAAAATTTTATATCCAACAAACCAAGGAGTAAGTTATGCTTATGATAAAGCAACAGATACTTATACTTTAATTTGCGGAGATAGAGGAAGTAGCAATAATCAAAATCTCTATTATCCCGCATATAATCACTCCAAAACTAATTATGATATAGAAACAGGATGGGGGCAACGTTATATTCATACTGCTGAATTTTATTCATCAAAAGCAATTACTATTTATATTGATTACAATAATCAAGCAATAAACACAGATGAATTAAGTGGTAATGATAATGATATCAATCGTTTAGCTTCTTCCATCGTTCTTTCTGCAAATGTTTGGACAAGAGTTGTATTTGGATATTCAAATCTAAATGAAACGAAAAATCCCAATCATTTAACTTTATATGACTATAGTTATATATATACCACTTCCCATACTGATACTTTTACAGTAAAAATTCGTAATATTCATACCTACGTTATAAATGCTGATTATAATCATTTACAAATCGCGCGAAAAACAATTTCTTATGACCAATTTATAGAAGATAGTGCTCATAGCTATGCTTCTATTAGCAATAAATCTAGTGCATTACATGCAACCAACATTATAGAAACCTAAAGGAGGCTCGTTATGGCACAATTAAAAGATACAGTCGTGTCAGGTAGCCTACGGGCAACCGATACTTTATACTCAACAACCGCACAATTTCAAATCTTGCGGGCACCTACCGCGTCCAATGGAACTACATATGGGCCAGGTACTAATGGAAATTTTTTAAAATCTAATGGAACAAGTGTATATTGGGCTTCACTTTCAACAAGTGATATACCAACTCTTTCAATTATAGATAAAACTAATGGTACGCTTACAGTTGCACGAGGTGGTACTGGAGCAACTGATGCTACAGGCGCCAGAACTAATTTAGGTTTGGGTTCAATGGCAACTGAAACTGCCGCGAATTATTTGAAATGGCACACTACTTCTGGGAAAAGTACTGAATTATATGATTTTGGTGTTTATGTTAACCAAGGTGGTGCTGCTCAAAGTGGCCCAACAAATAATAATTATTTTGCTTTAATAAATATCCCATATCGTAGAGCTTCGGGAAATACTACACCGGATTGGGGTTGGCAAATTGGTGGGAATACTGATAATAACAATAGATTATGGTTTAGAACTGCGAAAAGTGATGCTTTCGGCGATTGGCAAGAAATCGCCCATGCTCCTTATAGTACAAATAATATTGGTAGTGCTACACAACCGGTATATATGACAAGCACTGGAGTAATAACCGCAGGAACAGCCTTAAAAGCCTTAGCTTATAAAGATAGTTTAGTTGCTTCTGACATTCCAGAATTGTCTACTGATAAATTAACTTCTGGCACATTACCCGTTGGGCGTGGTGGTACGGGAACAACTTCTTTTACTGCGAACAGTGTTATTATATCTGGCAGTACTAATACTGCTGCTTTAACAACGCGAGCTATATATAATAAAACAGCAAAAGGAAATTTAGAATGGACTGCTTCAAATGTAGATATTCATCTTATCACTAAAAATACTCTCGCCTATTGGGATGGGCGCTATGATAGCACAAAATCAAATTTAACTTATTGTGTAAAAGGAGAATTTGGTAACGCAGCAACATATGATATAGATGATGCAACCGCGAATGGGGCTTTGGGTACAGGGACTGGATTAACAACCGAACGCTCTGTATATTATGGTTTAGTAACCGTTAATAACGCTTCTCAAACTAGAGCGACTGGTATTTATGCGCCAACTAGTGGTGGAACCAATGGACAATTTTTAGGTGCTAATGGTGCTACAAGTACCCCTTCGTGGAAAGATTTACATTATACAGATTTAAAACCAACAATTAAAAAAGTTTATACTAGTACAAGTTATTATGCTACCGCAGCAAATGATAGTGCAAAATCTGCTTTTTATTTTATGTCTGTTCGCCCAAATAGTTGGTATGAACCTTGGAGAGTAAGATTTAAAGTACATAGTTTTTGTCCAGCTTATTTAGACAGAAATAGCATAACTTATTCTACAATTAGCGGGCGCTCTAATGCTATATTATACAAAAACTGGAATGAACAAATAAATGCTGGGCATTACTACATTTCTATATTACCATTAAAATTAGCAGGATTTAATAGTGGCTTAGGACACGCGATAGGAGTTAATATTCTATACGGCAATGGTTATACTAATAGTGCTTATTATAGAACTTTTGAAATAGAATATTATGATTGTGATAATTGTACAGTTACCATTCTTGATAATCCTGTTTTACGTGATAATTGGACTAATTATAGTACCACCAATTATGAAGGTGTTTCAAATACAGATGCTTATAATCGTGGTTTAAGAGAAAGTGGGGACGATAATACTACTACTGTAATAGATTATTCTAATCACACTTTTACCAATAGTAATGTTTTTAGATTGGCTCCATATAGTTTATGTGGTTTTAGTAGAGATAATCATTTACAAGGAATAAGTTTATATAGTGCTGATTATAGTAGCAATACTACTAGCATTAATACAGCACGAACCTATAATTTAAATACAGGCTTTGATTGGACTAAAGGATTATTTTATTGGTCATCTGGAGCAAATGTTGCTAAATCAGCAACTACATATGGAACATTACGCGACGCTTCCGCAGGTTTAGATTTAAGACAAACCGACAATTGTGTTGCAGGAACTACTGCTAACGATTTAGGAATGGTAGCTTATAAGCCAGTTTACTTACGAGGAACTATAAACGAAGGTTTATTTTATTTAGCTCCAGAAACAGTTACTTATAATAATAATACTTATGAAAAAGCTTGGACTCAAGAGATACCTAAATCAGAAAATGGATATGTATATTGGCTAATTGGCTGTCCTTACTATAACGGAACATATATCCATTCTTTATATCAAGTAGATTTATATGTAAAAAATCCATTATATTGGTATAAGGACGGAGAATTTCGTTTATATGAAACAATTCCTCCAATCACTCGTGGTGGCACTGGTGCGACTACAGCCGCGGGTGCAAGAACTAATTTAGGAATTACTCCAGCAAACATCGGAGCCGTTGCTAAAGCCGGGGATGATATGACTGGAGATTTAGGCATAATCTTCGGTGATACTGATAAATTTGTTCATTTTAAATATAATACAAGTAGTTTAATTAACAATAGTTGGCGTTTAGGTGTTTTGGGAGCTGGCTCTGGTGACGCAAATTACTTCGTTATTCAAAGTGGAGGAGTAAGTAATTCTTCTAATTCAACTTGGAATAATGCTATTCGTATTGGCCAACAAACTTATGACGTTGCTTTTGGAGGAAATGTTTATCCTTTAGAAAATAATAAAAAAAGTTTAGGCACTTCTTCTTTAAAATGGTCTAATGTATACGCAACAACTTTTACTGGTAATTTAACTGGTAATGTTACAGGCAATTTAACCGGAACTGCTTCAAAAGCAACTGCCGACGCTAATGGTAATACTATTTCATCTACTTACCTAAAATTAAGTGGAGGAACTTTAACTGGCACATTACATATAACTCCTGCTACCGGCGAAGGTGGAGAATTACATTTAAATGCAGCAACAAGTGAAGATACTAAAAATAATATAGTATTAGATAATTATTATGGAGCATTTCGTATTTTTGGTGGAGCTTCTGCAGATGGTACTACAAGAACTGGAGTAGGTACTCCTTTAGTTATTGATCCATATGATAAAACAATTACTGGTGGGTATACTATTACGGGTAATTTAACTGGAACTGCTTTAAAAGCGACTGGAGATGCGGATGGTCATACTATTTCTTCTACTTATTTAAAATTAAGTGGTGGAACAATTACAGGAGCATTAACTGTTAATTCAACCCTTACTCAGGCTGCAAATCAAATATTTAATGCAGGTGGTTCTATAGAAATGCATCCTAGCACATCAGCTGGCCACGGCGGTTTTATAGATTTTCATTATAATGATGGAGATACTGATTACACAGAAAGAATAATTGGTTATAATGGAAATATTACAATGTTATCCAAAACAGACTCTATTATGTCTCTACAGATAAAAAGTCCCAGGTCTACTGGTTATGCAGAATTAAGGGCTGATGGAGAAGGTGGAAATTTAAAACTTGTTAATTCTAATAATACAATATATTATGAAGCTGATGTTAATGAAGATGCTTTCCGTATTTATTCTTATAATAACTGTAACGATTCAACTGGATTTGCTCATTTACGATGGAATCGTATAGACGGTGGTTTAGTTCTTCGAGGAGGAAATAACTCCAATTATGCTACAACTATTTCTACAGCAGAAAATAAAGGAATTCTTGCTTATCAAGATACTGCTGGTACTCAAAGATTTAGAATATATTCTAGTAAGGAAACTGATGGCACTTACAGAACTTATTTTATGACAGGTAACACTGAAACTGGTTATAATCAAATAGCTATTGGAATAAAAACAGATGGCACTAGAGTTTATAGTGTAACAGACCAAGCAGCGTTTCGTTCTGCTATTAACGCTGTCAATAAGGCAGGAGATACAATGACTGGTACTCTTACTTCAACTGCAAGTACTGGTATGTTAATTAAACCTGCTTCTGGTACAAGAGCATATCTTAGTTTAATTCCCCAAGGAGATAATCAAGCAGATATTAATTTTGGAAGAAGCAATAATGCAACATGGGCTTTATCTTCACGAACTTCTAGTGAAGCATTTTTTGGTTTATTTAATCATACTAAAGGTACTTGGTCTATTAAAGTAGCTGAATCAGACCATACCGTTACTTTAGCTAAAGCTTTACCTGTTGCGAGCGGCGGTACTGGGCGAACTTCATGGGGCGCTAGTCAAGTGGTTATAACAGACGCTAACGGGGCCTTATCACAAACTGCATCAGTTCCTGTTACTCGCGGTGGTACTGGAGCAACTACTGCTGCAGCAGCAAGAAGTAATTTAAGTGCTGCACAAGTTATTGTTTTAGGCGATTCAATTGATACGATGTCTGAAGCCTATAATATATTATCCGCAAGATTAGTTAATGGTGAAACAGCAATCATTCATTTTACTTCTGCACCTTTAACTGCTTTAGCAGGGACTAGTTTAGCTTGTTCTAAAAAAATTGGTTTAGTTACAAGATCTGGTAATGATTACCATTTTTTTACAAATAACGTTCCAGGGTATTGTACAAGTTTCTCAATTACTAGCTGGAGTGCTGCAAATACTTATACAAGAGGAACAGTGTATACCTTTAAAGCAATAAACGCTTAAATAAAAGGAGGAACTCAAAATGGGCTTTATTCGTGAAAAATATTCAAACAATCAAGGCGGTTTAACCGTAATGTTTATGGGCGAAAACAATACAGACAGTTATTTCGCTGGCGATAGTATTCAAGACGCACTTGAATATTTCAATATGTATCTCAAAGACAATCAAATCTATATTAAAACCGAAGATGAACTTGCCCTCGCAGAAGTTGGCATTTCATCTGTAGAAGAAGCAACTGAACTTCGTACTGAACTTAACTCCATTGTAAGTACAATGACCGATGAAGAAGCAGTTGAACGTGCTATCTTATTCTCTAATTGGGTATCTGATAAGGCATACGCTGTTGGAGAACGAGTTCGTTATGGCGGCCGCATTTTCAAAGTTCTCCAAGCACATACTTCCCAAGAAGATTGGACACCTTCTCGTGCTCCAAGTCTATTCGCGGAAGTTCTTACAAGCGAAGATGGTGAACCACGCGAATGGCAGCAACCTTCTTCCACTAATCCATATCTAACTGGTGATAAAGTTATTTATAATGGTTTAGTATATGAATCCTTAATTGACAATAATGTCTGGGCACCAGATGCTTATCCCGCAGGTTGGAAACTAATTTCTGAGCCTGAACCAGACGTAGAACCAGAGGAAGAAACCATCCCAGAATGGACACAGCCTGATTCAACTAACCCATATCAAACTGGAGATAAAGTAACCTATAATGGTCATACTTACGAATCTACAGTAGATAATAATGTATGGGCTCCAGACATTTATGGATGGAATTTAATTGACTAATTGAAGTAAAAGCCAGAATAGTCCGCTAATAAACTCACTTCTTTAAAGAAGCATAAGCCACTATTCTGGCTATTTCTTTTAAGGAAGTGATAATTATGTCTCATATTATGACAAAGAGAGGCTCTCAGGATAATATTATTACCTACGAGCATTATTGTGATACTGTCGCTGACCGCGATAATATTAGCCCAGAGTATATTACTCTTGGTTCTGTTTGTATTGTTGTAGAAGGCGAAAGTGGAGGTCTTGAAGCCTATGTTGCTAATAGCAACAAAGAGTGGAAAGAAGTATAAGGAGGATTGAATTATGGATATTATTGATATTCTAATAGCCAAAAAGAAATCCTTTACAGGAGAAACTGAAAAATTAACTCGTCAAGCAAATGAAGCGATGGCAAAAGCAAATGAAGTTGCGGCAAAAATTGACGAGGCTGATGAAGCACTAACTGCCGCACAAGAAGCTCAAAGTGCGGCCGAAGCAACTAATTTGCGGGCGGAAGAAATTGCTTCTAATCTAGAAAATATGAAAGAAGAAGTGACTTCTGCCGCGAGTGAAGTTGTTGATGAAAAAATTGCGGAAGCAACTACACAACTTCAAGCTTCTGTTGATGAAGCCGTGACAGAAGTAAATGTAGAAGATGAAAATACTTCTTCTTACAAAAGTAAAAACGCAAAAGTACGCAAAAAGGGTATATTAAGTTCTTTTAAAATTATGAAGAACTATACTTCAACTGGCTCTAATGAAGATGGTTCTATGACCCAAAAAGCAATTACTAATGCTTTAAATAATCAAAAAACTGAATTACAAAATGAAATTAAGAATATTAAACCAAGTAGTGGTGGCGGTTCTGGTAATATCTCTGGTAATATTTCTGCCGCAGACGAAGGTTCTATCGTTACTATTGATGAAAACGGTAATATTGTTCCTAGCTCTATTACTGAAGCAGATGTAATTCTTACCCAAATTGTTGCGGGGACTTATAAAAATGATAATATTGTAGGTCTAGAATTAGATTACGCAAATCGCACTTATACTCGCTTACAGGCCGCCGCAGGACTATCTGCTGGTTCAGACTTTGATAAATTTACTCTATATGGCGACCGCAAACGCTGTGTTGTAGATAGAGCAGGTAATATCCAATATTTCTTAACTGGTGAAGAAGACCCAGCAACATTAGCTAATCAGCGAATTATGGTATATCAACCATCTTTCTATTATTTACGTGTGCCACTATCTGTTTCTAAAGTAAATAATGGATATAAGATTAACAAAGAGCATCTATATTTATCAGACCAAAAATACGCAGGATTTATGCTACATCCTTTATTTAGAGATGAGAATGGAAATGCTTTACGTTATGTATTGCTTCCCGCATTTGAAAGTGGAACATATCGTGTCAATTCAAATACCTATGAATTAGATGACGTACAAGACGTTGATTTAGAAAATGACTGCTTAGTATCTATTATTAACGCGAAACCAATTAGCGGCCAAAGTCAAAACTTTACTTTTGATGCGGCAAAACATATGTGTGAAAATAACGGTCAAGGTTGGAAAATGACTAATTTGGCATTTGAATCCGCAAATCAAATGTTAATGATGGTTGAGTATGGTAGTCCAAATATTCAAAATACATTTAATATTGGTATTACAAAATTAACCTCTACTTCTGGAATTAATTTCTCTTGTAATACAGGTTCTACCTTACGATTAGGCAATGCTTCAGGCCAAGCCCTTTCTACCGTAAATGTTAGAAATGGTAATTCTACTACATATACTTCCGCGGGCCAGTGTGCTATTTCTTATCGTGGTATGGAAAATCCTTTTGGTAATATGTGGAGATTTATTGAAGATGTTACTATTACCAATAATATTCTAACTTATAAAAACGAGGTAATTGATTTCAAACTTGCTTCTAATGAAAATTGGGTTAATGCTTTTGGTTATGATAAAGATCATAACTGGGTTTATTTACCAATAGAAGCATCTTCTAACGCAAATAGTAATCTACCAGTTGGCGACTATTATTATCCAACATTAGTTGCAAATACATTATATGCAGGTATTATTGGAGGTTTTTCCACT
>OCVV011321273.1_pt1 | contig 23530 bp, 17 predicted proteins | sample 1539721 | NCBI WGS metagenome assembly OCVV01 (sample SAMN02144230, study PRJEB22623) | gut metagenome | biome: sheep rumen | host: Ovis aries | place: New Zealand
AGGCTGCATCTACCGTCGGTTCTGACCCACAGGTGGAGAAGCGGGTGGATAGCCTGCTGGCGCGAATGACGCTGGCCGAAAAGATAGGCCAGATGAACCAGATTTCCGTGGGGGATGCTCCTTCCGCATATTCCGAGGCCCTCAAGAAAGGCCAGATCGGCTCCGTGCTCAATGAGGTGGATCCGGTGAAAATCAATGAGCTGCAGCGTATTTGCGTCGAAGAGTCCCGTCTTGGAATTCCTCTTCTGGTGGCCCGCGACGTCATCCACGGTTTCCATACCGTGTTCCCGATTCCGCTGGGCCTTGCTGCGACTTTTGACCCGGCCCTCGTCGAGGAAGGAGCCCGCGTGGCAGCCAGGGAGGCGAGCGCACAGGGAGTCCGCTGGACTTTTTCTCCTATGCTCGACATTGCCCGCGACCCGCGCTGGGGCCGTATCGCCGAGGGCAGCGGGGAGGATACATATCTTGACAGCCGTATGGCGGAAGCTATGGTCTATGGCTATCAGGGCCGCAGCCTCGACACTACGTCCGTGGCGGCGTGCATCAAGCATTTCGTGGGCTACGGAGCTGCCGAAGGAGGGCGGGACTACAACAGTACCTTCCTGTCCGAAAGGCAGTTGCGCAATATCTACCTGCCTCCTTTCGAGGCTGCCGTGAAGGCCGGTGCGCAGACGCTGATGACCTCCTTCAACGACAACGACGGAGTCCCTTCGACAGGCAACACGTTCGTCCTCAAGAAGGTGCTGCGGGATGAATGGGGCTTCGACGGCTTGGTAGTGACCGATTGGAACTCTATGGGCGAAATGGTGCAGCACGGATTTGCTGCGGACCGCAAGGAGGCGGCCGCCAAGGCTCTTGGAGCCGGCGTCGATATGGATATGATGACTTATGGCTTCATTTCCCATCTGGAAGCGCTGGTGCGTGCCGGGGACGTGTCCGGGAAAGATATAGATAATGCCGTGCGCAACATACTGCGCATCAAGGTGTTGCTGGGCCTTTTCGAGCACCCTTATGTCGATGTGGATGCGGCCCGTGCGGCGCAATATACCGATGAAGCCCTGGATGCGGCCTGCCGCAGCGCCGAGGAATCCGCCGTACTGCTGAAGAACGACAATGCGGTGCTTCCCCTGGATGCCGGGCGCCTGCGCAATGTCCTCGTAACCGGACCGCTGGCCGATGCCCCGCACGACCAGCTTGGCACCTGGGCGTTCGACGGTGAAAAATCCCATACGCAGACGCCTCTTGCCGCGCTGCGTGAAATGCTTCCCGGCAAGGTGAACTATGTGCCGGGGCTCGACTACAGCCGGGAGGTCCGGCAGAATTTCGGCGCCCTTGCCGCAGCGGCACGCAAAGCCGACGTAATCCTTGCTTTCGTGGGCGAGGAAGCCATCCTGTCCGGTGAGGCCCACTGCCTTTCCGACCTGAACCTCATAGGCTCGCAGAGTGAGCTTCTGAAGGTCCTGCGGGAAAGCGGCAGGCCGGTCGTCGTCGTGGTGATTGCGGGCCGTCCCCTTACGGTGGAGCGGGATCTGGCCAACTGCGATGCTATGCTTTATTCCTTCCATCCCGGCACGATGGGCGGCCCTGCGCTTGCCCGGCTCATCTTAGGCGAGGCAGTGCCTTCGGGCAGGACTCCCGTGACTTTCCTGCGCAGCGTGGGTCAGGTCCCTATGTATTATAACCACAATATGACCGGCCGCCCCTACAACAACGAGAGACTGTTGCAGGACATCGAACTGGAAGCCGGTCAGACTTCGCTCGGCAATACATCCTATTATCTGGATTCCGGGGCCGCCCCTTTGTTCCCCTTCGGTTATGGCTTGAGCTATACCAAGTTCGAGTATTCCGCCCCGTCCCTGGACAGCTCCTGCTACGCGGCCGACGGGACGGTGGAGGCCTGCGTAACCTTGTCAAATACAGGTAAATATGATGCCGCGGAAGTGGTCCAGCTGTACGTCCGCGACCTGGTAGGTTCCGTGACCCGTCCGGTCAAGGAGCTGAAAGGTTTTGAAAGGGTGTTCCTCAAGGCGGGCGAGAGCCGTACGGTGAAATTCTCGCTTCCCGTGAGCGAGCTGGCATTCTGGGGTCTTTCCGGCGTGAAGACTGTCGAACCTGGCGAATTCCAGCTTTGGATTGCAGGCGACAGTGCTTCGGGAGTCCCCGTGTCGTTTACCGTGAAATGAAGATGCGTTGTAAGCGTTTTCTGTTTTGTTTGTTGGTTATGGTCATTCCGGTGATTTCCTGCCGGAATGACCATATTGAAACTGATATTGCGCGCTTGAAAAGCGTCGCAGTGGAAGAAGCGGCAGTGACGCTTACCCCCGGAGGAAGCGCTCAGATTCATTTCCGGGTAAAGGATCCTTTATTCACCATTGCCGGCATTCAGCAGCTTGTCATCTCCCCTTTGACAAGCGCCAGGCTGCTTGCCGTCACATCATTTGCACCGGACGTCGTGGCCGGCCGCTATGTGGCTGATATCAAGGATATCGGCACGGGGGAGTACAGCGTTCCGGTGCGGCTCGGCATACGGTTGTCTCCCGGCTCGGATGCGGTGGTGCTTTCGCAGGAGTTCACGGTCACCAACGCGCAGAAAGCCCCTGCCGGTCCGGATACGGGTCTGCCGGTCGTGCGCATCAACACTGAAGGCGCGGCCCCCGTCAACTTGAAGACGGAATGGGTGGCGGCGTCTATGTATATCGGAGAGTCGGAGTACAGCTGCACTGTGCGCGGCCGGGGCAACTCCACGTGGGAGTGGCCCAAGAAGCCCTACCTGGTGCGGCTCGACAAGAAGGCTTCCGTGCTTGGCCTTCCGGCACATAAGCGCTGGGTGCTCCTGGCAAATTTTATGGACCGCACTCTGATGCGCAACATCGTGTCGATGAAGGTGTCCTCCCTTACCTCCCTTGCCTGGACTCCGTCCTGCGAAAGCGTGGAGCTGGTCCTGAACGGCCGTCATCTTGGAAACTATCTGCTGATAGAGCAGGTGCGGGTGGACCCCGCCCGCGTCGATATAGACGAGGAAGAGGGGGTGCTGCTGGAGCTTGATTTCCACGAGGACGAAGAGATTCAGTGGGTCGATTATCACGGGCGTAGCGACAAGAGAAGCACCGGCATACCTTTCGCCGTAAAGTATCCCGATGCCGGTGACATAAGTCCGGAGCGTGTGGAACAGATCAAGAAATATGTTTCGGAAGCAGCAGGGGTGCTGTATGGCCCCGGCTTTGACGATCCGGCCGGCGGTTATGCCAAATATCTCGACGTGCAGTCCTTTATTGACTATTGGATAGTATTCGAGGTGATGGGCAACCACGAGCTCGGCAATCCTGGCAGCGTGTATATGCACAAAGACAAGGGCGGCAAACTGACCGCCGGCCCCTGCTGGGACTTTGACTGGGGGGTATTGTCCTACAAGACCTCACCAAGGGCCCGCCACGGCCTGATCAATGAGGAGGCAATCTGGTATGCGCGCCTGATGGCCGATCCGGCATTCCGCAGCGCCCTCAAGGCCCGTTTCCTCGAGCTGCTGCCCTCCCTGGAGCAGGTGCCGGCGTTTATGGAAGAAACGGAGCAACGGCTCAGGCGCTCGGCGGAACTGAATTTCAGTATGTGGAATCCGGTCCAGGACGCGTCTCTCAACAACGGTGATATTATCAACGGGGACGAATATCTCAGCTTTCACGATGCCTGCGAGCGGCTGAGGAATAATTTTAGAGAGAGACTGACCGTTATCCGGGATTGTTTATAACTTTGTGACTATGCATTTCCATTCTTTGCTCAACGTTTTGATTCTTGCCCTGCTTACGTCCTGCCGCGGTTCCGTGCCCGGCCCTGACGTGCCCGCAGACCAGGCGCCCGCCGACAGTGCGACCGTCTATACGACTTCCGTCTCCGGAACGCTGTTCCGTGAGTCCAAACTTGTGCTGCGTGCTCCTGAAGACGTACATTTCTATAAGGTGTCGCTGACGGGGGAGCGCTTCCAGAGTGTTGATGGATTCGGCTTCGCCATCACCCAGGCCAGCTGCTACAACTTGTTGAAAATGAGCGCGGAAGACCGGTCTTCATTCCTGCGGGAGATATTCTGCCGCACCCGGGGGCTGGGCTCTTCCCTGATAAGGGTGTGCATAGGCGGCTCCGACTTTTCGCTGGATGAGTTTACTTGCTGCGACACTCCCGGAATCGAGAATTTTGCGATGCACGAAAGCGATGTCCGGTACCTTTTCCCGGTGCTGGATGAAATAATGCGTATCAACCCGAATGTCAAGATAATAGGGTCTCCCTGGAGCTGTCCCCGCTGGATGAAGATTACCGAGAACGGCGGGGCTCCGTATGACAAGTGGACAGGCGGGCGGCTGAATCCGGAGTATTATGAAGCCTACGCCGAATATTTCGTCCGCTGGATTCTCGCTATGGAGCAGAGGGGCTACCCCGTCTATGCCGTTACGCTCCAGAACGAGCCGCTTAACAGGGGCAATTCTATGTCCCTGTATATGTCCTGGCAGGACCAGCTGGCCTTTATCAAGAAGGGCATAGGGCCGGCGTTCAGAAAGGCCGGCCTGAGCACCAAGGTGCTTGCCTTTGACCACAACTACAATTACGACAATATCTCCGGCCAGCGGGATTATCCCCTGCACATATTCGAGGACGCGGAAGCATCTTCTTATGTGGCCGGCTCGGCCTGGCACAACTACGGGGGCAATGTTTCCGTGCTCGACGGGATACACGGCGCGTATCCGGACAAGGAAATCTATTTTACCGAGGCCTCCATCGGGCAGTGGAACTATGATTTCGCCAGTTGCCTGATAAACGATTTCCGGGACATCTTCCTCGGTACCCTGGGCCGTTACGGCAAGGGAGTGACATTGTGGAATCTTATGCTTGACGACCAAGGACGCCCCAACCGCCCCGGCGGCTGCACCACTTGCTTCGGGGCCGTCGCGGTCTCCTCGTCCGATTATTCTCTTAAGGGGCTTACGAGAAACTCTCATTATTACAATGTGGCCCATTGTTCCAAGGTCCTTTTGCCCGGGGCCGTGCGCCTGGGTACCGAAGGCTACACCAATTCAGGACTTACGTACCAGTGGTATGTCAATCCGGACGGCTCCTATGCACTCTTGCTCCTTAACGAGAGCGGCTCCGAGGCAATAGTGAATTTTGTGACGGACAAGCATTCGCTGTCCTGCAAAGTCCCCGCCCGCTCCATCCAGTCGGTCCTCTGGAACGAACACAAATAACCCTTAGGACCGTTTCTGGTTTCATCCTTCCTGCGGGCGCTTTCGTCATCCTGAATCACAGCTTCGTCAAACAGCGCTGCGGCGGGCTTCCGTATCCGGCGGATAATCCATAAATTTAGCTGGACAAAAGCCGAAAATTATGGAACGGAACGAAAAACAGCGCTACGAAACTCCGTTGACCGGAGTCTTCGAAGTAGGGCGGGAAGGCGTCATCTGCGCCAGCGATGCCCAAAGACAGGATTATGTATATGAAGAATGGTAGGAGGACAATGCAATGAAGAAGACACTTAGATTCACCAGCGCCATTGCCTTCATAGCCGCAATGTGCCTTTCCGCCTGCAACAAGGCGGAACTTATCGTAGATAATCCTTTCGAGCAGCCCGGCACGGAAGAGCCTCAGTCCTCCGGCTGGAAGGTCGCCATCTCCGCCACGATGGGCGGCACCGGCACCAAGGCCCTCGCCGAGGACCCCGACACCCGCAATCTCATCGCCACCTTCGAGACCACGGACAATATCTATGTGTACAATGTGACCAAGTCCAAGGTCGATTCCAGCCCGCTTCATCCAGACCGGAACGGGGCATCCGCTATCTTGACGGGAACCCTTTCCGAATCTTATGACGAAGGAGACATCCTTGTGCTTTGCTATAATCCGGAATACATAGACGATTATGGCGGAGATATCCGGTTCGATTACACTAATCAAAACGGGACACTTGCCGCCGTTGCGGATTTTGCCAAAGCCGACAAAACCGTTTCGGCCGCCGAAGCCGCTGCCAAAGAACTCTCCGGGACCGTATCCTTTACCAACCTCCAAAGTATCTTCAGGTTCATATTTACTGATGGTTCCTCCGCAGTGCCGGTACATAAAGTCACCATTTCAACGGCTCAGGGACAGCTCGTGCAGACGGACCTCAGCTATCATAGCTTCGGCGGTATGTACAAAGGAGAAATCCGCGTCACCCCGGCCGGCACGACAACGGAGCCGGTTTACGTAGCGCTTCGCAATGATACATCTGCGGATGATACTTTCTATTTCGAGATCGAGGACGGCAGCGGCCTCATTTACAAAGGGGAAAAGGCAGCCCCTGCAGGGAAAATCGTCAACGGCAAATTCTATGCTTCCACCGTCATACTCGCGCAGGTTCCGAAACCCACGGTGATTCTCACGGACAGTGGTTCTGCCGTAGAGCCAAATGACGGCAACTACGGTTATTTGGATGCGGGGAGCCTTACCGTTTCCGGAACCGGGGAAGGGTACTATTTCTCCTGGGCATCGCAGAGTTTCAAGTCCCTGACACTTTCCGGAGCAAGTATCATATGCTATAGCCGGGAGCCGGTCAGTAGTTCCAGATCTATCCTGAATCCAATTATCCTGGAGGGTGACAATTACATCATCACGGATGCCGACCATGCCGCAGTAGCATACAAATCAAATTTTTCAGGGACAGATTTCTCACAGTTCATCAAGGGTAACGGCACCCTGACCATCACTGCGTCCAGTACGGTTGGGACCAAAGGTTTCAAGAATACCTACAGTTCGCCGGTCAACGTCGTTGCATCCCCCGGCTTTACCCTTACCGTCTCCGACGGCGTGGACAACGGCGACGGCACCACTACCTGGGTCTATACAGTAGCTCCTGAGCCCACCATTGAAATGGTAGATTTGGGGCTTCCATCCGGGACCTTGTGGGCCAAATACAACCTGGGCGTGGAAGACCCCACGGTGGACCCCTACGGCAATTATTACGCCTGGGGCGAAACGACTCCAAGGACAGGTTACCACACTTATGCCAGTTACAAATTGGGTGACGGAACCAACAAATTTACCTGCCTGACCAAATACATCATCGACGACGGTTACACCTATGCCGCCGGCATTGACGGCAAGACGAAGCTTGAGCCCTCGGATGATGCGGCTACGGCAGCACTGGGCACCGCTTACTGCACGCCTGCTGCCGAGGACTGGATAGAGCTCTGGAGCGGACAGTATGTCACCTTCCAGTGGTCTTACATTAACTGCGTCAATCCCGATTTCCCGGATTTATATCCGAATCTTAGCCTTAAAGTATATGGTATCCTCGTCAGGAGCAGGAGCAACGGAAACTCCATTTTCCTCCCTGCCGCAGGCTTGTGGGGAGAGAGGATGAGTGCGAGCGAGCTTTCAAGAGGGCAAAACGGGAGCTCTTGCAATTATTGGTCTTCCACACTCTATGCTTTCCCCAACTCCTATCCGCACAGCTTTGAAGCTTATTGCCTGGATGAAAATTCTTCGCTCTTTTATTATGACGCTACGGTGAACGGAAACAACCCCGATCTCGCCCTGTCACTCAATTCTATGCCGTCCGGAAGCAGATGTCTCGGAATGCCTGTCCGTCCGGTGAAACACCAATAGAATAATTTGCCTATCTTTACGCCTTGATGGCAAAGAGATTACACTGGATTCCGGCGCTGCTCTGCCTCCTGACATTCCTTCAGGGGGCGGGAGCGGCGCCGGTGTGGGAGAGCAGCCTAAGCTACAGGCGTTTCACGACGCTGGACGGCCTGCCGCAGATGCAGACGGAGACCGTCTGGCAGGATGCGGCAGGGTATATCTACGTCGGTACGCTGTCGGGCTTCGTGCGTTACGACGGAACAAAACTCACTCCATTCCTCGGCGGACGGCGCGAGAACATCGTGCAGTTCCGCCGGGCGGGCGGCGAGGTGCGGGCCCTGGGGTTCGCGCGGCAGTGGAGCATAAAAGGAAACAAGCTCAAGCAGTCGCAGGTCGACCCTTCGGGGCAGCGTCTGCTCAACAATCTCAACGCCGCCGACCTGCCGTCGGATTACGTGCTACTGGAAGACAGTCAGGAACGTAGCCGGCTGCTCTGCCGCCTGACTCCGGACGGAATGGAGTCCGTACTGGACACGCCGCTCCTGGACGAAATGACGCCGGACCGAAAGCTCTACATCGACTCTTCAGGCGTCTATATCCCCACGCCGCAGGGGCTTTTCTGCGCCACCGGCGGGAAGACGAGAAAACTCTCCGGAGGGAGCGGCGTCTTCTCGCTGATCCACACCGGAAGCGTCCTTTTGGCCTTTTCGGACGACGGCATCTACAGCGCTGACACTGACAGCCTTACCCTCAGACTGGCATATCATTTCGATGCGCCAGACCTGGGCCTTTCCGTCCGGCAGGACAGCAAGGGAAATATCTTCGTCGCCGATGCCCATACCATCTGGCGCTTCGACGGCTCTTCCCTGCAGCAGCTCGCAGACGGCTTCAACCTCATCCGGGGCATCTTCATCGACCGCTGGGACCGCCTCTGGGCGGCTACCTACCAGGGCCTCTACTGCTTCTACCACTGCAATTTCACCAGCCATCGTCTCCTTGACAGGAACGATATCGTCCGCGCGCCGGCCGTCTGTGACGGGCATCTGGTGATGGGGACTCTGAACGGCAAGGTGCTGGTGGACGGGGAGACCGTCGAAGAAGACAAGGACAATTCTTACGAGCCCTGGGCTGCTGTCATCGGTGACAAGGTCTATCTGGCCGGAGACAGGGACATTGCCTCCGTGCAGGGAGGCCGGGTGCAGTGGCTGGGCCTGCCGCAGGATCGGTACCGCTTTGTCGCGAGCGCCGGAGGACGGCTCATCATAGGCGCTTCCCGCTGCGTCCTGTCCCTGGACCCGGCGAGCGGCCGGCCGGACACTCTGACTACGGAAATCGTGCGACCCTGGTGCGCGGCAACAGGCTCCGGCGGAAGGCTCTGGGTGAGCGGCAATCCGGGACTCTACTGCCTGACGGGAGCGCCCGGGAGCATCAGCACCAGGAAAATGCTCAGCACGCCCACGACGCCTGTCGTCACCGCCATCGCGTCATCAGGCGGCCTGGTCTGCTATGCCCTTGGAGACGAGCTTTACGCTATTGACGGCGAGGAAATCCGCCCGATGGCGGAGCTGAAAACGGCCCTGCGCGGGCACGAAATCCGTTCTGTACACATCTCTCCTAAGGGATACCTAGTCGTTGCGGCCATCGACGGCCTGCTTTTAGCCCGGCTGGACGGAAGCGGCAGGGCAGGCGACATCCGGTGGTTCGACAGCCGTAGCGGCTTCACTACCATAGAGCCGCTGATGGGCTCGATGGCCGAGAGCGAGGACGGCACCATCCATCTTGCGGGCCTCGAAGATATGATTTCCTTCCGGCCGGCGGACCTGCTCGCCGACAACCTGTCTTCTCCCGTAATACCGGAGCCGCGCCCGTGGTGGCGGCGGTGGTGGGCCGTGCTGATTTATGCGGCAGTGCTCTCGCTGGTCGTCTGGCTGCTCTCGCGCAGGTCGGCACGCCTGCAGGCCGTCAGGAAGATGGCGGCGCTGGAGCGCGAAAAGATGCTCAAGGAGCTTCAGCTGCAGGCGGTACGCCTTAAATCCATACCGCATTTCCACTCCAACGTGCTCTCCGGCATCGAGTATTACGTACTCAACAAATCAGCCGACGAGGCATCCCATTACCTGAAGCTCTATTCGGATTTCACAAGCCGCACTCTCGCCGACATAGACCGCCCGTCGCGTCCGGTGTCGGCCGAAGTGGAGTACATCAAGGGCTACCTTGAGCTGGAGAAACTGCGCTACGGCGACCGCCTGGAGTACCGGATTACCGTAGATTCGCGCGTGGAACCCGGCACACAGCTGCCCACGATGCTACTCCATACATATTGCCAGAATGCAGTCAAGCACGGCATAGCTTCAAAATCGGGCATCGGGACGGTTGAGGTCACGGTCTCCTTTCAGCAGCGGGGCGGCGTGGACGGCGTGCAGGTGGAGGTGAAGGATGATGGAATCGGGCGTGCCGAAGCTGCCCGCACCGGCGGATACTCCACCGGCCAGGGGCTGAAAATTCTCAGGCAGCAGATAGACCTGTACAACCAGAGCAACGCCCACAAGATAGAACAGCAGGTGACGGACCTGACAGACGCCGACGGCCGCCCTGCCGGAACTTGTTTCGAAACCTGGGTCCCGCTGGACTACACATATTGACAATGCAATGAACAGACTGAAAACCATTGTAGTGGAAGACGAACGGCTGCCCCGGCTCTCGCTCCTTGCCAAACTGGAGGAACACCGGCAGCTTCTGGACGTGGTGGACGACTGCGACAGCTATGAAACGGCCCTGGAGAGCATACTCCGCCACAGGCCGGACCTGCTTTTCCTGGACATCCAGCTTGGCGGGCGGGACTCCATCAGCCTGCTTGAGGAACTGCGGCATACCATTCCTCTCCCGTATGTGATTTTCACGACCGCTTATTCGGACCGGGAATACCTGATGAGCGCCATCAAGCTGTCGGCAGTGGATTATCTCCTGAAGCCGGTCGGCAAGGCTGAACTCGCGCACGCCATAGCCAAGGCCGCGGACAGGGCCCGCTCCGCCGCTCCGCAGGAAATGCGTGAGAAGCTGTCATTCAGACTGGTCAACTCCAAGCTCTTCCTTCTTCCCGGGGATATCGCGGGATTCAAGGCCGAGGGGAATTACTCCACCCTCGTTTCTTTCGACGGAGAATATCTGGTACTGGAGAGCCTTCTTTCGCTGGAGAGGAGACTGCAGGGCCGCGGGCGCTTCCTGCGGGTGGACCGCAGTACTATTGTCAATGTCGAAATGGTCTGCAGCATTGATTTGGCGCAACACAGCTGCATCCTCAAGTCAGCCAACGGCCGTATGCTGGAAATGTCCCTGTCAAGCCACGGAGCCTGCGCTTTGGCAGCCGCGATGGAATCTGTATAAAAATATTTATTTTTGCAGATTGATGGAAAGGAAAAAGTCTCTTACCGCTGCAGATCTTAAGAAGTTCGACAAGGACTATTCGGAGAAGAGCCTGTTCAAGAAGATAGGCAAATTCTCGCGCCGGGCCGGCCGCAAGACGGTCTATTATATCCTGGTGCTGTACTATACGCTGACCGATCCCGGCACTCCCGCAAAGTACAAGGCGACGATTGCCGGCGCCCTCGGCTATTTTATCCTGCCGCTGGATTTCCTGCCCGACTTCCTTCCCGGAGCCGGAATGGTCGATGACTGGGGCGCCGTCGTGGCGGCGGTGGCCTATGTCGCCACGGCAATCACCCCTGAAATCAAGGCCCGCGCCAAGGCCAAACTCTCCGACTGGTTCGGCAGTTTCGAAGAATCGGACCTCGGCGATCTTGCTTAAAAACAGTAGCAATATGAAAAAGTTTATCCCCGTTATCTCGCTTATGCTCTGCATCCTTTGCGGATGCGGCAACAACCAGTCCAACCGGAACTCCGGCACTGCCGCAGAGGAAGACCCTGACGTGCAGTATGGCTCGACTTTGCTGGCCCCCGGCACGCAGGCGCCCGACTTCGGCCTGAATGACCTTTCCGGCAATCCCGTCCGCCTGTCGGACTTCGCCGGCAAGACCGTCCTCCTGCAATTCTGGGCATCCTGGTGCCCCGACTGCCGCGCGGAAATACCCCAAATCAAAAAGATGTTCGCCGCTGCCGACCCGAAGCAGTATGCTTTTGTCGCGGTGTCTTTCGACAAGACGCAGGATGCCCTGCAGTCCTTTGCAGCGGAAAATGAACTCCCGGGCGTACAGCTCTACGATTCCGCCGGAAAGAAGGAATCGGCAGTCGCCGAATCCTACGGGGTCAAGTGGATTCCGTCTCTCTATGTGATAGGTCCCGACGGAAAGGTCGTCTATGCCACTGTCGTGGCTGATAGAGCGGCGGCTAAGCTCGGACTGAAGTAGCTGTACAAGCAAATGTATTTTTAGCTATATTCGCAACTCGTTTAGCAAAATTAGTATGAAAAAGCTGTTATTTCTGATGATTCCTGCAGTGATGCTGGCTTCCTGCCAGAATACGGAGACGAAAGTCCCGGCTCTCGACCCGACGGATATGGACCTGTCGGTTGCGCCGGGTGAAGATTTCTACCTTTACGCCAACGGCGGATGGATGAAGAAGAACCCCCTCAAGCCCGAATATGCCCGTTTCGGTTCTTTCGACGTGTTGAGGGAGAAGACCATAGAGAACCTCAATGCCCTGTTTGCCGATATGACCACGCTTAAGGCCGAGCCCGGCAGCGTGGAGCAGAAAATCGCGGACCTCTACAAGCAGGGGCTTGATTCGACCAGGCTCAACGCCGAAGGCGCAGCGCCCTTGAAGAAGCATCTGGATGAGCTGTATGCCATTTCGGACAAGCAGGCGCTTGCCGCACATCTGGGCAAGCTCAATCTCGTGGGCGAAGGCGGCTTTTTCGGCGGCGGCGTGAGCGCCGACCTTATGGACAGCAAGACCCAGATTTTCTATCTCGGACAGGGCGGCCTGGGTATGGGCGACAGGGACTATTATGTCGAGCCTGCCAACGCCGAACTCCGCAAAGGCTATGAGGCTATGCTCTGCAAGCTCTTCGCGCTCGCCGGTCTCGACAATCCCGCCGGCCGTGCCGCCAATGCCGCCGGCATCGAAGACAAGCTCGCCCGGTTCTCCTGGACCAGCGTTGAGAACCGCGACTACGCCAAGCTCTACAACCCTATGAGCAGCGAGCAGATTTTCAAGGCCTACCCCGGCTTTGACTTCAAGGCCTTCTGCGAGGCTATGGGCCTGCCCGCCCAGGACAAGGTCATCGTGGAGCAGCCTTCCTACTTTGAGGGCTTCAGCAATCTCTTCAAGGACACCGACATCGAAATCCTCAAAGACTATCTGGCTGCGCAGCTTCTGAACGGGGCGACGGGCGCACTGTCTGATGATTTCTATGCCGCATCCTTCGATTTCTACAGCACGCAGATGAGCGGCATCACTGAGCAGAAGCCCCGCTGGAAAAGGGCTATGAGCGTGCCCAACGGCATACTCGGCGAGGCCGTCGGCCAGATGTACGTGGCCAAGTATTTCCCTGAGAGCTCGAAGCAGAAGATGCTCGACCTCGTCAGGAACCTCCAGGTCTCCCTCGGGCAGCACATCGACTCCCTGGACTGGATGTCGGATGCCACCAAGGCCCGTGCGCGCGAGAAACTGGAAGCATTCAGCGTCAAAATCGGCTATCCTGACAAGTGGAAGGACTACAGCACCCTCAAGGTGGATCCGGAGCTCAGTTATTATGACAATCTCAAGGCCGCAAGCGCCTGGTACGTCGCCGACAACCTTTCCAAGCTCGGCAAGCCCACCGATCCCGAGGAGTGGGGAATGACCCCTCAGACCGTCAATGCATACTATAATCCTACCACCAATGAAGTGTGCTTCCCCGCAGGCATCCTGCAGCCGCCGTTCTTCAATCCCGATGCCGACGACGCCGTCAATTACGGAGCCATCGGAGTGGTGATAGGCCACGAGATGACCCACGGATTCGACGACCAGGGCAGCCTGTTCGACAAGGACGGCAATATGCACGACTGGTGGACGAAGGAAGACAGGGCCGCTTTCGTGGCGAAGACGCAAGTCCTTGTGGACCAGTTCAATGAGGTGGATATCCTGCCCGGCGTCAAGGCCAACGGCAAGCTGACCCTCGGAGAGAACATAGCCGACCACGGCGGAGTCAGCGTCGCCTGGACGGCCTACCACAACTCCCTGGGCGGCACCGTGCCGGCTCCCATCGACGGGCTTACCGCCGACCAGCGTTTCTTCCTCGGCTATGCCAGGGTCTGGGGACAGAATATCACCGACGAGGAGAAGGCGCGCCTGACCAAGCTTGACGTCCACTCACTCGGAAACAACCGCGTCAACGTGACCCTCCGCAATTTCGACAGCTTCTTCGAGGCTTTCGGCATCAAGGAAGGTGACGCGATGTGGCGTCCCGAGGCCGAGAGGGTGCACATCTGGTAAGTTTAGTCGGAGGCCAGCACGGCGAGGCCGGGGCCGATAGCCCTTTCGCTGCCGTCAGAAGGCATATTGCGGATGAGGAATGCGGCCCCGGAGCCGAAGCCCGTGGCTTCCGGACGGGTATCCCTTACTATGAATGTTGAGGAGCCGCCGCCGTCGAGGTTGATGGCGTCGTAGCTCCCCAGCGCTAGCATAATCCGCTGCATATCAGGGTAGTTCATTCCTGCCGCGAGCACTGAATTGCGGCCGTCGAGCACTACGAGGATAATCCGTTGCTTGTTTTTCTGCACCCCGAACATAGTGCGCGGGTGCACGCCGTACACGCTGTCCTCGACTATCGAGGCGAGCGCGCCGTCCTTGATAAGGTACTGCCCGCCGCTGAAGGCTTCCTGCAGGGCGGTCGAAGTCCTGACGGCGGCATAATCGGCGCTGGCCGCTATGGTGACCTTCTCTTCCTTGTCCCAGTACACGAAGTTGCGCGGGCGCGTCTTCTGGGAGTTGAAGCTGTTTTTCAGGCAGTTGCCGTTGTGCCAGAAAATGCCCTGGGCCTGCCCCTCGGTAGCACCTGCCGTGGTGGTGAAAAAGTCGGTGTTGATCCCGCCGATGACTTTGCTGCCCGGGGCGTCGATACGCTTGAACTGCCCGCTGAGTCTCTCGGCGCCCTTGGTGAATCCTACTGTGGAGCCGCCCGGGACGGTATTTGTCATACTCACCGTGGGGTCGGACAGGTCAACCTGCATCACGAACACGGCCTGCGGGTTGGAAGCGTAGTCGGTATATCTTATTTCCGTCACGTCAACTCCGCTGTGGGGGCTGTAATTGTTGGCGGATTTGACTTTGATAATGAGCCCTTCTTTCTGGAAGGCCTCGGCCACATCTACAGGGTAGTCCTTTTTCGGCGGGTCTGCCGGGGTCTGTTCCTGCGGCGTCTGCTCCTGGGGAGTCTGGTCCGGATTGACTTTCGGAGTACAGCAGCAAAGGGCAAGCGCGAGGCCTGCGAGCAGAAGTTTCAGCGTTCTTTTCATAGTGGTTGTATTATTTGTGGAATTAGATAGTCGGTGTCCTGCGGGCCCTCCGGGCGTAGCCACCAGGCCCCGTCTTCCAGCATCTTGCGGAGCCTCGCTCCGAATATGGCGCCGTAGCGGTTGAAATAGTCCTCCTGGGGGTCCAGACCTTCATAGAAGAAAGAGCCGAAACTCTCTGTCTCCGCCACGAAGCGGCTGTGTCCCGGCGACCTGAGAAAAGCGTAAAGCGCGATTCCGAAGAAATGGTACCAGGCTCCGTAGTTGTCGCCGACTTCGGCCGAGTCGTGCCTTATGTAGGCCAGTTTGCGCTGCATCAGGTCCTTCCCCCGTCCGGGGCGGAAAGGCATCTTCGCGAGTATGTTCTCGCAGGTGAGGAGAGTCAGGTACAGGTTGCCTTTGTTGAGCGCGTAGCTTTCCGCAAACAGGTCGTGCGGTTTCACGCCCCTGTCTGGATATGTCATAACGCGCTGAATCAGAGCATCTTCCTGTCCCGTCACGCAGTACCGCGACGTCCATCCGCAGGTAAGGCAGATGAACAGTTTGGAACAGCCGAAAGTGGGCGCCGGGAAATCCTGCTGAAAGCCGCCGATGTGCCTGCCGAGCTTGTGCCAGTACAGGCGGGAGAGGGTATAGCCTTCTGTCTCTTTCGACCATTTGTGCTCCTGCCCCGCTTCGGGGAAAATATCGGGGAACTGTCTGCGCATTATCTCCGCGCATCTGTTCAGAAGCTTTTCTACATCGATAGGTGCGGTTTTGCCTATTTTGTAGGAGGGCCTCACCTTCTCTGCCTGCGGGATGGAGTAGACAAAAGACCTTATCAGTTTTATGGGAAGAGTGTCCACTTTCCTGAGGAGGAAAGCGTCTCCCACCGGGTCGTCGAGCAGCAGGCCGCTCTGCCTGTACATCCCGGACCGGTAGCCGGAATCGACAGTCTCTATGAAAGTACCGCGCTCCAGGACGAGACTGTCCCGGACGGATGCCGCGGAGGCGCTTGATGCGGCCAGCACGGCGGCGAGCAAAAACAAGAGCGCAGGTTTTCTCATAGGAACGACAAAATTATCAAATATCAAGCGAATAAGCAACAAATCAATTATATTTGCGTATTGCAATGAAATCCGTCAGTATCATAGCAATATCGGCTCTGACCTTGCTTCTGGGCGCCTGCGGGAGAGATGTCGTCGAAGTGACTTCCGATCTCATTCCCGCAGTCGAGTTGTCGGCTTCGTCCGTAGGCCTGCTTCCCGGCGGGACCTGCAGCATCGGGTTCACGGTGTCGGGAGTGCCGGATGGAGACCTCGCCTTCAACCTGCGCCTTCGCGGAGGCGGCGAGCCGGGGGAATTCCGGCTCACCGGCGTGACGCGCGGCTCCGGGCCAGGGCAATACATAGCAAACATAGAAGATGCAGGCACTGGGAAGTCCTATTCCCGCGAGGTGTGCGTGGAACTGGCCGCCCGGGACAAGATGCGCGGCGCGCGCTCTGAGTTTCTTTGCGTCAACTGCGGCGAGACCGTTTACGGGGAGGCCCCCGATACCGGGCTCCCGATTGTATATATCGACACGGGCGACGGCACGGGCGCCGGGTCCTTCTACGCCAGTGCCTCTTCGGTGCTGAAGATTCGCGGCTCCGGCAGCTACGGCGGCACGGCTCCTGCGAGTTGTACCGTGAGCCTGCGTGGCAACATCTCCCAAAACCTTCCCAAGAAGCCCTACAAGGTGCATTTCCGTGACAGCGTGCCGCTGCTCGGGATGCCTGCCCACGGGGACTGGGTGCTGCTGGCCAATTTCACGGACCGTACGCTGATGCGGAATATGGTGGCGATGAAGGTATCTTCGCTGACCTCGCTCGACTGGACGCCCCGCTGCGTGCCGGTGGAGCTGATGTTTAACGGGGAGCACCGGGGCAGTTATCTGCTGATCGAGCAGGTCGCAGTCGCTCCTGACCGCCTGGACATTTCTGCGGAAGGCTACCTGCTGGAGCTGGACTTCCATTTCGACAACGAGTTCCAGTGGACCGACCGCCACGGCTTCTCCACCCTTTTCCGCGGCGGGATACCGTTTGCCGTCAAGTATCCGGACCCTGGGCAGCTGAGCGCGCAGCGTAAAGACTATATCCGGGATTACGTCAGCCGGGCTTCCGATGCGCTGTACGGGGATGAGTTCACATCTCCCGAAAAGGGCTATGCGGCCTATCTGGATGCGGACTCGTTCGCGGATTACTGGCTGGTGTACGAGTTGCTGGGGAATGTGGAACTTTTCTCGCCGGGCAGCGTCTATATGCACAAGGAAGCCGGCGGAAAGCTTGTGGCCGGCCCCTGCTGGGACTTCGACTGGTGCCTGACCAAGTCCCGCACGGATACCCAGCTGAAGACGGGCTTGCTGAACACGGATGCAATCTGGTATGCGCGGCTTTTCAACGACCCTGCCTTCAAGGAAAAAGTGCGTGCGCGCTTTGCCGCCCTGCTGCCCTCGCTGCGGACGGTCCCGGACTATATCGATTCCTGCAAGGACCTGCTGAGCGAGTCTGCCGCGCTCAATTTCGCTATGTGGAATCCCGCCGAAGACCGCTGGCAGCACAGCGGTATGCTCATCAACGGAGACGAGAAGATGAGTTTCGAGGATGCGGCCGCGCAGCTCAAGACTGTCTATCTGCAGCGGCTTGAATTTTTGTCGGAAAAGCTTCTGTAGCAGCTATTTGATGCCGCTCCACTCCCCCTTGATGGTCTTGCACTGGGAGTAGCAGGCGGGGCAGTTGTTGACGATGTAGTGGCTGCCGTTCTGCTTGAGTTCCACTCCGCGAAGGGACGTGTCCCAGCCTGCGCCGTAGATGCTCAGGTAGCAGTAGTCCCCCTGCGGGCGGTTGTTCGAGCGCCAGAGCTCCACGGTGTATGGCTCTATGGGCGTGTAGGCATTCTCGGGCACGGCGCCTTTCAGCAGGGCGGCGGGCAGGTAGCGCTGCACGTACAGGTCGGTGGTGGGGGAATATGTGGAACGGTACATCTTGGAGCCCAGTTCACGGATGACGTCCTGCGCGCCCAGGCTGCCGCACAGCAGCTGCAGGCAGCGTTCGCCGGTCAGGCGGTTGCGTCCGTAAAGCTCCATAGCCATAGGCAGCATCGCCGCGGCGCCTTCCTTGCTCTTGCCCAGAAACTCGCGGTACACCGTAGAGAACTCATTGTACCCTTCGGGGTTGTGGGTGAAGGTCACAACGGCTTCCGCAGTCTTGGGGGCGGCGGAAATCATCACTCCGTCCTTGTCGAATTCGGGCTCGGTGACGACACCGGCCAAGGTGTAGCTGTGCTCACCCCAGGTCATAGTGCTGCCTTCGATTTTCCAGTCTCTGGAGGTCTCGTCCACTCCGGTCAGTCCTTTGCAGGAGACTATAGCTCCGAGCAGGCAGATAAATAAAGCAATCTTTTTCATAATAACAGTGTTATTTGTGGTTGTTTCTCCCTCCGGCAGACTAAAGGTCGTATGTCAGGCCGATGGTAGCGACTTTGTTGTTGGCCTTGAGCGGAAGGCTGGAGTAGGCCATAGTCCCGCCGAAACCGTTGCTCATAGCGGCTGTGATGCGGAAATTGCCGATTTTGGCATTCATAGCCAATCCGTACACGGCTCCGAGGGTGCCGTAGCCGCCGTCAGCGGTGATGCCGATGTACTTGCCGGGATTCCAGGCGAGATGGCCGCGGACCTCGCGGTATGACATCAGGCCGCGGAAGATGAAGTTGCCGGTGGCGCCTATGGAAAGGGCTCTGTAGAAGGGCATCTCATACTTTGCTGCCAGGTTGACGGTCATAGGCACCATCTCGGGGGTGATGCGCTTTTCGACAGATTTGACGGAGAGTGACTCGAGAAGCTCGTTCTTGATTCCATTGAACTGGCTGAGGAGGTCTTTATTCTGTATCTGCTCTAAGCTGAGGTCCTTCACGCCGGTGAAGGTAACCGTTCCGTCGGAGCGGCCGGCGTTGCCGTAATACCACAGGATGCCGCCGAAATCCAGCAGGGAAGCGGACAGGGTCAGCCCTTCCACGGGGGTGAGCACGACGCCGAGGTCAAGCGCAAGGCCTGCGCCCGAAGGGCCTCTCCACCTTTCCTTGCTGCTGAGATTCAGCAGGCTGAGGGTGCCGTTCTCATCGGGACGAATCTTGCTCCAGCGGCTGGTGAGGTCAAGGTCGGCGGTGAGGCCGAGCTTGTAGCTCTCTTCGGAGGTCTGCAGCTGGAGGCGGGAGAAATTGTAGTTGAGCGCTTCCACTCCCACGAGCAGTTTGGCACGGGCGCCGACGCTGAAGGCATCGGAGATTCTGTGGGAATAGCCGTAGGCGATTTCAGCGTAGGCGTTGCCGTACACCTTAAGGTTGCTCATATCGAACACCTGGGAGGTTGTGCCGAGCTTCAGCAGGCTGAAAAGCTCCTTCGGCAGGGTCATTCCGTAGCTTCCGCGCACGCTGGCTTCGATGGTGTGGTATGCAGCGTCTTTGCGCCAGCCGTAAGAGAAGAGGTTGAAGCTGATGTCTCCGGTGAAGTAGTTGCGATCCTGGAGGGAACCGAGAAATTCGTCGGCGGACACGCTGGAATGCAGCGCCGTCACCAGTCCCTCCTCGCGGGGATAGAGGAAGCTGGCGGCTCCGAAATTGTTGCGGGTCTGATTGTCCCATTCGCCGACGGAAAGCACCTTGCCTTCGTTCTGGATGGCGGGATTGTAACGGTACCCGAGCCTGTAGCAGTCAAGGAACAGGCCTTGCTGGAACGACTGTGCGCAAAGGGAGAAAGAGGCCGCCGGGATAAGGGCGAGCGCTAATATGTGTTTTCTCAGTTTCATTTCTGCAGTAATTGTTGGGGGATGGTGATTCCGCCGCTGAGCTTGGCGGATGACGACTTGACGTACAGACCCTGCTTGGTGGTCAGGGGTACGGTATTCATCCCGGGCTGGCCGGCAATGGTGATATCGGCTCTCAGGCCCTTGATGTCGGGAATCGTGCCTTCTGCGGCTTCGAACTCGAGGGTGAGCCGGGAGGTGGCCGGCTTCTCTTCCGAACCGCCTTCAATCTTGATTTCTCCGGGGGTGATGCTGATGTTGCTGTCCGGCTCGGCTTCAGCGCCTTCGGCCTCGACGGGCTTCAGGACCTTGACATCCTTGACGATGACGGAAAGCGGCAGGGTGTTGACGAGTTCCACGGTGACGCGGCACTTCTTGAGCCTGAATTGCCCCAGAGGCAGATCCACGCCCTTGATGGGACCGCTGATAATTGGAAGCTTTAATTTTTCGTCGACGGCAACTCTGCAGTAATATTCATAGGACAAGCCCAGCAGGAGGTTGTTGGAAGTCTTGTCTATAGTGGAAGTCATCTTCTCCGGCAGGTCGAAGGTAAGGTCTTCCAGCGTGACTGTCGACACTATGTCGGTGATGTTGGCCGGGATGTCGATTGTGGCGAGTTTTTGCTTTGCGTTGGCACTCTCCAGCTGATAGCTGCTTAATTCCGGTATGGGGGCGGTGTAGGACGTGGTGTAGTCGGCGGCCCGGCAGCTTATGCTTGCTTTGCACTTCATAGGCACTTTCTCAAAGAATGGATTTGAGGCCGTGATGGTGAGGTGCTGGTTGACGGTCTTGAGACCTAACATCGCAAGGGCTCCGACCATTCCGCCCACGCTCGCGAACTGGTATCCGGCGTTCCAGGTGAACGGTTTGGACGGATCCGCGGCAAGTTTCTCAAGCTCATAGGCATTGATGCGGAGAATACTGCCTTTGTCGTCCATACGGAGATATCCGTCCTCGCCGACCTGAATAAACTGCGAGACCATACTGCCGATTCCAGGCACGGTATTGAGCTTGTCCAGGGCGGAACCGATGGTCAGCGGGCCTATGCTTCCGATCGGTACGGAAATCTCTTCCTGGAAGAGGGTCATTTCAGTGTTGATGCCTTTGGATGTGTCATAGTCCAGATTCCCGTTGCAACTGCAAAGCAGCGCGGATACCAGGATGGCGGGCATCAGCGATGATGTCAAAATACTAATTTTCATACATTGCTTTAGTTTTCGCGGGCAAAGGTAAGAATTAAATTCTTATCTTCGCAGAAATCAATGACAGACAGTTATGAATATCCATTCAAAATTTCTTGTGCTCCTGATGTGCTGTGCCCTTCCTTTGGCCGCTTCCTGCGACCAGGCCCCTGCGGCTCAGGGCAAGCCTTTCGATGAGCTTCCCGCCGTCGGGCACGGCGATGTGCTCGCTTTCTTCAAGGCCCTGCCGGATGAAAGCCTTCCCGAGCTGATAAGGGACGCCGCGAAGCGCGAAAGCTACTATAACAGCTTTGTCCAGATGAGCGAAAACGGTTCCCTTGCCGACGGAGAGGGACCCGAAGAGACGGCCCTGAAGACGAATAATGCCGTGTTCTGGTCTGAGTATCTGGAAGTTATGGACGATGCTCCGGAGAAATTGAGAGAGGCTGACGAGCATCCCTACGCCAATCTGTACGTGTATGCGGGGGCCGACCCGGGACGGCTTTTCGGCGTACTGAAGACAGGCGCTTTTACCGACGATGGCGACAAGGAAGACCCTGACCGCTTCTTCTGGATGGACAAGGCCTCCTCCAAGCTGACTCCGGCGAAGTTGGTATTCTCTCCGGAATACAAGGGAGAAGACCTGACCGAGGACGTGCTCAGTACGTTCGGGGCTCCCAATCTCTACTACTCGGTCTCCAACAAGCAATTCTATAATTCATTCCACGACAGGGGCTTCAACGTGATTATCGAGGAAGTCGGCCCAACCGCCGTCAGTTACGAGTGGAACGGGGTCGAGTTTGTACGGAGCAAGGATTACAAGGTCCCCTGCATCTACAATTACGGTTTTGCCAACTTTATGCTCGGGGACGACGTGCCCTGGACGGTGCCGGGATTCACGACTTCCACCTATGCGGTCCAGGAAGGTGACGCCAGCTTCACTCTCGTGAAGTCCGGGGCCGAGGAGCCCGCGCTGGTCTTCCACGCCTCCGGCGACGACAAGGTGTTTGAAATCGAAGTCTGCTCGGGGCCCTATTGCAATCCCTACGGGGTCTATCCGGGTATGAAGGTCTCCGAGTTTATGGAGCTGGTGGCGAAAATCAACTCCCGCTACGACGAGCCGACGTATGTCTCCTTCAACGACGAGAATGCAGACTTCGTGGATATCTATGCCGGCTTCGACGAGGACTTCGTGTACAGGGTGCCGAAGAGCCAGTATATGGGCGACGAGAAATTCGCTCCGGATGCGGTGATAGCGAGGGTTGTGGTCATCAACGCGGTAGGATAGATGAAGAGACTCAAGAAAAAGACGCTCGCCGCAGCGGCGCTGGTAGTAGCCGGAGCGGTGTATTATTTCACGGGGGGAAACGACTCCGCTGTGGCTCCGGAGCCGCAGCAGGAGCCTTCGGAGGTTTCGAGGGCCACCGGCAAGTCTTCCTCCGGCAAACGTTCCGCCACGGTGGCCGCAGGCCTGGAAATCCCGGCCTCGACCGGCTCCGGACGCATAGTCAGGCACGGCGCCTACGTGTCCTCCTACAATACTTCTACCCTCATCCCGGACTGGGTGGCCTACGAACTTACTGCCGAGGAAGCAGGCGGGCGCAGGGACCGCGAGGGCATAGAGTTCCGTATGGACCCGGACCTCAAGGGCTGCACGCAGGCGATGCGTGAGGACTATTCCGGCTCGGGCTGGACGAAGGGGCATCTGATGCCGGCCGCCGATGCCGCGACTTCGAGCAGCACGATGGAGGAGACATTCTACTTCACGAATATCTGCCCGCAGGACGAGACGCTCAACGCCGGCGACTGGCAGTTTCTCGAGAAGAAGGTGCGCAGCTGGGCGAGGCGCTACGGCAGCGTGTTCGTGGTCACCGGTCCTATAGTGGGGGAGAACCGCTACGGCACCATCGGCGACCGGGACGTGACCGTGCCGGACGCTTTCTATAAAGCCCTGCTGGTGCGCCGTAAGGACGGCTCGTACAGTTCCATCGCCTTCGTGATGGGCAATGACAGCGAGCGCTACTTCCTGAAAGACTGCAACATAACGGTCGATGAGCTGGAACGCCTCACCGGCTTCGACTTCTTCCCCGGCCTTGACGACCGCATCGAAGAAAAGGTCGAAAGCAAGGTCAGGCTCTCCGACTGGGGGATTTAGGCCCCCCCTATACCTGTAATCCGTAATATCCTGGTGTGCAGGCCGCTATCAGAAACACTGCCGCCGTTTCTGGCGCCTCCCGTGTGTGAATCGGGCCTTCCCGCACCCGGGACGCCGTTTCTGCCTGGACGGGACAGATTCAGTGGCGGACATCTTGTTATGTTTCAGCTATTTACAGCTTTTGCTTGCAAGGTTAAAGATGCAAGCAAAAGTAGTAAATGATTGATTCAAAGCAGGATGTCGGCCACCGTGTAAAAGTCGAAGGACGTCGGCAGCGGTTGAGCCGAACGGCCATTTGGAGGCCGCAGGCCGACAGAGGGG
>OCVV011032365.1_pt1 | contig 23527 bp, 22 predicted proteins | sample 1539721 | NCBI WGS metagenome assembly OCVV01 (sample SAMN02144230, study PRJEB22623) | gut metagenome | biome: sheep rumen | host: Ovis aries | place: New Zealand
TCTATGTCATCTTGAATGGTATTAAAACTAGTCTGCAAATGACATATCTCTATTCTTAGTTTTAGGTCTATGTCATCTTGAATGGTATTATCTATTTTAAGAGTAAAAAGATGATAGTGTAGTTTTCAATATAAGCATTATAATTATGAACAATTTAATGTTTATATATTTTTTAAAAAAGCATTGTATACAATTTAATTTCATGCTAATATTTAATTGTACGCAATTTAAATTGGAGGCTTAATATGAATACATATGATTTTAGAGTAAAAAAAAGAGACGGAAAGTTACTTGATTTAAGTATATTAAAAGGGAAAGTAATATTAGTTGTAAATACTGCTACGGGTTGTGGGTTTACTCCACAGTATGAAGGATTAGAAAAGTTATATAAAAAATATAAAGATAAAGGTTTGGAAATATTAGATTTTCCATGTGACCAATTTGGCCATCAAGCACCTGGAACTAATGATGAAATACATGAGTTTTGTACATCAAAATACAACACCTCATTTGATCAACTTGCTAAGATAGAAGTAAATGGTGAAAATGCTGATCCATTCTATAAATATCTTAAACAAGAACAAAATTTTAAAGGATTTGGAATAGAAGGATCAATATTAATTCCAATAGTTAAAAAGATGGATAAAGATTATAAAAACAATGCTAATATTAAATGGAATTTTACTAAATTTTTAATTAATAAAGATGGAAAAGTAGTTGATAGATTTGAGCCTATGGTAAAGCCAGAAAAAATAGAAAAGGAAATTGTTAAATTACTTGGAGCATAAGATGAAGAACTATGATTGCTTAAATTTAGAAAATCAATTATGTTTTCCATTATATGTTTGTTCTAAAGAAATAGTTAGAAAGTATAAACCATTTTTAGAAAAAATAGATCTTACATATACTCAATATATTGTAATGATTATTCTTTGGGAATATGGTAAAATGAATTTGAAGGATTTAGGTAATAAGATGTATCTAGATTCTGGGACTCTAACTCCTTTATTAAAAAAGTTAGAAATAAAAGGTTATATTAAAAGAAATAAATCTTGTGAAGATGAGAGAAACTTAATGATAGAATTAACTAAAAAGGGAGAATCTTTAAAAGATGAGGCAATTGATATACCTAATAAAATTGGTGGTTGTCTAAATTTAGATAATGAAGATACAACTACATTGTATGAGTTATTATATAAAATATTAAATAATATAGAAAATAATTAATTGGAGGAAAATAATATGATAAAAGAAATTAAAAGTGAAAAAGAATTTAAGGAAAATGTATTAGACTCAACTGATGCAGTTCTAGTAGATTTTAATGCTACTTGGTGTGGACCTTGTAAAATGCAAAGACCAATCTTAGAAAATCTATCAAAAGATTATAAAATAGTAAGTGTTGATACTGATGAAAATGAAGAACTTGCATATCAATATAAAGTTATGTCTATTCCATGTATGGTTTTAATCAAAGATGGAAAAGAAGTTAAGAGAATGGTTGGACTACATTCTGAAGAAGATATTAAAGAATTTATGAAGTAGGTGCTATTGATGTATGATGTAATTATTGTAGGAGCAGGTCCAGCTGGCCTTACAGCAGCAATTTATACCTGCCGAGCTAACTTAAAAGTTTTAGTGCTTGAAGCTATGACATATGGAGGGCAAATTATTAATACTCCTAGCATTGAAAATTATCCGGCTTTATTTAGAGTAAGTGGCTTTGATTTTGCTAATAATTTATATAATCAAGCAAAAGAACTTGGAGCAGAAATAAAATTTGAAAAGGTTGTAAAAATTGTTCCGGGTAAAGAAAAAGAAGTAATTACTTCTAATAATTCATATAAAACAAAATCAGTAATTCTAGCAACTGGTGCAGAAAATAGAAAACTAAATCTTGCAAATGAAGATAAATTTGTTGGTAAAGGAATTTCTTATTGTGCTACATGTGATGGAAATTTTTATAAAGGACAAGTAGTTGCTGTAAATGGAGGTGGAAATACAGCTTTAGAAGATGCTATATATTTAGCAGATATTGCAAAAAAAGTATATTTAATTCATAGAAGAGATACTTTTAGAGCAGATGCCTCTCTAGTTGAACAAGCCAAGAAAAAAGGAAATATTGAATTTATTTTAAATTCTACGATTACTAAGTTAAATGGTGATGATAAATTAACTTCAATTACTTTAAGTAATAATAAAGAGTTAAATATAGATGGATTATTCATTGCAATTGGAAGAGTACCAGAAACTAGTAATTTTACAAGTATTGTTAAAACAACTAAAGACGGATATTTTGAGTCTAATGAAGAATGTCTTACAAATCAAGAAGGAATATTTGTAGCAGGAGATGCCAGAAAAAAAGAATTAAGACAATTAGTAACAGCTACTAGTGATGGAGCAATTGCAGCAACAAAAACTATTAAATATATTAAAAACTATGATAAGGATTCTTAATTAAAAATATTATAATATTATTATATCAAAATACAATAACTAAATTTTGGGATTATATTAGTTTGTTGTAAATATGTAGAAAAGTATTTGTATATTGTTTATATTGATTATTATTATAATTAATCTTATTTAATTTTTATTGCACATATACTTTCTTTGCTGTATCCTTATAATATAAGGAGTTGGTAGTATGAGTAAAATTAAAGATAAAACAACTAGTAATATTATTTCTTTTGTTATGTTAATTATTGGTACAATTATTTCATCTCTTGCACTTGAATGTATATTAATACCTAATACTATATTAGATGGTGGAGTTACTGGAATATCTATTATTATTTATAAATTGTTTAACATTCCGGTATCATTGTTGGTTTTAATTTTAAATATACCTTTTGTATTTATTGGTTATAAAAATCTAGGGAAGAGTTTTTTATATCGTACAGTATTTTCTATGTTATGTTTTTCTCTTTTCTTAACTTGTTTTGAAAATTTAGCTCAATTTGTTGATGATATTTTACTAGCAACTGTTTTTGGTGGAGCATTATATGGAATTGGAGTAGGTATAGTTATTAGATTTGGTGGTTGTGTTGATGGAACAGAGAGTGTTGCTATTGTAATTAGTAAAAAGACATCTTTATCTGTTGGACAAATAGTCTTATTTTTTAACCTTATTATATTTATGATAGCTGGATTTATTTTTGGTGTTGATCGATCATTATATTCACTACTTACTTATTTTATTACATCTAAAGTAGTTGACTTTGTATCAACTGGTTTGGAGCAAGCTAAGGCTGCTATGATAATTACTGATAAAAGTAATGAGTTATCACGGGAAATTTATCGAAAACTTGGTAGAACAACAACTACCATTAAAGGAAAAGGCTTGATTAGTGGTGAAAAAGATGTATTGTACTGTGTATTGACAAGAATAGAAGTTTATGAGTTGAAACATATTGTCGAAGATATGGATGAAAGTGCTTTTGTTTCTATTTCAGATGTTTCTGAAATAATTGGTAATCATATAAAAAGCACTAATAAAATAAGAAAATTAAATAAGAAAGTTTCTTAGTAATAAGAAACTTTTTCAAATAAAAAAAATGTGCTATACTTAGGTGGAGATGAATAATTAATAAATGCAGGTGAATAAGATGTATGAAGATAAAACTTTTTATAGAATAGTTAAACCTATAGTTAGTTTTTTGTTTAAAATAGTTTTTCGACCCGAGATAAAAGGGACTGAAAATATACCAAAAGAAGGAAGAATACTAGTTGCTGGGAATCATACTAGTTATTTAGATCCGGCACTTCTTGTAACTGCATCTCCTAGGCAAATACACTTTTTAGCAAAAAAAGAGTTATGGAAAGGGATAACTCATTTTATTGTAGTTGGTATGGGAGCAGTTCCAGTGGATAGAAAAATACATGATAAAGATGCTTTAGAAAGTGCATATAAATATTTAGAAAATGAAAAGTGTGTAGGAATATTTCCAGAAGGAACCATAAATAGAACTGATGATGTTATTATACCTTTTAAAATGGGATCAATCAAAGCTTGCAATAAAACAAAATCTCAGTTAGTACCATTTATTATTACTGGTGAATATAAAATGTTTAGAAAAAGTATTAAAGTTGAATTTTTAAAACCTATGACAATTTCAGATGATTTAGAAAAAGAAAATAATAAATTTATGCAACTTGTTAGTAAGAAGTTAATTGAAGGAGGAAGAACACATGGAACAAAAAGAAAAAATGGGCATATATAAGTTTTTTAGATCAGTTTTAGGTTTTATTTATAGATTATATTACAATCCAACTATTATAGGTTATGAGAATATTCCAAAAGAAGGTTCTATTTTAGTGGTGGGAAATCATGTTCATATAATGGATCAGTGTAATGTTATTATTGTAACTAAAAGATGTCTTCATTATATGGCTAAGAAAGAATATTTTGATGGTAAGTTTGAATGGTTTTTTAGATCCGTTGGCTGTATTCCTGTCGATAGAAGTAAAAAAGATGAACATGCTACAAGTGAGGCACTTGATGTTTTGAATAATGGTTGGGCTATTGGATTATTTCCAGAAGGAACTCGTAATGCCTTAAAAGAAGAAAGAGCTAAAGAGATATTTGATAAATATTTTTCTAAAGACTTAACTTTTTCTGACTTCTATGAAAAAACAAGAAAAGAAAAAACTTCACAAATAAATTATCTAGAAGAGTTATTAAATAATAAAAAAATAACTAAGAAAGATTTTATAAATAATATTTATGATGTTGATAATTATTTAAAAAAATTAATTCAAAAAAAGGTTATCAATAATTCTGACTATTATGAACATATTTTGCTTCCATTTAAATATGGAGCTGTTTCTATGGCTAAAAAAACTAATAGCAAGATAGTCCCATTTATTGTTACAGGTGATTATAAATTTAGAAGTAAAAATTTAACTATAAGGATTGGTAAACCGATTGAACCAATGGATGATTTAGAAAAAGCCAATTTAATTTTAAGAAAAAATATGATTGATTTATATAAAGAAAATGAAAAATATAATGGTAAATAGTGTCAAAAATAATTTGTTATAAGTTTAATTTTATAAATATATGTTAGAATTTAATTGGTGATAGAATGAAACACAATGAATTTGATTATGAAGAAAAATATAAATTATACCGTAATGTTGGTGATCTTTTACATCCAACTATTTCCAAAAAAAATATAAGTAATTATAGAATAATTATTAGTGATGATTGTTTACCATTAAGAATATTTTATCCAACTAAAGTATCAAATTTAAGAGATGTTTTTATTTATATACATGGTGAAGAAAAAATTACTAATTGTGAAAAAAAGTATGCTGCTATTTCTACTTATTTTGCAAAAAATTATAATAGATTAGTTATTTCTATAGACTATGATAATTATACTAACTTAAATTTAAAAAAATTAAATATACTTATATATTCTACTATTAAAAAAATATATATTGATTTAATTAACAATAATATTTTTAAAGAAAATATTACATTAGTTGGAGATTCTACATCTGCTAGCACTATTTTATTTTTAACTAGAAAAATGAATAAAGAAAATATTGAATTTGGAAAATATTTATTATTTTATCCTCCTGTTTCTGGTAAATATTCTATTAATAAATTAGATGCTAATTTTGACATAGATTTATTTCCTAAATTAAAACTATATTATAAAGGAGTTAGAAAAAGTTTGTTTCCAATAAATGATAAGGAAATAAGATATCCTGATACATTAATTCTTTGTGGTAAAATTGATCCTTTATTAGAAGAAATAAATGATTTTGTAAATATGCATAAAGAAATTAAATTAAAAGTTATTCCTTTTGCCGATCATGGATTTTTAGGAACTGACGATAAAGAAATAATTAGTGAATATAATAATTTTATTATTAAATTTTTGAATAAATAGGTTTGTTTTTTGAACTAGTAATAAAAATTTAGATATGTTATAATTTTAATGGTGAAAATGATGGAAAAAAGAAAAACTAAAAAAGAAATAGTAAAAATGTTATTAAAGAATAATGAACTTGATGAAAAAGATGAGGAAGAGTTGCTTGATTTACTAGTTGATCAACCAATAAGTATAGATATTGATAAACAAGAAGAAGCAAAAATGACTTTTGGTGACAAAGTAGCTGATAAAGTTAGTGAGATTGCTGGTTCTTGGGGATTCATTTTAGGTTTTAGTTTATTCTTAATATTTTGGATTGTTTTGAATGGAATAATTTTAACAGGTAATAATAGAATAGATAGTTATCCTTTTATATTATTAAATTTACTTTTGTCTTGTATTGCTGCACTACAGGCACCTATTATTATGATGAGTCAAAATCGTCAAGCAGAAAAAGATAGTTTGCGTAATCAAAATGATTATCGAACTGATTTAAAGAGTGAATTAATTCTTGAAGAATTACATCATAAAATGGAATTATTACTTAAAAATCAAAGAAAGATTATTAGTTATTTAGAAAGTAATGGAGAGGAGAAAATTAATGAAGAAAAGTAGTATAATATTTGTTGCAATTTTATCGCTATTTTTATTAACTGCTTGTAGTAAAAGATCTGATACTGAAAAGGTTGTTAGTAATAACGAAGAAGTAAATACTTATTCCATGAAGCATAAGAAATGTAGCAGAGAAGGTAGTGCTGATGATGGAATAGTAGTTTCACTTAATTATGATTTGTACTATACTGGAGAAAATTTAGATATTTTACATTCAGTTGAAAAAGTAACTGCTACTAAAAATGAAGATTTAGATAAGTACGAGACTGCATACAAAAACATATATAAAAATTATGAGGGTTTAAAATATTATGATGCAAAGGTTATTAGAGGAGATACAACTGTTACTAGTGATGTTACAATAAATTATGATAAAATAGATACTGAAAAACTACTTAATATTGAGGGTGAAGAAGATAATATTATTGAAAATGGTAAGGCTAAAGTAGATAAGTGGCTTACACTTGCAAAAAAATTTGGAACTAAATGTAAGGATGTTAGTTAATGATATCTTCTTTTGTTCGGGTAATTTAATTGGATAAAGTATTTCCCTCCGACGGAAAAAATGAGGGTTCGAGTCCCTTCCTGAACACCATATTTGCCAACTTAGCACAGCTGGTAGTGCAACGCACTCGTAACGCGTAGGTCGTAGGTTCGAATCCTATAGTTGGCACCATTTTATATTTTGCTATTTTTTTAATTTACTTAAAATTTTTATATAATATAATTTATAAAAAATCTAGTCATTCTAAAAAAACAATGTTATAATGAACTAAAGAGGGGATATTTTATCCCTTTTTGTGTTATTTGGGGGAATTATTATGAATGGAGAAAAATATATAGCAATTTTATTTAAACCAATTTGTTATGATAAAGAAAGAAAAATATATTTATATTTACCATTTGATTATGTTGATGAATGTAGTATTGATAGTATTACTAATATTTTAAAAACATCAGATGGAACAGACTATATTCCAATGGAAAGTGCAAGAATATCAGAAAATAATTTAGATGTTTGCTATGGTATCCCAGTTACATATGATACATTAAAAGAAAAATATCCAGCATCAAGTTCATATTATAGGATAATTGATGATTTTTATTCTGATATAAAAGATAACATATTTCTGGGAGCTTATAATAGGGAGTTTGGAAATTTTAATATCGTTCTTGCAGATAAAGAAGACATAGAAAAATGTAATGATGCATCTTGGTTTTATGATTTTTTAATTTATACAGAATTTGATATGTCAAAAGATGAGAGTGATGAGCCAACATTAAATATGTCTAAAGATACTGTTAAAAATATTGTTGATGAGTTAAAAAATGGGAAGATTCAAAAAATAATAAGTTATTTTCAAAGAGTTTTAGAATATATTGAAAATTCTGATGAAGATTTTGATATTAATAATATATTAAATATGCCAGAAGTAAAAAATATATTAGGAAATGATAATATATCTATTAAAACTGCTGAAGAAAAAGATAAAGAAGAAAATAATAGTGATAGTGAAGAGATTGTACCTGGGTCAAAAGAATTTACAAGGAAAGAATTACTTGAGCTAGTTAAACCATCTCTAGTTGAATTAAATAAATTAATTGGACTTACGGATACTAAGGAACATATTTATGATATGATTTCTTATTTAATAAACTATGATGAATGTAAAGATAAATTAAATTTAGAAAGGCCTAATTTAAATATGTTTTTTACAGGTAATCCTGGTACAGGTAAAACAACAGTTGCTAGAATTGTTGCAAAAATATTATATGATTTAGGATATACTAAAAGTAACAAGTTTGTTGAGATTACAACAAAAGATTTAATTGCTGGATATGTTGGACAAACAGCAATCAAGACAGCTAAATTATTAAAAGATAATAAAGGTGGAGTTATATTTATAGATGAAGCTTATAGTTTTGGAGACAAGGGTCAAGAATTTGCCGATGAAGCTTTAACTGTAATTTTAAAAGAAATGGAAAATACAGATACAACTTTTATATTTGCTGGTTATAGAGATGAAATGGAAAATTTCTTAAATTTAAATCCTGGTTTAAAATCAAGAATTGGTTTTTTCCTTGATTTTAATGATTATACTAATGACGAATTATTAGAAATATTTAAATCGAAGAATAGTAAAACTAATTTAGTTTTAGATCCAGAAGTCGACAAAAAAATATTAGAAATAATTGATAAAGCAAGAAGTAATGAACATTTTGGTAATGGTAGATTTATTGATAAATTATATGAAAGTATTATGATGAATCATTCTAGAAATTTAAAGAGTATGAAAAATATCGATTTTTCTAAGATAGATGAAAATTCTACGTTTGATTATATAGAAGAAAGCACAGAAGATGATAAAGTAATAAGTCCTGATGATATTGATGATAGCTTAGATGATTTAATTTCATTTAAAAACAAAAATAAAGTTAAGAAAAAAATCGGTTTTTGATTTTATTAAATATTCTTGCTAATTAAGATATATTTTTATATAATTGATTAGTAAGAGAAGCCGATTTAGTATAGTGGCATTACAGAAGCATGGTAAGCTTCAAAGGAAAGTTCAATTCTTTCAATCGGCACCATTTATTATTATACGTTGATATCTCAACGTTTTTATTTTGTATATGTATATTTTATAAAAAACTTATATTGTTATATAATATGTAATGGAGTAGTTATTTAAATTTTTTATTTTCATTACTATGTATTTCTTAAACAATGAAAGGAATTGAGTTTATGGAGAGAGTAGATAAAGTTATTAGTAGTATTACTAATTTAAGTAGAAATGATGTTAAAAAATATATTAAAAAAAAATTAGTTATGGTAAATAATAAGATTGTTGAAAGTCCAAAAATAAAAATTAATCCAGAAGTAGATATAGTTATTTTAGATGGAAAAGCATTAAAGTATCAAAAATATATTTATCTAATTTTAAATAAACCTAAAGGTTATGTTAGTGCAACTACAGATAATATATCTAAAACTGTAATTGATTTATGTCCTACTAAGTTTAGAAATAGGAATCTATTTCCAGTAGGTAGACTTGATAAAGATACTACAGGTTTAATGATAATTACAGATGATGGAAATTTTGCTCATAATATTTTATCACCTAAAAAACATATTAAAAAAAAATACTATGTAGAACTATCTGATAATTTAGATAATAAGATGATTACTGATTTTAAAAATGGATTAGAAGTTGGAAATGAAAGATTTAAATCTGCTGATTTAGAAATATTATCTAATAACACTTGCTATGTTACACTAACTGAGGGAAAGTATCATGAAATTAAGAGAATGTTTCAAAAATATAAATTAGAAGTTATAAACTTGCAAAGAATAATGATGGGTAGTTTAATCTTACCTACTGATTTAGCTTTAGGAGAGTGTCGTGAGTTATCTTCATTGGAATTAAGTAAAATTACTAGTTAGAATAATTTAGATATGCTATAATCATTATATAGTAGAGGTGCTTATGAATAATCAAAAAATATTATTGATGTATTATAATAATGAAATTAAATATTTGACTAATAGTAATATGGATCATTTAGAATGGTTTATATCTTTAGGGGGAAATAAATCATTATATGATAACTTGGTTAGGGGCTTTGTCATGGATGGAAAAATTGTTTTCTTTAAAGGACAAGACTTTAGATATGATCAAGAAGTAATTGATGTTGCCAGAAATAATGGACTAGCTATTAGAAAAAAACTAAATAATAATAATCTTATTGTATGTTGTGGTATATTACCAGGACTTCCTGGGCAAAGGTGGGAACCTATTATGATATTGAATGATAATGAATTAATTGATTATGAAAAAAAAGAAGAACTTTCAAAAAATAATTTTTCCAAAAACTTTCAGGAAGGACCAATATTAGAATTAAAAAATGATTTAAATGATGAAAAATTTATTAAAACAGCAACTATTTTGACAATAATTATACTTATATTATGTATATTAGCTAAGATAATATTAATTGCTAGAAAACAATTAAATACTACTAATTTCTTTGAAATATTGTTAGTTATTATTCAGATTGGTTCTTTAATTGGAACACTTTATGGTTATAAAACTAAAAAAGATTATACTAAATACTTGTCCATAGTAGCAGCCATTGCTCTTGTTTTTTCATTTGACTTAATAGATATAATTATAGGTATTATTTATTTTGTGTTTTCTGTTGACCAAAATTATTTTAAAGGACTAATTAGTGCTGTTAATAAAACAAAGAATAAAATTATTAAGAAATAGGTAATGTTATTAATGAATTATAAAAAACTAAAAAAGGTTTATCTTATATCCAAATTATGTAGAATATATTAAAAATAAAAGAATTAGTACGCAAGATATTTGTTTTAAATATAATAATACTTTACCATCTAAAATTAATAAAAGAAGAAATATTATTAAGAAATTAATTAATACAAGTGATAATAATTTTAAAATAATTTCACCTATACATTTTGATTATGATGAAAATATATTTTCTAATTACAATCTTACTATATTAGATGAAAAGTGTTTCTTTTGGAGATAATTGTTTTATTAGATATAGTTGTTCTTTTTACAGCAATTTACCCAATTAATTATAAATTAAGGAATCAAGGATTGGAGAAAGCATACCTATAAAAGTAGGTAATAATGTTTGGACTGGAAGATAAGTTACTGTTTTGCCAGGCGTTAGAATAAGTGATAATGTTGTAGTTGGAACAGGGAGTGTTGTGACTCACAATATTCTAACTGGTATTATAGATGCTGGAAATCCTGCTAAATAATTAGAAGAATAGAAGAGGATGATTAAATGAAAAATAATAGGTATTATGCAATGAGCGAAGAAGAGTTACTGACTAGATTTAAAAGTAGTAGAGATGGTTTAGATATAAAAGAAGTAACTAGAAGAATAAATAAATATGGAAATAATGAATTACCTAGAAAAGCACCTGATAGTGTCTTAAAAATATTTTTTAGTGAATTATTAGATCCTATTGTTTTACTATTAATAATTGCTGTAATTGCTTCTTTTTTAGTGGGAGAAGTAATAGATGGAATTGCAATTATTTTTATCATATTAGTTGATTTAGTAATTGGTACTTTTCAGGAAAAAACTGCTAATAATACTGCTGAAGCCCTATCTAATTTAATTAAAGAAAAAGTTAAGGTAATAAGATCAGGTAGGGAAGAGTTAATTGATACTACTGGTATTACCATTGGAGATATTATTTTACTAACATCAGGTGATAAAATTTCGGCAGATATTAGAATTCTTTCTTCTAGTAATTTAACAATAAATGAGTCTACTTTAACTGGAGAAAGCTTACCAATAGAAAAAAACTCAAGAGTACTTTCAAATACAGAACTTACTATTAATGAACAAAATAATATGTTATTTGCAGGTACAAGTGTTATAACAGGCAGAGCCATCGGTATTGTAGTTGGTACTAGTTTAAATACTGAAATAGGTAAGATTGCTAATACCATAAATGAAACAAAAGAAGAAAAATCCCCTTTAACTATAAGAGTAGAAGAGTTTTCTAAACATATTAGTTTATTAATAATTATTATTGCTTTTATAATTGCTATATTATTAGTATTTAAAGGACTCCCTTTTAATGAAATATTACTATCAGTTATTGCTTTAGCGGTATCTGCTATGCCAGAAGGATTACCACTTGCACTTACTATGGCCTTAACTATTGCTTCAAGAAATATGGCTAAAAATAAAGTCATTGTGAAAAAATTACATTCAGTTGAGTCCCTTGGAAGCTGTACAGTAATAGCAAGTGATAAGACGGGTACTCTTACGGTTAATGAACAAACTGCTAAAAAAATTTTATTACCTAATAATAATGAATATATAATATCAGGAACAGGTTATAATACTAAAGGAGAAATAATTGGCAAAGATTTAAAATTTGCTAAAGATTTAATAGTTTTAGGTCAAATAAATAATGAAGCTAAATTTACTAAAGATGAAATTATAGGGGATTCTATTGATATAGCATTTCTTGTATTAAGTAAAAAAGCTAAAACTGATATTACTGATATTGAAGTAATAGATAGTATTCCTTATGAATCTAAAAATAAGTATTCAGCTGTTTTTTATAGAAAAGATAATGAAACTTACTGTACGATTAAAGGCTCTCTTGAAGTAGTTTTATCTTTTTGTAATAAGGCTAATCTTACTAAAACTCTAAATAAAAAGCATTTGGAGGAGCAGAATTTATCTTTGGCAAGGGATGGTTACCGAGTAATTGCTATTGCTAATGGTAAAATAAAAAATAGTAGTAGTTATTGTGAGAAAAATATTAAAAATCTTACTTTTATGGGAATGATTGGTTTTATTGATCCAATTAGGAAAGAAGCTCCAAAAGCCATAAAAAAGTGTCAAAAAGCTGGTATTAAGGTTTTAATGATAACAGGAGATCATCCTTTAACAGCTTTTAAGATTGCGAAAGACTTAAAATTAGTAGATGATTACTCTAAGGTAGCAACAGGCAAAGATTTAGAAAAATATTTAAAAAAAGGAAAAAATGAATTCGATGAATTTGTAAAAAGCAAAATAGTTTATGCTAGAGTAACACCAATTGATAAGTTAAAAATAATAGAATCACTTAAAAGGCAAGATGAATTTGTTGCTGTAACAGGTGATGGGGTAAATGATGCTCCGGCTCTTCAAGCCGCAAATATTGGAATTGCAATGGGTAGTGGAACAGATATTGCAAAAGAAACTTCTAAGATGATTGTCATTGATGATAATTTTACATCTATTGTAAAAGGTATAGAAGAAGGAAGAGCTGCATACTCAAATATAAGAAAAATTACTTATTTTTTAATTTCTTGTGGTCTTGCAGAAGTACTTTTCTTTTTACTTGCAATTCTATTTGATATGCCAGTTCCATTACTTGCTATTCAACTACTTTGGTTAAATATTGTAACAGACGGCTTACAAGATTTTGCTCTATCTTTCGAGAAAAGTGAGAAAGGTATCATGAATGAAAAACCTAGAAGTCCAAAAGATGATTTATTTGATAGAAATCTACAAGAAGAAGTATTAATTTCAGGAATATCTATTGGTTTAATAGTATTTAGTTTATGGTATTATCTAATAAATATTATAAAACTGAATTTAAGTTTAGCAAGAGCTTATGTCATGATATTAATGATTATAATTCAAAATGTTCATGCTTTTAATTGTCGAAGTGAGAAGAATAGTACTTTGTCTATTCCTCTTGGAAGTAATAAAATATTTATTTTTAGTGTTGCCTCTTCTGCAATACTTGGAATAGCTATTTTAGAAATAGATATTTTAAATGACTTTTTAAAGACAAGTTCTATTCCACTAGTACATTTACTTGGGTTATTATGTTTAGGATTTATTATTTTTATAATAATGGAGTTTTATAAAAAAATTAAATATCGTAGTAAATAGAAGTATATGTTATAATACTAGTTAAAGGAAGTGGTTGTTGTGCAAATGCCTACAATAAATTTAGAAGAAATTAATGAAAAAAGAATTATTGATCAAATTAGATGTTTAGGAATTGATATGATTGATAATGCTGGTAGTGGACATCCCGGTATTGTATTGGGAGCTGCGCCAATTATTTATTCTTTATATGCTCATCATATGAATATTGATGTAAAAAACCCTGATTTTTTTAATAGAGATAGATTTATTATGTCAGCAGGACATGGTTCTGCTTTACTTTTTGCTACTCTTTATATGGCTGGTTTTAATATCACTATTGATGATTTAAAAAATTTCCGTAAACTAGGTTCAATAACTCCTGGACATCCTGAATATAAAAAAACACCAGGAGTAGATGCAACCACCGGTCCTTTAGGACAAGGTCTAGCAATGGCAGTTGGTATGGCTATGGCTGAAGCTCATTTAAGAAATAAATTTAAAAGTAAAAAAAATTTAATTGACCATTATACATACGCTCTTGTAAGTGATGGAGATCTTATGGAAGGGGAGACATATGAAGCTGCTTCTTTGGCAGGTACTTTGAAATTAAATAAATTAATAGTTTTATATGACTCTAATAATATTTGTTTAGATGGGGAAACTAAAAAGACTTTTAATGATAATGTTTCTATGCGTTTTATTGCGACAGGTTGGAATGTTATAACAGTGCCTGATGGTGAAAACTATGTAGAAATAGATAAAGCAATAACTGAAGCAAAAAAAAGCACTGATAAACCAACATTAATAGAAATTAAAACTATAATTGGTAAGTATTCTAAATTAGAAGGAACATCCCTAGTTCATGGAAAACCTCTTTCTAAAGAAGATATTACAAGTATAAAAGAAAAGTTAAATGTTCGAGATATTCCTTTTCAAGTATCACAAAGTGTTGTTGATGAGATGCAAGCTTTAATTGATAATCGTTGTAAAAAGTTATCTGACAAGTTTTTAAAAAATATTGAATCTTTAACAGAAGAAGAAAAAGAAGAATTAAATTTATTTATGAATAATGATAAAACTATTAGTTTAAATGATTTTGTCTATGATATACCTGGGTCTTTAGAAGAGTCACCTAGAGATACTTCTTCTAAAATATTAAATTATATTGTTAACAAAAGCCCTATATTAATTGGAGGTTCAGCAGATTTATTCTCAGCTAATAAAACTTATATTAAAGATGGAGGAGACTTTTCTTCTGACAATTATTTAGGAAAAAATATTTTCTTTGGTGTTAGAGAACAAGCAATGGGAGGAATTGCTAACGGACTTGCCTTATCTGGTTTTAGACCATATGTGTCAACATTTTTAGCTTTTTCTAATTACTTACTTGCTCCAATTAGATTAAGTTGTATGATGAATTTGCCAATTATTTATATATTTACTCATGACTCCATTAGTGTTGGAGCAGATGGACCGACGCATCAACCAGTAGAACAACTACTTGCTATAAGATCAATTCCTAATATGGAAGTATTTCGCCCAGCTGATGCTAATGAAGTAATCGGATCATATAAAACAATTCTATCAAATATTAATTCTCCAGCAGCCATTACTTTATCAAGAAATAAACTACCAATACTTGAAAATACTAAGGCAAACCTAGTTGAAAAAGGTGGCTATATTGTACTTGATACTATGAAAAAACCTGATGGGATTGTTGTAAGCTATGGAGAGGAATTACATGAAGTGTTATTTGCTGCAAAAAACTTACTTACTAAAGGAATAAATGTTAGAGTAGTATCAATGCCTAACTTAGAAAGATTTTTAAAACAAGATTCAGAATATATAGATTCAGTTTTACCTGTAGAAATAAAGAAAATGGCAGTTGTAGCTGACGTAGATTATGCCTGGAATAAAATAATATTTAATAGCAAAAATATAATATCACTAGATACATTTGGTACTAGTGCATCAAAAGAAGATATTTATCATAGATATGGAATTGATGCAAAAAGCTTAGAAGAAAAAATAGAAAATCTACTAAAATAATACAAAAATAGACTTATCATTTAGTTATTATATAATTGGTGATTAAATGAAAGTCTATTATATTTTTAAATTAAAAGATGAATTTGTTAATTTATATAGTGATACTCCAAGTGTACTTTATAATATTTTAAAAACTATATTTTATTTAGATAAAGAAGAAATAGAATACGGTTATAATTTATTTACTCAGTTGATTATTCCTTTCAATAAAAGCGAATTTGATAAAGAATTATTTATTGATTTACATCAAGATATACCTTACTCTAAAAGAAAAGATACTCATTATATAAATAACTTATATTTAAATGAAGTTAGTAGATTAAATGTAGGTAACTATTATTTGAAATTAGAAGTAGAACAAAATTTCTCTAGTTTCTTTAAAATATTAAATAGAAAAAGTAATAATTTATTTGTGTGTTGTTTTAAGAAAACTGATTTTTTCTTCTTAGAGGATTATTTGCTAGATAAAATATAGTTGTTATTTATTAAATAATTTAGTAAAATATAGGCAAGGAGATGAAATTATGCTACATGATATATTACTAGTAATAGTAGGAATTTTAATTGGTGCAGTTGTTGGCTTCTTTTTAGCAAGATATTTTATGATGAAATATTTAAAGAAAAATCCTCCAATAAATGAGGATATGATTAAGACACTTATGTCACAAATGGGAAGAACACCTAATAAAAAGCAAATTAATCAAATGATGAAAGCAATGGAAAAGTACCAATAAAGGTATTTTTTTATTCTATATAGATATTTATTGATAGTTAAGGATCTAATAGACAAGATAATTATTGTAAAAAATATTACAGATATCTTGCACATACTAGTAATTTAATATTATAAATTATATAATTAAGTAGGTGATTTGATGAAAGACTTTAAAGAAAAACTTAGTTTAGTACCTACTAAACCAGGTAGTTATCAAATGAAAAATAAAGATGGAGTAATTATCTATGTTGGTAAAGCTAAGAATTTACAAAGAAGACTTAGAAGCTATTTTACTAGAACTGTTACTGGTAAAACTAGAATGTTAGTAGAAGATATAGATGATTTTGAATACATTGTTACCTCATCAGAATTAGAAAGTTTAATACTTGAAATAACTTTAATAAAAAAATACGATCCCAAATATAATATATTACTTAGAGATGATAAATCTTATCCATATATAGAATTAACTAATGATAAATATCCAGTAGTAAAAATAATTAGAAATGCTAAAAGAAAAAAAATAAAAAATCATTTATATGGACCATATCCTAATGCAGGTGCTGCTAGAAAGACAGTAAATATTATTAATAGAATGTACCCCTTAAGAAAGTGTGATAAATTAAAAAAAGACTTATGTTTATACTATCATATTAATGAATGCTTAGGATATTGTAAGATAGATGTACCTAAAGAAAAAATAAATAAGATGAAAAAAGAAATTATTGCTTTTTTAAAGGGAGATAGTACAATTATTTCTAAAAAAATAGAAGAAGAAATGTTAAAAGCAAGTAATTCTATGAATTATGAAAGAGCACAAGAATTAAAAAATATGTTAGATGATATAAATACAACGCTAAAGAAACAAAAAATTGATCTTAATCATAGTTATAATTTTGATTTAGTTAATTATTATTATGAAAATAATTATTTAGCAATTGAAATATTCTTTATTAGAGATGGATTATTATTTGGTAGACATGATGAAATAGTAGCATCCCTTGGAGATTTATCTGAAGAAATAACTGAGTATTTAATTAAATTTTATGATAAAGGTGTCCTTCCTCATGAATTATTAATACCAGAAGAATTAGATGAAAATTTATTAAAAGATTATTTTAAAATTAAAGTTATTAAACCTAAAAAAGGTAAATTGAAGAATTTAGTAGATTTAGCAAGAGAAAATGCTAAAGAACAAATGGATTTAGAAGGTGAAACATTAAAAAGAGATGATGAAGAAAGATTAAAAGCTGAAGAGGAATTAAAAAATTTACTTGGACTTAAAGAGTTAAGAAGAATAGAATCTTTTGATAATTCTCATTTATTTGGAACTTTCTATGTAGGTGGTATGGTTGTTTTTGATGATTTTCTTCCTAATAAAGATTTATATCGAAAATATAAGATTTCTACTGAAGTTAAAGATGATATAGGTGCTATGAAAGAAGTTATTTATAGAAGATATTTTAAAACTATAATGAATGAGTCATATAAACCTGATTTAATTGTAATGGATGGTGGTAAAGCACAAATTGATGCTTGTAAAGAGGTATTAGATTCTCTTAATTTATATATTCCAATTATCGGTTTAGTAAAAGATGATAAACATAGAACTAATCATATAATGAATGAGAATTTACAAATATTAGATGTTCCAAAAGACTCAAAATTATTTTTATTTTTAACTAGAATTCAAGACGAAGTGCATAGATATGCTATTACATATCATAGAAATATCAAGGCTAAAGGGGCTTTATCTAGTATTTTAGATGTTGTACCAGGAATAGGTGAAGTAAGAAAAAAAGAATTATTAAAGAAATTTGGTTCTTTAAAAAAGATGAAAGAAGCAAGTGTCGAAGAACTATCCAGTGTAGTAGGACATGAAGTTGCTGAAAAACTTTTTGATTATTTAAAAGAGGTATAGTATAATTTAGATATAAGGTATGTGTTGGAGATGTTGGTATGAAAAGCAATGGTTTTACATTAGTAGAAGTTTTAGTTGTAATAGCAATTTTAGGTATATTGTTTGGTTTATCAGTTGGTGGTGTGCAAAGATACATTGCTAAATCTCAGCAACAAGCATATGACACTTTAGCTAGTAGTTCTGTCGAAGCTACTAAAGAATATGTCATGAATCATCCAGGAGTTGAACAAGTATATTTTGATGATTTACTAGAAGGGAATTATATAGATAATATTTCTAATCCTAAAGATAATTCTAGTAATTGTTCTGGTAGAGTTAAAGTCAATACTAAAAAGGGCTCCAACGGAGTTTTAGATGATTACACATATAATGTATTTATGTGTTGCGGATCTGATAATTATGCTTATGAATTTCCTAAAAAAAAGCATTACAAAACAAATAATTGTAAAGCTCATGCTTATGATATAAGTGAAATAAAAGAGATAAAAGTGCTTCATGTATATCCTAATAATGAGACTAAGTTACAACTAACAAATTGGATGTCTGATAAAAAGTCTGGTGATGAAAGAATAAAAGTAATCCCTGTTTCTATCGAGAATTTTAATAATGATCCTAATAGTTACTTAGGTGATGTTGGCAATTGGAAAATTGATGTAGCAGTATTTGGCTTCTGGGATTGTAATGCAAGTAAAGATTTGAGTGCTAAGTCTTCTAGTGTATTAGAGACATATATGAATAGTGGTGGTTCTGTAATATTTGGCCATGATACAATGACGAGAAGTCTAAATCATCCAAATTTTAATAGGTTAGCTCCATATATGAATATGTCTTTAGATGGTGGTGGTTATAATAGATCAACACAGGTTACAATTGTTAGAGCAGGAATTTTTACAGAATATCCTTATAGAATTGGTACTCAAGGAACTGTATTAACTATTCCATCAAGCCATGTAACAGGTCAAGTTGCTAACGGTGACGTTTGGTTAACTTTTTCAGGGGTTTCACAATCTTCGTATGCTGCGACTGTTTATCTATCAACATATAAAAATAATGCATTTATTCAAACAGGAGATCATGGTGGACAAGCAACACAAGATGAACAAAAGATAATTGCTAATATAATTTTTTATATGAAAGCTAATCAAGATGGATTAGTAAGTAATAATGAATAGTATATTTTTTAAAATTTAATGTATTAAATAAAAGGTACTAAGTATCTTTTATTTTTGTTATAATATTTGTAAGGAATGTGGTAATATGAGTAAAATTCAAGTTATGGATGAAGTACTTGCTAATAAGATAGCAGCAGGTGAAGTAGTAGAAAAATGTATGAATGTTGTTAAAGAGTTAGTTGAAAATTCTATTGATGCAAAATCTACGGAAATATCTATTAAATTAATTGATTCAGGTGTTAAGGAAATTGAAGTATCTGATAATGGTGTTGGTATGGATCCTAATGACGCACAAATGGCTTTTCAAAGACATGCTACTTCTAAATTAAAAAATTTAGATGACTTATTCTATATTGAGTCTCTTGGTTTTAGAGGTGAGGCTCTTCCATCAATTGCTAGTGTTTCCAATGTCCGATTAAAAACAAGCGATGGCAAAAGAGGCACTATTGTTACTTTAGAAGGAGGCAAAAATATGAATGTTACTCCTTCAGATTTGCAAGTTGGTACTACTATTACTGTTACTGATTTATTTTATAATACTCCAGTCAGATTAAAATATTTAAAAAATTTATATGTAGAATTATCTTATACAGTAGAATATATGAATAAAATGGCTCTATCTTACCCCAATATTAAATTTACATTAATTAATAATGATAAAGTCTTATTAAAAACTGATGGTAATGGTGATCAATTAAAAGTAATTTATGAAATATATGGAGCAGATATTACTAAAAAAATGATTCCTATAGAAGGAGAAAATGATGACTATTATATACATGGATATATTTCTTATCCAGAAGTAACTAAAGGAAATAGAAATTCAATAACAACACTTGTAAATGGGAGAGTAATAAAAAATAATGAATTAAATAAATGCATAATTGATTGTTATCATACTTATATCCATAAAGATAGGTATCCAGTTATTATTTTAAATATTGAGGTTGATCCAATTCTAATAGATATAAATATTCATCCAACAAAGATGGATATTAAGTTTTCTAAGATTGATACTTTAAAAGAATTAATAATAGATTTAATTACTAAGAGACTTGAAGCTATTTCATTAATACCAGAAGTATCAGTTAGAGATAATTATTCTGTTAGTGAAGTATATAAAGAAATTACTGAAGATAGTAAAGATGAAGAAGAAAGAAATAATGAATATAAAGAACTTCAATTAGATTTTGAAGTAAATGAAGAAAAAGAAGAATATAAACAAAAAGATGACATTAAAGAAGATGTTTTACCTTTCGAAGTTGAAGAAAGAAAACCACGAATTAAAAAAATGATTTCTAGAGGAGTAGTTTTAATGACATATATAGTTGCAGAAAATGAAGATGGAATGTATTTAATTGATCAACATGCCGCAGCTGAGCGAATTAATTATGAAAATATATTAAAAAAATTAAAAACAAAACCTATTATTGTAGATCTATTAATTCCTATAAAAATAGAACTAAGACCTGAAGAATTTCTTTTAATTAAAGAACGTTTTGATATATTAAAACAATATGGTTTTGATATAGATGAATTTGGGGATAATTGTGTAGTAGTTCGTACTCATCCTAATTGGATACCTGATGATAAGTCTGATGAAATAATTAGAAAGATTGTCGATATAATAGTAGAAAAAGGTGAATTTGATTTTGACAAGTTTGTTTGGCGAATGGTTGCAACTACAGCTTGTCGTATGTCAGTAATGGCTAATACTTATATTTCAAAAGATGAAGAAGAATGGATCTTAGAAAATATTAGATATTGTGATAATCCATTTACTTGTCCACATGGTAGACCAACAATTATTTCTTATTCAAAATATGAATTAGAGAGATTATTTAAAAGACAATTAGATTAGCTTATGCTATAATAATTTAGGTGATAAGATGTATAAACAATTTCTTGAAGACTTTTATAAAAAAGATGCTTATTTAAGAAATCAAACAATATCTGATTTAACTAGAAGTCTTAAGATAGGCAGATTAAATAATTTTGAGTTAGCTGCTATTGGTATAATTACTGAGAAGCAGTTAATATTTCAAAAGACTAATAATGACGGAAGAGAAAAACATTTAGAATCATTTTACGATTTAGCAGCTAATTTATTTAATACAAATAATACTTATGATAAAAATTCATATAATAATCTTCTTAATATTAATCCAATAGAATTTAGATTAATCAATGATTTAAGACAAAGCTTATTTGTTATAACAATACCTAAAAATATATCTTACAAAGAAGCACAAATATTTAATAATTTTATAGATGAATATAGATCTACATTAAAAGTTATTTGTAATAGACTTAATCAAGATATTATTTATAGTAATATTTTAGAAAATAATTGTACTTCTGATTTGGAGTGTTTAGAACCACTTATTCAACAGAGAATAGATTATTTTTTAGAATTAAATAAAGAAGATAATATTATTGGTGAAGAGTTTTCTTCTAATAAAGTATTGGTATATAAGTAATAGTAGTTTTTAATTGAAAAATCACGAAAATTGTGCTAAAATAATGACTAATTTAAGGGGGACTAGTTATGGCAAGTGAAATATTTCAAGAAGTTTATCCATTTACAACAGAAAGTATAAATGGTTATTTTAATAAAATAGATTTTAATGATAAATCTGTATTAACAGTAGGATCATCTTCAGATCAGGCTTTTAATGCTATTTTACTTGGAGCAAAGAATATTACAGTTTATGATATTAATAAAAATACATCTTTCTTTGGTAAATTAAAAAGACAAATAATTATAGAAAATGAAGATCCAGAAAAAATGTATCAAGAAATAATTTCTTCTACTAAATATCCTTATTCCCGAGATATTTTTGATTATAATTCTTTAACTAAAATGAATAATTATATGACAACAAAATCAGCATATTTAAAATTAAGAGAATTATTAATAGAAAATAATACTAAAATAAATTATATAATTGGAAATATTTTGGATATAGCAACTTTAAAAGATAATAAATATGATATTATTATTTTATCTAATGTACTTCAATATATAGATAAATTTATTAGTAAAGAAGATAATCCATATGATACTCTTAATAAGTTATTTTTATCTTTAAAAAGTCATTTAAATGATGATGGATTAATTCAATTGTTATATTATTATGGCTTATCTTCTATAAATTATGATTATTCTAGTCATTATTATTCTACTAGTAGTATTCCAAGATGTGTTGAGGCATTTGATACTGATTCAATTTATTTAGATGAGTTTTCTTCTTGTTATAATTCTAAAAAGAAAGATGCTGTACTTGTATATAAAAAGAGATGAGTAAATGAAAGAAATAATTGTAATTGTTGGACCAACAGGAATTGGTAAAACTAAATTAAGTATTGAACTTGCTAAAAAGCTTAATGCTGAAATTATCAATGGAGATAGTGTATCTGTTTATAAAGAATTAAATATTGGTAGTGCAAAACCAACACTTTCTGAAAGAGAGGGAATACCTCATCATTTACTAGATCTTAGAAATATAGAAGAAGATTATTCTGTTTATAATTATCAAATTGATGTTAGAAATTTAATTAATGAATTAAATAAAAAAAACAAAAGAATAATTATAGTAGGAGGAACCGGTTTATATATAAAAGCTGCTTTATATGATTATAATTTTACAAAAGAAACTATTAAAAATAATTATAATGAATTAAATATAGATGAATTAGTTAATAGAATTAGAAAATATAATATAGAATTAAAAAAAGAAGATTTAAA
>OCVV011309409.1_pt1 | contig 23520 bp, 21 predicted proteins | sample 1539721 | NCBI WGS metagenome assembly OCVV01 (sample SAMN02144230, study PRJEB22623) | gut metagenome | biome: sheep rumen | host: Ovis aries | place: New Zealand
AGAATTATAGAAAACAACGAAACAGTATTTGAAATAAAAACTTTTGCTTATTCTCGTGAGCAAGCAAAAGAGATTGTAGACAATTGGAAAAATAATGCAGAAAAAATATATCCAAACGTTCTTGAATTATTACATAATCCAGAAACTAAAAAATAATTTGTCGAAAAATGAAGAAAACAAAAATATATTTAAATGTATTTTTGTTTTCTTCATTTTTCGACAAATTATTTTATTTCTTCATTTTCTTTATAACATCTGCATAGTTTTCAGAATTTATAATGCCTGTACCAGAAACAATAATCTCTGCACCAGCATTTTTTAATAATTCAACATTATCCACATTAATTCCACCATCAGCTTCTAGCAAAACTTCCAATTGGTTATCTTCAATATATTTTGAAGCCATTTTTATTTTTTCAACTGTACCTTCAATTAATTTCTGTCCACCTTTTCCAGGTTCAACAGTCATTATTAAAACTACATGTACAATACTTAATAAATCCTTAATTTCTTCAACATCAGTATGTGGTTTGATTGATAATCCAGCTTTACAATTATTTGATTTTATATAATCAAGAGCATCTATAAGCTCATTTTTATTTTTAAAAGCTTCATAATGTATCGTTATTATATTTGGATTATATGGCAAAAACATGTCAATATATTTGTACACATCTGATACCATTAAGTGAACATCTAACGGAATATTCGTAATATTGCTTAAATAATCAGAGTATTCAACCATTTTATCAACTGTATTATTTTCCACAAATTCTCCATCCATTACATCAATATGGAAATAATCTGTTTTTGCAGTTTCCAAATTATAAATTGTTTTTATTATTTTATCTTTTTCTACGCTTAAAATTGATGTTGATACTTCTACCATTTGTGTTGCTCCTTTTCTTTTAATTCGTTATATAATCTACAGTATGTTTCATATCTTTGTTCATATATTTTTTTATCTTGTAGTGCTTCTTTTATTCCACAATTTTGTTCTTTAATGTGCGTGCAGCCAACAAATTCACAATCTTCTATGTATGGTGATAAATCGATAAAATACTTTGCTAGGTCTTCGCTTTCGATTTCATATATATCAAAAGTTGAAAATCCAGGTGTATCAGCAATATAAGAATCATTATCAATTTTATATAATTTTATAGAAGTTGTTGTGTTTTTTCCTCTTTTATTTTTACTGCTGATTTCACCTTCTGATGTTAAAACATCTTTAAAAATGTTATTAATTAATGTAGATTTTCCCACACCTGAATTACCTGAAAAAGCTGTAACATTTCCTTTTAAAGTTTGAATAACGTCGTCGACCCCTTCGCCAGTTTTGGCGTTTGTTTTTATGACTTTATAGCCTATTTCTGTATACATATTTGCAATCATATCTATATTTTCACCATCTTCTAAGTCAATTTTATTTAAACAAATTATTGACTTAACATTATTATATTCGGCAAAAGCCAGTTGCTTATCTAACAATAGCAAATCTGGCTTTGGCATTTTCATTGAAACTACAAAAATCATTTGAGTTATATTAGCCATTTTAGGTCTTTTTATATAATTTATTCTTTCTATTATTCCATTTATAACTCCAGTATCATCAGTTTGATACTCAAACTCAATTCGGTCTCCAACCACTGGAGTTATATCATCTTTCTTAAATTTTCCTCTAGGAATGCACTTTATTATTTTCCTATTTTCAATATCTTCTACTTCATACATATTAGAAATATTGCTGACTATTAATCCTTTAGACATAAACTCTCCTTATTATTTCTTAACATTTAAAATTGTATTTCCACTATTCATATCCATTTGTTCGTTAGAGTATCTAACGTCATCAATATACACTCTTATATTAACAACACCTTTTGCTTTTATTGTATGTGTTATTAACTCTGTATTTTCTGGAACTTCTTGTTTATATACGTCTTCATCGTCTACATTTATTCTTACTGTTACATTTTTTACTTTAGCAGTTTCAGTAGTTTTATCTCCTGATGATTCCTTAGTTGTTTTATCATCTTTACTGTTTTTATCATCTTTATTAGTTTCTTCTGTTTTAGTTTGAGGTTCTTTATATCCAGTTAATGATTTTACATACACGTTTATTGTGCCTTCTTTTAATTCTTGTATTTTATTAACTGTTATAGTTATTGATGATCCTTCTTCCACAACTGTTCCTACATCAATACTTTGTTTTAATACAACTCCGTTTGATTTGCTTGTGTCTTCTGTATATGTTATGTTTACTTCTAATTTCTTCTCTGTAAGAGCTTTTTTAGCTTCTTCAACATCCATATCAACAACAGATGGTACTGTCACCTTCTCCAAACCATTTCCTTTGCTTACATATACCTTTACGGTTGAACCCGCATTTATTTGTTTTCCTTCTTCATCGTCTTGTTTTATAACGTATCCTTCTTCAACAGTTTGACTAATTTCTTCAACTTTTTCAGCTTTTAACTCAACTTTTTCAAGTTCAGCAACAGCTTCTTCATACTTTAATCCTTTTAGTTTAGGCATTATAACCATTTTTATGCCTTTACTTACGGTTAATTTAACTGGGCTATTTTTTTGAACATCGTAATTTGTACCTGCAACTGGTTTTTGTGATATTACCATTCCTTGTTCTACATCATTACTATATTCTTCAATTATTTCGTATTTAATACCTTGCTCTTCAAGTTTCTTTTTGGCTTCATCAACAGAAATTGAGGTAACCTCAGGTAATGAAATCACGTTTTGAGAAACTGATGGTGAATCAATTCCCAATAATTTTGTTGTTAACTTCCAGCTACCAACAAATATCAATCCACATAATATAATAATGGCAATAACAATTCCTGCAATAACAAATGGTTTCTTTTCAGGATTTTCTTCTAAATATTTTGCCAAACCAGTCTTAGCAGGTTCTTCTATTCTATTAGTATTATCTTCTTTTTTATTGTTATTACTTCTATATTTATTTTCACTTACGATATTTTCAGATATTGTTGGAATTACTCTTGTAAAATCTCCAGTATTTTTTTCCTCAACAAAATCTCCATTTGGATTTTTTAAAGCCATGCTCAAATCTTTCATCATTTCTGTAGCAGAACCATATCTTAAGCCTGTATCTTTTTTCATTGCTTTTAGTATAATTTGGTTAACTGCCACTGGAACTCTAGAATTTAATTGAATTGGTTCTACTGGTTCCTCTTGCATGTGTTTTAGAGCAACAGAAACAGGGGTATCTGCATCAAAAGGTACTTTTCCAGTAATCATTTCATACATTACAACACCTAATGAATACAAATCAGATTTAGCATCTGTATATCCACCTCTTGCGTGCTCTGGAGAAAAATAATGCACAGATCCAATTGTTGTTCCAAAAGCTGTAATTGTTGAATTTGATACAGCTTTTGCTATTCCGAAATCTGTTACTTTAGCAATTCCATCTTCTGTTATTATTATGTTATGAGGTTTTATATCTCTATGAACTATTCCATTTTTATGTGCCATCTCTAGTGCTGAACATATTTGAATTGCTATATTAACAGTCCATTTCCATGGTAATGCACCTTCTTCTGAAATGATCTGTTTTAGAGTTTTTCCTTGAATCAATTCCATTACAATGTAATATATATTATATTCTTGACCTACATCAAACACTGATACAATATTAGGATGAGTAAGTCTTGCAGCTGATTGAGCTTCTGTATTAAATCTTTTTATGAATTCTTCATCAGTAGTAAACTCGTCTCTTAAAACCTTAACAGCCACATATCTGTTAAGGATAGTATCTCTCGCTTTATATACAGTAGCCATTCCTCCACTGCCTACTTTTTCAATAATCTCATATCTATTACCTATTATTCTTCCTTCTATATTCATATGTAATTCTCCCCTTATAAAATAATTACAGCTGTAATATTATCTAGACCGCCATTCTCATTAGCTCTATCTACCAATTTATTACAAGCCTCCATCGGATTTTGATTAATTATTTCTACAATTTCTTCATCTCTTAACATATTTGTTAGTCCGTCAGAACACATTAATAATATATCGTCTTTTAAAAAGCCTTTTACTGTAACATCTGGTTCCACATAAGCTGAGCACCCTAATGCTTTTATAAGCATATTTTTCTTTGGATGATTATATGCTTCTTCCTTAGTAATTGTCCCATCCGATACCAATTTTTGAACATAACTATGATCTGTTGTTAATTTTCTGAAAAAATTCTTTCGTTTTCTATAAACTCTACTATCTCCAACGTGCCCAATGTATACTTTATTCTGTACTATTAAGCACACATCAATTGTTGTTCCCATATTTTCTAATTCAGGAATCTCTTTTGATTTTTCAAAAACAACCAAATTGGCATATTCAACAGCACTTTTTACTAGTGCCAAAATTTTTTCTCTTTCATGTTCTATCGAATCCCAATTGTTAATTATATAATTTTTTGATGTTTCAACAGCCAACTTACTTGCTATTTCTCCACCTTTGTATCCACCCATACCATCGGCGACTATGTATAACTGAACTTTTTCACCAGGCTCTGAAATATAATAACTATCCTGATTCATATCACGTAATTTTCCAATATCTGTTCTTGCAAAAGCTCTCATATACCCTCCTTTTATATTCATTTGTGTATATATCTTGTTGTATTTATATTCAATTTTTTACAACTATATTTTATATTATATTAATATTTTTTACAATCTATTTTACATTTTTTTCTAATTTAATTATTATTTAAATTTTTTCTTCTTAATTGCCCACATGCCGCTTCTATATCAGAGCCTAATTCTCTTCTTATTGTAGCAACAATTCCATTATCATTTAAATAATCTCTAAATTTAATTATATTTTCATTTGTACTCTTTACAAAAGCACCATTCTCTATTTTGTTAATAGGAATTAAATTAACATGGCATAACATTCCTTTTAACAGTTTAACAAGTCTTTTAGCATCTTCTAAATTATCATTGTTATCTTTAGCAAGTGCATACTCGAAAGAAATTCTTCTATTAGTTTCCTTTATATAATCTTTACATGCTTGTAGTAATTGTTCTATGTTATAAGCATTATTAACAGGCATCATAGCACTTCTTTTTTCATCTGTTGTTGCATGCAATGAAATAGATAATGTACATGGAATGTTCTCTTTTGCTAAATCATATATTTTAGGAACTAATCCACTTGTAGAAACACTTATGTGACGTGCTCCTATATTTAAACCTTTTTGATTATTCATTATTCTAATTGATTTTATTACATTGTCATAATTATCTAATGGTTCACCAATCCCCATATATACTATATTTGAAATATTCTCTCCAATATCTTGTTCAACTGCCAATATTTGTTCAACAATCTCACCTGCAGATAAATTTCTTATAAATTTTATTCCTGTTGATGCACAGAATTTACATCCCATTTTACATCCAATTTGTGTTGAAACACATACTGTTTTCCCATGGTGATATTGCATTAAAACTGTTTCAATAGCATTTCCATCTAGTACATCAAATAGATATTTCTTTGTTCCATCAGATGACTCTTGTTTTCTTAAAATATTGTAATTGCACATTGTATAATTTTCTTTTAATTTTTCTCTAAGTTCTAGTGAAAGATTTGTCATCTCATCAAAGCTTTTTACCTTCTCCACATATAACCAGTGAAATACTTGTCCAGCTCTAAACTTCTTTTCACCCATGTTTTCAAATTCTTTTTCTAAATCTTTTAAATCATAGTCTTTTATATTTTTCATAATTTATCTCATTTCCTTTTCTTTTATTTTATATCACATTTTAATTATAAAAGCAAAAGTAGTTTATAAAAATTATAAACCACTTTTCTTTCGTATAAATTCTTTTTTAAGCACTTATGTTTTTGCTTATTTCTTTCATAGTGCTTTCAATTCCAACCAATCTTTTTTCAAATAATTGGTTAGTCATGTCAGCTATTTTGTTATATTCTTGTAGTTTGTTTAATTTCTTCATACAATTAGCATAGTTTTTTTGTAATAAAATTATTTCTTCTGTTTGATTGTATTGTATTTCTTTTAATATATCATTTATTTGTCCGATTTGTTGTTCAAGTGCTTGATTCATTAATACTGGTATTGGCATATAATCACCCCTTCTTAACAAAATCGTTATATCTATTTTAACATTAAATGGATATATAGTCAATAAAAAGCAAAACTTTTGTTTTGCTTTTTATATTTTTTTCTATTAAATTTTTATTTAAAATTTTATGAAAAACAAACTAAAAAATATATACGCATATCTAAGCGTTTTTTTATTAAAAATTGTGTCTCTATAATGAGAACAACTTTCGCAAATTGCACTATATTTATCAGCAACAGTAACAACGTAGCTCTCTGGATACTTAGGCAACTTTATAGTTAATGGCCACATGTGTTTTAAAATAATATCTTGCTCTTTTTCTGATAGTTCAAAAAGATTTTTAGCATTTTCTAACGCTGTCTTTGGGTGTGTAAAGGCATGCAGACCTTTTCTTCCATCTTGTCTTTTTCTCCAGTCATATAGAAATAAATCATGCAACATTGCTGCTCTTGCCGTTTCTTTATAATCTAATTTTAGTTTTTTACAGATTCTGTAACTAATATACGCAACATTAACACAATGGTCATAACATGATGTGTTGTAATGTTGTTTAAAGTTTTTCATTTCTTTGACAGTTTGATTTTCTTTTATTTCTTTTATAATATTCTCAAACTCTTCTTTGTCCTTTGCCAAGGTTAAATCCCCTTTCTAATCGTTATATATTCTATTATATTACATATTTACAAAAAAATAAATGCTTTTTTCATAACTTTTGGAGATTATCTTATTTAAATATAATTTTAAAATATGTTAATAATCTTGAAAGAGTCTTTTTCTTCTATATGTTTTAAAATAAATTTACATTTTTCTGCTTCATCTATATACTTTTCGTAATCTTCCACTTTTATATTGGCTTCCATTGAAATTAGCTGAGTTTGAACTTTTTCAAGTTCATCATGTTCTATAAAACATGCAGTAAAATCGTATTTTTCGCTCCAAGTATTCTTTAAACGAGTCATATCTTCCATCAATTCTTCATTGTTATAATTATCGCTAAAAAACTTATTCTCAATTTTATCTATTTCGTTATAAATTGATTGAAAATATTTCTGAATGTATATTTGAGAAGCTGCATGCGCTATTATAATTGTTACGATTATAGTAAAAATAATTATAATTTCTTTCTTCATTTTACATCTCCTTTTTTTGTGAAAAAATTTGTCCCTTACCATCAAGTGTTACAATTAAAGCTTCTTCTGGTTTATAACCAAATTTTTTCACTTCACGCTCTAACCATTTATAATCTTTATTAAGAATTTTTAAATTATCATACATTATTGTTCCATCTATAACCAAATCATACGAAATCCCCTCATATTCTGGTTCAATATTAAAATCCTCAGGTATAGTATTTCGTTTAGCCGGCTTTAATATCACATTGATTTGTCCACTAGTTTCTAGGATTGCATACTCAACATCCCCTAAATTCATTACATCCTTATCTCTTAATTTTTCTTGCAATTCATTTATGGTGAATCTCTCCTTTTTTAAAACTTTTTCATTTATCTTTCCTCTAAAAATCAAAATGGATGGCTTTCCTGAAATTAATTGCCTAAATTCAAAACTTTTCATATTTCCTATTGATATAAACAAATCCATAACTAACAAGCCTAAAATCGGTATAATGCCGTTAGTTATCGGTATTCCACTATTGCTTATTGGAATTGCAGCTAAATCTGCAATAATTATAGATATTACGAGTTCAAATGGCTGCAACTGACCTATTTCTCTTTTTCCCATTAACCTCATCACAATCAACACAACTATGTATATCAATATAGATCTTAAAAATAACACTAGCATAATTTATCTCCTTTGATTTTCAATTTTATTTTTATTTTTCCAACAAGCTTGAAATTTATTCATAAATAAGCATAAAAAAAATTTTTTTGTTCATAATAAAAAATGAACGTAATTTAAAATTACGCCATTCTTTTTGAAAAAAGGAGGTTTTTTAATATGTCAGATAATCAAGCGAACGCTAAATCAACAGGTGGTTTAAATACAGTTTGGCAAATAGTTGGTAGATTAGTTACAGCTGCCATTGTACTTGCAATTACTGCTTTTTTCACACCTGGATTTACAATAAATAATATCTGGGCACTAGCTGCTGCAACTATTGTACTAACTGTAATTGACTATTTAATAACAAGATTTACAGGTTTACATGCAAGTTCTTTTGGTAAGGGATTTGTTGGATTTGTTTTGGCTGCTGTTGTTCTCTACGTAACACAGTATTTTGTTGCAGGATATTCAATTTCATGGATAGCAGCAATTATAGGAGCTTTAGTTTACGGGGTTGTTGATTATTTCTTGCCTGGTGAGCAAAGTATGTAGTAGAAATTTAAAAAAGCGAGGGATTAATCCCTCGCATTATAAAGTTTAACAGCTGTTTCTGGACTGTCATTTCCTTCTTTATTTTTTATTGGTGCAAATTCCTCTTCTCTTTTTACTCTTAAAATACTTATGTTGTCAAAACTTGAAAATACATCAAATATAAATGATTCGAACTTATATACATTTTTATCTTCTGGAGTTACTAAAGTTCCATTTTCATCTAAATAATCAGATTTTTTTACTGCTATGTGATATGGCATTTCTTTGTTTGCCAATTCTTCTAATGCTTTAATGTTATATAAATGGCTTAAAATATTTACATCACCAAATACCAATTCTCCATTTTCATCAACTTCTTCTATCATTTCTTCTGGCAATTCTGAATATTCTATAATTCCTGGTTTTCCATCTATTTTACAGAACACACCAGCTCTTTCCCTTGGATTTGTTTTTATTACTGATTTTGATGCAATTTGGTTTCCTTCATTGATTGTTACACCAACTAGTAGTGGGTCTACAATCTTCAATAAAATATTATCAACTCCACCAACAAAAATCCATTCTACATTCTTAGCTTTCATATCTTCTAAAATTCCAGCATCACTTAGTGATTTATAAATACTTCCATTTCCATCAGAAGCTTCTTTTATTAGTTTGTCTTTTCCTATTAACAATTTTCCTTCTTTAGAAATTAGTGGCGCTTTACCTTGTTTAAATAATTTAACCATTGTTTGTGGATATCCAAAATAATTATGCTCTTCTAAAAAAGCTAATGTTTGGTCATTATTCTCTTCACTGGTCATTATGTACCATGGGATTGTAACTCCATATTTTTCATTTGCATTTTGCAATGATTCTACTATTATTTGGAATAAATATTTTTCTCCATTTTTCAAATTCACTTTGAATGTTCCTTTTGGGCCTGTGTGTCCTAATCTTGTTCCTTGACCACCAGCCATTGTTACAACAGCATATTTTCCATTTTTTATAATTTCAATTCCTGTATTTTTATAATTATCAAATTCATCTTTTGATAATTTATCAATATCTGTTGCTGAAATTTTTTCTATCTTTTTGTTTCCAATTTCAAATGTTTGACTTAAATTATTATACATATTGATAACTTGTTCAATATTCAAATTCAATATTTGTTCTATTAATTTATTCTTTTCTTCTTCATTTAATTTATTCATCCAATTTATAATGTGATCTTGATTAAACTTCTTTAGTATTTCTTCTGCCATAATTCTCTTTTCCATACTTATCTTCCTTTTTTATATTGAGCTTAATAATTGCTCTTACTTTATAATATGCTAATATTAGCATATTTGATTTAAAAATTCAATATTTAGTTTTCATAAAATAGAAACATTTGGTTACGGCCTTATGACAAATAATTTTAAGAGGTGTCCCAAAATTTATCCCAAAATTTACACGTAATTTTTAAGGGTGTCCCCAAAATTACCAAAATGTTTCAAAAATTAGTCATAAACTTTTCCTACAGCAAATATAAATTAATAAAGTTTAAATAGACAAACATTTAAGGAGGAATTATAAATGGAAAATAATTTTAAACTATATGAGGATATTGCCAAACGTACAGATGGCGATATTTATGTTGGAGTAGTTGGTCCTGTTCGAACTGGTAAATCTACTTTCATTAAAAGATTCATGGATTTATTGGTAATACCAAACATCGATAATTCTTATAAGCAAGAACGTGCAAGAGACGAATTGCCTCAAAGTGCTGGTGGAAGAACCATTATGACTACAGAACCTAAATTCATTCCAAACGAAGCAGTTGAAATTACAATAGGTAATAATATTTCTTTGAAAACCAGATTAGTGGATTGCGTTGGTTATTTAGTAAATAATGCCATTGGCTATTTAGAAGATGATATGCCTAGAATGGTAAAAACTCCTTGGTCTGAAGATGAAATTCCTTTTGAACAAGCTGCTGAAATTGGTACTAAAAAAGTAATTCAAGAGCATTCTACAATAGGCATACTTGTAACAACAGATGGAAGTATTACTGACATTCCAAGAGAAGATTATATTGATGCAGAAGAAAGAGTTGTACGTGAATTAAAAGATTTAAACAAACCATTTATAATTCTTCTTAACAGTGATTCACCATATTCTGAATCTACAAAAAATCTAGCACGTAAATTAGAGGAAAAGTATGAAACTACTGTAATTCCTACAGATTGTTCTAATTTGGAATTAGATGATATTAACAATATCTTTAGTAAAATTTTATATGAATTTCCTATTGAAAGAATTAACATTAATTTTCCAAAATGGGCAGATAGATTAGATGAAAATCATTGGCTAAAAAAAGAATTATTTACTGAAATTAAAGATGCTTGCGATAATGTTCACATTCTAAAACATGTTGACGGCACTATTAGTAAACTTCAAAATACTGATGTAATAAATACTACTGTTTTAAATGAAATAAAGCTTGGAACTGGTGAAGTTAATATTACTGTAAATCTTCATGATGAATTGTTTTATAAAATAATTACAGAAATATCTGGTGTGGAAATATCTAATGAAGGAGATCTTTTTGCAACTATTGCTGAATTTTCAAAAACAAAAAAGGAATACGACAAAATTGCCTATGCATTAGAAGAGGTTAAAGCAAAAGGATACGGAATTGTAACTCCATCAATGGATGAACTAATTTTAGATGAACCAGAGATGGTAAAACAAGGTTCAAGATATGGTGTAAAATTAAAAGCAACTGCCCCATCTATCCACTTAATTAAGGCAGATATAGAAACTGAAGTTTCACCAATTGTTGGAAGCGAGAAACAATCAGAGGAACTTGTTAATTATTTGCTTTCTGAATTTGAAAGTGACCCTAAGAAAATCTGGGAATCAAATATATTTGGAAAAAGTTTGCATGAACTTGTAAACGAAGGATTACAAAATAAACTATCAAGAATGCCTGAGGATGCGCAAGGGAAACTGCAAGAAACATTAGAACGTATTGTTAATGAGGGCAGTGGCGGATTAATTTGTATTATTCTTTAATGGAAATAACTTGGCGTAAATTTGGGGACACCCTTAAAAATTACGCGAAAATTTTCTGGGATTTTCGCGTAATTTTCAAGGGTGTCCCCAAATTTACAACCAGTCTCCATTTTTCTTAATATAAAACTTTTTATACACTTGTATAACCACAACATAAACAACCATCAAAACAGCCATCCAGCCCAAATATATCAATGGTAATCTACTCAAATCAAATATTGTAGCAATATTAGTAAAAGTGATAATTAAAGTAATAACAACAATTACTGCAGTAGAAAGCAATAACTGCTTTGAAGATTTGCTTTTTATGAAAGGTGTTTTATTTGTTCTAATCAAATGAATTATTAATGTTTGTGACAAAATTCCAAATGCAAACCATCCTGTTTGGAATAGATTTGCTTTTTCTACGGTATTAAATCCAAGTATAAACCACATAACCGCAAAGCACAATATATCTAAAATCATACTAATCGAACCAAATGCAAACATAAACTTTTTAAGACCCTTTGTATTCCATGTTTTTGGCTTTTCTAAAAATTCTTTATCAACATTATCGAAAGGCATTCCTAATTGAGCAAAATCATTTAGTAAATTTTGTATTAATATATGAATTGGCAATAATGGTAGAAATGGTAGGAAAATACTTGCTATAATTACTGAAAGCATGTTTCCAAAATTTCCACTTGTAGCCATCTTCAAATACTTTTGTAAGTTGGTGAAAGTTTTTCTTCCATTTACAACACCTTCTTCTAATACATTTAAGTCTTTTTCTAGAAGAATTATATCTGCGGTTTCTTTTGCGATATCCACCGCTGTGTCTACCGAAATTCCAACATCTGCTTGTTTTAATGGAGGGCTGTCATTAATTCCATCTCCCATATATCCTACTGTGTTACCATTTTCTTGATAAATTCTAACAATTCTTTGTTTCTGTAGTGGTGATAATTTTGAATATAAGTGGCAGTCTTTTACCCTCTCACGTAATTCATCATCTGTAAGTTCTTCAATCTCTTTTCCAGTTAATCTATTTTTTACCGTAATTCCAACCTTTTTGCATACATTTAATGCAACGCCCTCGCTATCTCCTGTTAAAACGACAGTATCTACTCCATGTGTTTTTAATGCTGAAATAGCCTGCTTAGCACTTTGTTTAGGCGGATCTAAAAATCCCACAAATCCAATTAACACCATATCACTTTCATCTTGTACTCCAAAAGTTTCAACTCCATGAATATTGTTTTTCTGAGCCACTGCTAAAACTCTTAATCCATAATTATTATGTTTTTCGTATATTGCATAAGCTTGTTTTCTCAATTCTTCTGTCATTTCAATAGCTTTTCCATCCATATCAATATATGAACAAATAGACATTATTTCATCCACGGCACCTTTTGTGATTAGTTGACGTTTTCCTGTATCATCTTTTAAAACAACACTCATTCTTCTTCTGCTAAAATCAAATGGAATTTCGTCTTCTCTAATATATTTTTCTTTTAAAATATTTAATTTTTCTTTTTCAGCTCTTGAAATAATTGCAACATCAATTAAATTTTTTAGTCCCGTTTGGAAATAGCTGTTCAAAAACGCGTGTCTTAAAATTCGTATACTTTCATTACCTAAAACATCCATATATTTTTCTAAAACAACTTCATCTTCTGTTAATGTTCCTGTTTTATCAGTGCATAAAATGTTCATCTGCCCAAAGGTTTGAATTGCACTTAGCCTTTTTACAATTGTTTTCTTTTTAGACATCTCAACAGCACCTTTTGCAAGAGTTGATGTCATTATAACCGGCAACATTTCTGGAGTTAAACCAACTGCAATGGTTATTGCGAAAATTATTGAAGACCAAATATCATTTTTAGTAATCATATTAATAACTAATATGATTGGAAGCATTATTACCATAAACTTTATTAACAATTTAGAAATGCTATCTATACCCTGTTCAAAGCTGTTTTTTTCATTAACACTATATAAAGATTTCGCCATACTTCCAAAATAGGTGTTGTTTCCAGTAGTTAAAACAACTGCCGTCGCACTACCACTAACTATGTTTGTACCCATAAAACCAATATTAGACAAATCAGTTATATTATCGTCATCTTTACAAATGCTAAATTTTTCAACTGGATTTGACTCTCCAGTTAAGGATGCTTGGTCAATAAACAAATCTTTCACTTCCAAAAATCTAACATCTCCTGGAATCATATCCCCTGATGAAAGTTTTACTATGTCGCCTGGTACGATTTCCTCAACATCAACTGTTGATTCAACCTCATCTCTTATAACGTCCATTTTATTTGTTATCATTTTCTTTAACTTTTTTGCAGCATTATCAGATTTTGTCTGTTGCATAATTGAAATTATTGCTGAAATTAATATTGTGCCAACTATTAAAGTAAAAGTTGCATAATCTTTATGAGTGGCAATAACAACGTCTGTTACAAAAGTAATGGCCGCAACCAACATTAAAACAATGTTAAATGGATTTATAAATGCTTCCCTTAGTTTGTGTAGAAGCGTATTCTTGTTTTTTATCTCTATAGTATTTCTCCCATACTCATCAAGTCTATCTTCTACCTCCACAATACTGACTCCAGCACTTGTAGTGCCTAATTTTTTAAATAATTTTTCTACTTCCAACACACTATTCTCTTTTAAGTTTTTTTCTACAATTTTTTGTCTTTCGTTGATATTTTCTTTCTTCATTTTTTCGCCTCCTTTGTTTTTTTAGATTAATTCTTTTGTGATTTTACTTTTGATAAATTTTAAGGGTGTCCCCAAAAATACATCCGATATGCGTAAATTTTAAGGGTGTCCCCAAAAATTTCCCCAAAAATTTTTTCCTATATTTAATCAGTAATATCAGGATCTAAAATTATATTATAATTATACTCAGGAAACTTATCTTTTAATTTAGAAATAATTTCCGCTTCTATCTTCTTCTTATCTTTTGCTTCAAAATCGATAATTAAATCAAAAAATACATTTGATTTTTCTTTATCCACATAAAATCCATGAATTTGTATAATTTCTTTATAATCTTTTACTATATTCTGCAATTCTTCTTTAATCATTCCAAATTCACCTTTATCATTTGCTGCATAAATTCCAATGGTAACTGCTATTCCATATTCAGCATAAACTTTATATGCGATTTCTCTTGTTAATATATGTATCTCCCCTGCATTCATATCATTTCTAACTTGAATATGTAGTGAAGCAACTGTGCTTGATGGTCCGTAATTATGAAGGTTTAAATCATACACTCCTTGTACTTCATCAAAAGACATTACAGTTTCTTTAATCTTCCTTGACAATTCACTATCTGCTCTTTCTCCTAACATTGAATTCGCAGCTTCTTTTAACATTTCTATTGCGGATTTAATAATAAATATTGATATTATAACACCTAAATATCCTTCTAAATTCCACTTCCAAATGTAGTTAGTTATACCTGCTATTAGCGTGGTTAAAGATAGCACTGAATCCATGAAAGCATCTTGCCCTGAAGCAACTAAACTTTGTGAATTTACTTCATAACCTACCTTTTTTACATGTTTTCCTAAAAAGAATTTTACAAGCACTGCAACTGTTATAATAACCAAAGAAATAATTGAATAATCAGTTTCTGCTGGATTTATTATTTTAAGAATAGATTCTCTAATTGCTGTAATACCTGCAAATAAAACAATTGCTGCAATTATAACTGATGTAAAATATTCAATTCTTCCATGTCCGTATGGATGTTTTTTGTCTGGTGCTTTATTAGCAAGTTTTGTACCGATTATCGTAATTACAGAAGAAAGCACATCTGTTAGGTTGTTAACTGCATCTAAAATTATTGCTATTGAATTTACAAATACCCCTATTGTTGCTTTGAATGCAACTAAAACTATATTTGCTAAAATACCTAAAATACTTGTTTTTACTATCTTTTTATTTCTGTCCATATTTACCTCCCGAAATACCATAAATTAATTATTATAATAACATAATTGTAACTTTTCATCAACACAATTATTTAACATTCACTTCCATTTTTATTATATTAATAAACTCAAAAATACATATTTTACATATTTTTTTATTTTTGGTAAATACTACTCTCAACAGATAAAATTTATGAAAGGATTTCCTAATGAAAAACTATAATTTTTTCAATCAGATTTATAACAAATTTATAAAATATACACCTGCTCAAAAAAATGACTTTTTTTTAACAACAGAAACAAACAAAGATATAGAAAAGACCCCTATTTATCCTGCTGAAAGTTTAGAACCAACAAATTTTTCTAAAAATATAAATGAAAATTTGAACTACTTAAAATCAAAATATAATAGCTTAATAAATAGCGATATTGTAATTAGAGAATTTACTTTAATTGCTAATAATTCTGAATATCGTTCTGCTTTGATTTTTATTGATGGGATGGTTGATACTCAAATAATTAACAACTCTATTTTAAAGCCTTTAATGTTGCGAAATCAAGCCAACACTTATACTGTAGCAGGAAACGCCCCACAAGCCAATTTTCAAAATAAAAATTCTCAAAATAATGAATTGGATAATAATTCATCCGAAAAAAAGGAAATCATTTCAGAATATAATTGTAATGACGTTATAATTCGAAAAATAAAGAAGTTTGATTTGAAAAATTTTGTATACAACCATTTAATACCTCAAAACAGCGTTGAACTAATTGATAAGTTTGAAGACGCTATTTCCAGTATAAATATGGGAAATAGTATTCTTATTGTGGATACAATAGATAACGCTTTTGACATTGATGCTAAAGGTTTTAAGCAAAGAAGTATAAATTCACCACAAAATGAAATCGTAGTGCGTGGTTCTCAAGAAGCTTTTGTTGAAAATATTAGAACAAATACTTCGATGTTAAGACGTATTGTAAATAATGAAAATTTAGTTATTGAGAATTGTTCTGTTGGAAAAATTAGTAAAACTAAAATAGCAATTTGCTATCTAGCTGACATTGCAAATAATGATTTAGTTGCAGAAGTAAAATATAGAGTTAATAATTTAGATATTGATTATCTTACCTCTTCAGGGCAATTAGAACAACTAATTCAAGATAATGGTTCAAGCTTATACCCACAATTAATTGCTACTGAACGACCTGACAAAGTTTCTGTACATCTGCTTGAAGGAAGAGTTGCAATAATTGTAAATGACACTCCTTATGTACTTGTAGCTCCTGGCGTATTATCTGATTTTATGTCATCCCCTGAAGATACAAACTATAAATTTCAATTTTCAAACATGCTAAAATTTATAAGATTAATTGCTATATTTTTCGCGTTGTATTTACCAGGCATTTACGTTGCTGTCACCTCCTACCATCATGAACTGCTACCAACAGAATTATTATTTACAATTGAAGCAGCTCGTGAAACCGTTCCTTTTCCTGTGATTTTTGAAATTTTATTAATGGAAATTTCATTTGAATTAATTCGAGAAGCTGGTGTGCGTGTTCCATCCCCAATTGGTCCAACAATTGGAATTGTAGGTGGTTTAATTTTAGGTGAAGCTGCAGTTAGCGCTAATTTAGTAAGTCCCATACTTATTATAATTGTTGCTATTACAGCAATTTGTTCATTTAGCATTCCAGATTTCTCGTTAAACTTTACTATAAGAATTAGTAGATTTATTTATATTTTACTGGGATATATGGCTGGTTTCTTAGGCATTGCTGTAGGAATGTTTATACAAATTGTTCTGCTATGTGGTTTAAAATCGTTTGGATGTCCTTATATAATGCCATTCGTAATTAATAATCATAAACGTAGCTTAACATCTTACTTCTTGCCTCCAATTTGGAAGCGCGAAAATCGTTCAAATACCGTTAGTCCTAAGAAAAAATATTCACAAGGAAAGATTAGCATGGTATGGAAAAATAACTAAAAAATTTGAAACACTTAAGTAGAGTGTGCAGCTCAAAATTTGTTTCAAATAGAAAGAGAGACAACTATGAATACTGAAAAAATAGGATATGTTGAAGCTATTGCTTTAATAACAATTGTAATGATTAATAAAATAATTTTAAATACCCCTAAAGATATAATAGCTAAAACAGGTCCATCATCGTGGCTGAACGTAATTTATATTTCAATAATTTCAATTATTACTGTTTGCTTAATAGCCTATTTATTTAAAAAATTTCCTGGTCACGATATTTTAGATGTTAGTGAATATCTTGGTGGAAAAGCTTTAAAAGTTGTAATTGGTATTTCTTACATTATTTTGCTAATATTGCTTACTACCTCAATTATAAAAAATCTTTCAGAAACATTGAGAATAATTTATTTTAAAACCTCTCCTATTCTTTTTATAAGCTTGTTTTTTATAGTTAGTAACATAATCTGTAACAGATTTTCAATAAAAGTAATTGCCAAAGCGAACTTAATAATAGCCCCTGGAATTTTCCTTAGTATCATTGTCATATTGTTTTCTTCAATAAAAAACTTTATGCCACAACGTATATTTCCAATTTTAGGATATGGAATCAACGAAACATTTTTCTCCGGACTTAGCAACATTTTCAGCTTTTCCGGAATGTTATATTTATTATTTTTGCCTCCATTATTAGATAAACCAAATAAGCTGAAAAGAATGTCAATTGTTGCAATTATAATATCTTCTGTATATTTATTTTTAAGTGTAACTTGTTTATTGCTATCCCTTTCATTCACCTTACACAGTGACGAGTCCTTTTCTTTATATGTTTTAACAAGAAATTTAGAATATGGAAGATTTATTCAAAGAGTTGATGCTATTTTTATATTAATATGGATCATTGCAATAATTTCCTATATAAACATTCCAGTTTCTCTTTGTATATATATTTTTAAGAAATTAACAAACATTAATGATACAAATTCTGTTAATTATATAATTAATTTGCTTATCTTGGCTATATCAATAATTCCAATTGAATATGCAATTTTTGCAAACGTGTTTGGAAAAACAGTTCAATATTCGTTTTTAATACTTTTCTTTGCAATAAGTCTTCCTATATTGATTATTGCTAATCTGAAGAAAAATTTTGCTAAAAAAACAAGAAAGGAACAGTATGAAAATCTCGGAAGCATTCAAAATACTTAGCTTCTGATATGCTGAATTATAATTTATTATGAAAATAAAATTTATAAAGACTTTTTTAATTATTAGTATTCTACTAATTAACTTAAATCTACTCTCAGGATGCTACGATGCTCGAGGAATTGAAGATTTAGCTTATGTTACAGCTCTTGGAATCGACATTTCAGATGAAAATATTCTATCCTTAACTTTCCAAATTTCAATTCCAGGTACAAGTTCAGAATCTGGAAGTAGCCAGTCTAGTAAAACAGAAAATACTACTGTCCAGTGCAGTAGTATAGACTCTGGAATTAGCCTGGTTAATAGTTACATTAGCAAGCAAATTAACCTATCGCATTGTAAAGCTATTGTATTTTCTGAAAAAATAGCTAGCCTGGGATTAAATCAATATATAGATACCCTTTCAAATAATGTTGAAATAAGACCTGATTGTAATGTAATAATTTCACGAAGTAGTGCAAAAGACTTTATTGAAAATGCAACTCCATCCATAGAAACTTTGACTGCAAGATACTATGAAGTAGCTTTAAAATCAAGCGAATACACCGGATACACTACCTCAACAGAATTTGCAACTTTCGTAAATGATATCAAAAATTCATTTATACAAGCAAGCGCAATATTAGGTGGAATTAATAACGGAGATAATAAAATAGATACTAATCTTTATGTTGGAATTGATGGTAGTTATAAAGCTAATGAAACTCCGATTGATGATATAAACAACGTCGAAACGTTTGGTACCGCTGTATTTCACGATGATAAGTTAGTCGGAGAATTGACCGGACTTGAAAATATATGTTTTTTATTGATTTCAGATAAAATAGATATCTGTACAATCTCCGTGCCAAATCCATTTGAAATAAACTCTGAAATTGATTTATCTATCAGAAAAAGTAAGGATTCTAAGATCAAAGTTGATATGATAAACGGTAGTCCTTATATTTCTGTCGATTTATTTTTAGAAGCCCACGGACTCACATTAAACAGTTCCGTGGATTACACATCATCAAATGATGTTGAACTACTTCAAAATTCGGCTGAACAATATTTGAAACTACAAGTTACAAATTTTCTGTACAAAACTGCAAAAGAATTAAACTCTGACATTTCAGGCTTCGGAAAATATGCTTTATCTAAATATTCAACATGGGATGAATGGGAAAAATCTAATTGGACCAATAATTACAAAAACTCGTTTTTCAATGTAAACGTGAATGTAACAGTACTTTCCGGTTCTGAATTTGACAAATCGCCATAGATAATTTTGGAGATAATTTTGGAGATAATTTTTGGGACACCTACCTTTTTTATCATATAATTTTGGGGACACCTACCTTTTTTATCATATAGGAGAGAGTATTTATGTTTTTGAAAATATTAGTTAGTTTATTCAGTATTTTAATTTTAATAAAAAATTGTTCATACTCAATGTATGAATATAAAATTAATAAAAATTCTGTTGGTGCAACAAGTATTTTAGTGTTTAGTACAATAACTGTTATTATCCTTAATTTAGTGTTGTTTTTTATTAAATTTTAACTAATTTATCATCATTTTGAATTTGCAATTTATGTAAATTTGTGCTATAATAACAACTATCATACGTTTTACAAACCTTTACTCCACTGCAATTGCAGAGAAAGGAACTTATGCATAACAAAATTGTAAGGCAATTAATGATTGATGACATTGAGGATTCTATTTCTAAAATATTCAGATCTGCAAGTTCATCATCCACAAATCCGTATGAATTGACAATACATTTCATTGTTAAAACAGACGGAAGTCTAGTAACTCAAACCAGCAATTTTCAAATACTTAGCACCCATCCAGGTATTCAAACTATTCCGGGTACTATTTTGAATGATGTTGAAAAATATTTTAATCAGAACTGTTTTAAATTTAGAAATTATAGACTTCAGTGTCAAAAAAAGTCCAAGACTGCTTTAAAAATCAAATTTGTCGCGGACTAAAAAGACCCCCTGCTTCACCTAAGATAGCAGGGGATTTTTTATTATTTTATAATATACAACATCATTTAATGTTAATTTAATTAATCTACACTTGTTCATATACCTTATTCTTGCTCGATAACCCTAGCAAAAGAAATTCTTCTTAGTTCTTTATTAGCCTCAATAACCTGAATCTTCATTTTTTCTCCAATATTAAATATAGTTCCAGACCTCTCACCTATTAATTGTTTATGCTCCTCATCGTATATAAAATATTCATCTCCTAAATTTTCAAATCGAACTAATCCTTCTACTGTATTCTCCAATTCAACAAAAACTCCGAAAGATGTTATATTTGAAATAATTCCTTCATATTGTTCACCAATCTTAGATTGCATATATTCAGCCTTTTTAATGTCAACTGCATCTCTTTCCACTTTTTGTGCAATTTTTTCTCTTTCTGATGATGTTCTAGCATATTTAGTCGCCTGCTCAGTATATTTTTCAATGTCATCATCTGACACACTATAATTCTTCTCAATATATTTTGAAATAACTCTGTGTATAAATAAATCTGGATATCTTCTTATTGGCGAAGTAAAATGGCAATAATATTTACTTGCAATTCCAAAATGACCTCGATTTTCGCTTTCATACTGTGCAATTTTTAGCGTTCTTAGAATCAAATTTGAAACAACTCTTTCTTCTGGTTTTCCCTTAACCTGCTCTAATACATCTGAAAACGCTTTTGGATGTATATTATCTTTACTTGCCTTTATTCTATATCCTAAATTCCAGATAAAAGTATTTAATTCTTTTATTTTATCTATATCAGGAGCTGGATGCACTCTGTAAATAAAAGGTGCTTCTAGCCAAAAGAATTTTTCAGCTACAGTTTCATTTGCAATAAGCATAAACTGCTCTATGATTTCATTTGCAAAAGTAATTTCGTATTTTTTTACATCTACAGCAATACCATTTTCATCTAAAATAATTTTACTTTCCGGTACATCTAAGTCTAAACTTCCATCTTTTTCCCTTTTTTTCTTTAGTATTAGCGCTAATTCTTCCATTAGTTTAAAATGATTAACGTAGTCTTTATATAAATTTACTGTTTCAGCTTCACCTTGTAAAATTTTAAATACATTGGTGTACGACATTCTTCTAGTTACTTTAATTATACTTTTTCTAATATCTGATGAAACAACTTGTCCTTTATTATTAATCTCCATTATAACAGATAAAGCAAACCTGTCTTGACCTTCGTTCAAACTACAAATTCCATTTGATAACTCTTTTGGAAGCATTGGAATAACCCTGTCCATCATATATACACTTGTTCCTCTGATTATAGCTTCCTTATCTAATTGAGAATTTTCCTTAACGTAATTACTAACGTCGGCAATATGAACCCCCAACACATAATTTCCATCTGCATTCTTTTCAACGCACACTGCGTCATCTAAATCTTTTGCATCTTCACCATCTATTGTAAATAATTCTTTTTTTCTTAAATCCAATCTATTTTTCAAATCCGTCTCAGTTATATTTATTTCAAGTGACTTTGCTTCTTTTATTACTGGTTCCGGGAATTCATAAGGAAGACTATATTCCTTAACTAACGATAACATATCAATTCCAGCTTCATCCCTATTGCCAAGTACCTCTATTACTTTACCCTCAGCCTTTTTTCCTTTTTGAGCATATTTAGTAATTTTAACAACAACTTTTTGATTGTTTTTTGCTTTTCCAAAATTCTTTTTTGATATGAAGATATCTGTTCCAAATTTCTTATCATCTGGAACCACAAATCCAAAATTTCTGCTATTCTGAAAAGTTCCAACTAGTGTATCTTTTTCATGCTTCAAGATTTTAATTATAATTCCTTCTTTATGTTGTGAACTATCATTTGCTCCATCTATTACTTTTACTAAAACTTCATCCTCATTTAAAGCTTTATTTACATTATTAATAGCTATAAAAATTTCCTCATCAGATTCTGGTAATTTAACAAAACCAAATCCCTTAGGATTTAACCTTAATATTCCCGTTTTATATATACTATTATCAACTAGCATATATTTGCCTTTTTTATTTGATTGTATTTTAAATTCATCTTCCAAAATTTTCAGTAACTGATGAAATTCTGTATATTTTTCTTTAGGTACGCCTAAAATGAACGCCATTTCTTTAGCTTTCATTGGAACATATTTTTCATCAGACATAAACTTTAAAATAATATCTCTATTTTCTTCCATAAATCTCCTCTTCATATATCATGTATTTACAACAAAAAAGCCTCAAAATATGTAATAGTTACAATTTTGAGGCATTACTTTTGCGACATCATCAATTACATTACGTATAATACACCTAATACAAGTGTTGTTATTATAAATAAAATACCTAATATAATTGTTGCTCTTTTCATTTTTCCTTCTTTAGTTCTTCCTTTGTTTTTCTCATAGAAATTGTTTGTTGAAGAACCCATTATTGCTTCAGATGCACCATTTGCATCTTTAGTTTGTATTGTAGCTATAACTATTAAAGCTATACAAATTATTACATAAATCGCTAAAACTATATATTTTAATACTGTCATTTTTAACCCTCTCCATTCATATATTTTTTCCTTTGCTTATTGTAGCATATCTTTTTTTAAATTGCAAATAATTTATGCAGTTTCCATTCCATTATTTGATTTTGTTTTTAATTTCTTAGCCGGTCTATTACTTGACTTGTTTTTATTAATAAAAACTTTTGGCTCCTCACCATTTGTAACAGTTTCCTTTGTGATAACGCACTTTTCAATATTAGGATTTGAAGGAATTTCAAACATTATATCTCTCATTATATCTTCTAATATTGAACGCAAACCTCTTGCACCTGTTTTTCTTTCTATTGCTTTATCAACAATTGCATTCAAAGCTTC
>OCVV011103868.1_pt1 | contig 23517 bp, 20 predicted proteins | sample 1539721 | NCBI WGS metagenome assembly OCVV01 (sample SAMN02144230, study PRJEB22623) | gut metagenome | biome: sheep rumen | host: Ovis aries | place: New Zealand
AACTAAAAAGAAAGCCTAAAGATAGGCTTTCTAAAAAAACAATATATGTAATCTGAATAGGGCAACCAATCAGATAGAGGGTGCTAGGAGTAATCCTAAAGTGAACATCCTACGGAGCAAAAGACTTTGAGAAAACTGGAAGCTCCGACTTCAAGTGTCTAACGATGCTTGAAGATTAATACTTAACTAAGTCGGAGTCAATTCACTAAGATTCTTTTTTGGATTCCAAGATTTGTTAATGATGGAATGCCAGGTTTTACAACCAATGTAGAGTTTGGGATGTATCTTGCTAGAAGTCCTGAGAAAGTAATTCTTGCTTATCCAAAAAATGCTGAAAAGATGGAATATTTAAGATGGCTTTATAAATATGAAACAGGTAGAGACCCATATTTTAATACTGCAGATGCTTTAGAAGAAATAATTAAGTGATTATAACAGCCTTAAATGGCTGTTATTTTTTTGTTTTAAACAGCTTAAAATAAATGAGAATCGTTTATTTTAACATTAGGAGGAACTTATGAACGCTGGTTCAAAAATTGGTATAGCTGCATTTGTTATTATTATGATTGTTGTTATTGCAGAGTCTTGTTCAGCACAGTCAATGACAAAAAATTTTGGAGGAGAGATGGAAACAACTCTTGAGCCTAATAAAAAGCTTGTTGAAATAACTTGGAAAGATGATAGTCTTTGGTATCTTACAAAAGATATGAAAGATGGTGATGAAGCTGAAACTTATGAATTTTCTCAGAGTTCTAGTCTTGGAATTTTTGAGGGAACTGTTACAATTCACGAAGTTAAGCTTTCTGATGAAGAATATGCTGAATATGTTAAGTGGAGAGATGCTTATGAAATTAATTATAATAAGTATATCGAACTTATAGACAGTGGCTATACTTTTGAAAGCTATTATGACACTCATTATATTCCTGAAGCTGGAGATTCTTCCTCTTCAGAATATTAATCAAAAAATTAGAGAAGGAGTTTTAAACTCCTTCTTTTTTTTATATAATATATGGTTATTATCAATATCCCTTTGGGATTTAAATTCTAGGAGGAAAATTTTTATGAGAAGAGTAGTTTCAACTATTTTAACTGTTATTTTTGCGTTATTCCTTAACTGGGCTGTATGTCCTGCTTGGACTATTAGGAGTGAAGGAGCTTGGTTTACTGTATTCCTTGTTCTTGGGTTTTATGCTTTATGCAATTTTGCAGCAGATATTTTTGCAGATGAAGAATCTATTTTTACTGGAATTACTGCTGCTATTGCTGGAGTAGTATTAGTACTTCTTTTAGTCCTTTGTTTCTTTTCTAGTAGACTTGTGCTTTCTGGAACTTATCAGAGACAGTTTTCAGTTACTGAAACTGATTTTGCTGAAGATATGGCTGAGGAGAATATTTCTTCTCTTGCTCTTATGGACAGTGAATCAGCAGCTATCTATGGTAAGAGAGTTCTTGGTGAGCTTCCTGCAGAGTTTGTTTCAGTTTATGATAATTCAGAAACTTATTCAACAATTTCTTATCAGGGAAAGCCTATGAAGGTTTCAGCTCTTCAGTTTGCTGGAGTGTTTAAGGCTATGCAGAATGAAAATGTTGGTGTTCCAGCATATGTTATTGTTGACCCAGTAAATTATACTGCAGAGTATGTTGTAACTGAGAAGCCTATGAAGTATGTTCCTAGTGGTGTTTTTGGACACAAGCTTAGAAGACATATTCACAATGCATATCCTACTTATATTCAGGGAAATACTTTCTTTGAAATTGATGAAGAAGGAAATCCTTATTATATTACTCAGCATATGTCTGCTCAGGCAGGTGTGTTTGGTTGTAAGAATGTAGTAGGAATATTTGTTACAAATCCTTGTGATGGTAAGATTGATTATTATACTGTTAATGAATGTCCTGATTGGATTGATATCGTTTATGATGGAAAGTATATTGAAACAAAGTATAACGATTATGGACAGTATAAGCAGGGATTCTGGAATGCATATATTGGTCAGCAGGGATGTACAGTAACTACTGATGATTTTGGTTACAAGGTTATTGGAAGCGATGTTTACATCTATACTGGAATTACTTCCAAGGCTGCTGATGAGTCAAATGTAGGATTTATTCTTGTTAATGGACGTACAATGGAGGCTAAGTATTACTCTGTTGTAGGTGCTGAAGAGTATTCTGCTATGGGTGCTGCTGAAGGTGAAGTACAACAGTATGGTTACAAGGGTTCTTTCCCTTCTCTTATTAATGTAGAGGGACAGCCAACTTATGTACTTGTACTTAAGGATGCAAATGGTATTGTCAAGAAGATGGCAATGGTAAACGTTGAGCATTATGACGTAGTTGCTGTTGAAGACAATCTCAACAAGGTTCGTTCTTCATATCTTAAGCTTCTTGCTTCAAGAGGTGTAACAGATAAGAGCGTTTCTGATGATTTGAGGACTATTAATGCTTCTATTGTTGATGTTGAGTTTGTTACTGTCGAAGGAAATACAGTTGTATATTTGAAGACAGATAAAGGCGTATTTAAGGCTGATTTTGACGAATCTTACATCTTGCTTAATGCAAATGATAATGTTTCAATCTCTTACTATAAGAGTGGACAGCCAATTGAGTATGTTGATTCTCTAAAGTAAAATAGAATAAAGAAATAAGAGTCAGGTTTATCCTGGCTCTTTTCTTTTTGTATATCTTTTATTATTATTTTTATATCTAATATATATCTAAGGATTTTTCTTGTCATCTCTTATTTAAAAAAATATATATAAGTTATATCTTTTATGAAAAAACGTATATCTTTTTTATTTATTTTTTAAAACCGTTTATTTTTCTACATATATCTAAATTTTATACAATATAGAAATACATTTTTGGAGAAAAAATTATGGTTTTTGAAAATTTTGAAATAGTTGAAAGAGCTTGGGATTTCTATGATTATAGAAGAAATTTTATAGCTGAACTTATTGAACTTAATTTTTTAGAAGGATTAAACCTAGAAAGTCCTTTAAATTCAAATGAATATACTTTAGACTATATAAAGATAAATTTGTTTATAGATAAAATTTGTAAAGATTATATTACACCTTTTTCTAGACAATGTTTTACTGAGGCAATGTTTTCTTCTTATTTATATTTCAAAGAAAGTATAGAACTTTTAACTAGTGATTTATATATTTCTTATATGGAAGAACATTTAGATTCTGTAGAAGTAAGTCAAACATTATCAAATCTTAATATTTTAACTGAATTTAATGAAAAAGAAAAGAAGATTTCTTTAAGCAACTTGATGAATGTTGAGGTTGATACTTCTTTTAGAGACGAAAGCCTTTTTCAATGTACTGGAATAATTTTAGTTAATTTTACTAAAGAAATTACTAAAATTTTGGTGAAATATAACATAAATAAATACATTGAAGATAAGCTTATTGAGGATTTTTATTTTTTTAATCCTGAGGAATAAAGGAGTTTTTTATGAAAAAAATGAGTTTTGGAACAGTTTTAATTGTTTTGGTTTTACTTATTACAACTATTGCATCTATTTGCTTTGTTAGATATAGACATATTGAGCTATCTAATGATTATTATGATTTTAAAGATTCTGATGTAGAAGTTGCTTCTACTAGAGTTTCTAATATAAAATCTGAAAGAGATGAAATGGTTATAGATAAGAATTCAAGAACTTTAAGAGATTCTTTAAATATTTCTGATGAAGATGCTTTAAAAATGTCTAGAAAAATATTTGAGCTTGGAATTACAGATTTTATTGAACTTAAAGATATTGTTTATAGCGATATTGGAGATATCACTTTTACTGCAATTTCAGATATTGGAAATAAATATTATTTTCATTTAAATGCAAGTCCATTAGAAATAATTACAATTAGTGATAGTACAACTTATCTTTACAATGCTTTATAATTTAAATTAATATATCCCTGTCTACAGACTTTTTGTGGATAGGGATTTTTAGTTGTTTTTAATATAATACAGATAAAAGGCAGTTGAAAGCTGCCTTTTATTTTTTGTTTTGAATTATAAAAAATATAATATTTTCTATAATTTATAGAATGTTTTAATTAAGAGAGGAGTTTTTTATTTTGAAATATATTGCTAAATCACAATGGGCTTTGCCTAATATCTTAGATAAATTAGAAAGAGGAGCTGATGGTATAGAAATTCAGCTTTTGAATCCAGATACAGAAGAATGTTTAAAACTTGATTATAAGATTCCTGAAGAATTTAAAATTTTGCCAATTAAGTGTATTCATTTACCACTTAATGCACAAACAGATTGTAATTATGATATAGAGACACCTATTGGACAAAGAGCTTTTATTAAAAGTATAATTCTTGCAGAAAAGCTTATAGACAAAACAGGAAGTAAAATGAACATTGTTTGTCATATGACTCAAGATATAAAAACAATGAATGAGCTTGAGATTTTAGATAAAACTTATGAATTTATTGCTACTCAGGCTATGCTTCATCCAAATTGTAATATTAATATTGAAAATGTTACAAGAAGAACTATGGGGATTTATGATAATGCAGTTTTTGCAAGAAGTTTAAATCTTCCAAATATTGGAACAGTAATTGATACCTGTCATTCAATGATTAGTGAATTTATAACTGGTCAAATTACTGAATACGGGAAAACATCTAATGAATATTATAAATTTGTTACTATTGAAGATGCTTTTAAAGAAAACAAAGATATTTGTAGATGGATTCATTTGAATAATGCAAATATGGATGGCGGTTTTTATGGGAAAGGAAAGGGACACGGAGTTCCTTTTGACATAAATAATAAAGAGGATATAGAAAAACTTACCAAAATTTTAAAACTTTATAAGACTTTGGATTTTAAAGCTCCTCTTTGCCTTGAAGTTAGAGAAGATAATTATTTACATAGTGAGAACTTTTCTAAGACAAGAAGAGCTTGTGAAGAAGTTTTTAAAAATATTGGAGAATATTAATTTTTAGAGGAAGGCAAAAACCTTCCTCTTTTCTTGTTTTTAATTGAGTTTTAAAGTATACTAGAAATAACTTTTATTAAGGAGATTTTTATGAAAAAAGAAAATATTGATGAAATAGAGCTTTACAGTCTTTATAAAGAGATTAAATTTAATGAATATAAAAAAAATTATAATAACAAGTTTTCTTCTGATTTATCTAAAATTTGTACTAAGGTTATAAATAATAAGTTCGGGCATATTCCGAAAAAGCATATTTTAGAAGAATTTAAAGCTAGCGAAGAATACAAAGAATCTGTTAGAAAAAACAAAGAAGCTTTAGAAAAGCTTAGAGAAACGGATTTTGAAAAATTTCAAAAATCCTTAGAAGAAGATATAAATGGTAAGTATCACAAAGAATTTGATATTTTAAAAGATGTTTTAATTGACAATAAGGATAAAGGAAATCTTTCTATAAAACAGCTTTATTCTAAAGCAGAAAAAAATCTTTTAAAGGAACTTGAAGAATTTGATATTGATAGTGTTTTAGAAGGTATTAGAGAAAAATTTATATTAAGCACAAAAGAACAAATAGAAAAAATTCTCAAAGAAGATGATTTTACTGTTGATTCTTATTTTGATAAAAAAGGAAATTATCATTGTGAAGAACGTTTATCTTCTAAAAATTTAGACTCTTTTTTTAGCGATTTAAGTGATAATTTTTATCAATATATTAATTATAATTATGATTTTTTTGAAAGTTATTTAATTGATTATATTTTAAATGTTTGCAAAACTCCTGAAATTTTAGATATTTTAAATAGAGGAGAACTTATTGAGAGTGATGAGGTTCACAGTCGTTTATATGATGTTGTTTGTGATAGCAAACTTTCTTTAGATATTTGGTCAGAAATTTCAAATATTTTTTCTGACAAATTTATTATAGAAAATCTTAAACAAAACGAACTTTATACTGATGTTGTTTCTAAATATTTAGAACAAAAGGAAATAGATGAGAAACTCTATAAAAATGTAGTTGATTCTATTCCTAAGAAATATATAGATTTTTATCCTCTTGCAAGAAAGATGAAGAGAAAGTTCTATTTACACATTGGTCCTACTAATTCTGGAAAAACATATCAGTCAATTCAGGCACTTGAAAAAGCAGACACTGGAATTTATTTATCTCCTCTTAGACTTCTTGCTTATGAACAGTTTGATAGGCTTAATAAAGATGGAATTTACTGTTCTTTAGTTACTGGAGAAGAAGAAATTATTGTTCCAGATGCGACTCATCAGTCTTCTACGATAGAAATGCTTGATGTTACTAAAAGATATGATGTTGCAGTAATTGATGAAGCTCAGCTTATAGGAGATAGCGAAAGAGGTGGAGCTTGGACTAAAGCAATCCTTGGAGTTTTAGCTAGGGAAGTTCATATTTGTGCAGCTCCTGAAGCAGAAAAAATATTAACTACTCTTATTAATTCTTGCAGGGATGATTTAGAAGTTTTTTATCATACAAGAGATACTGAACTTGTTATGGAAGATTCTCAATTTTCTTTTCCTAAAGATGTTAGAGAAAAAGATGCTTTAATTGTTTTTTCCAAAAAGGATGTTCACGCTGTTGCTGCAGAACTTCAAAAAAGAGATATCAAATGTTCTGTAGTTTACAGTGCTCTTCCATATGATGTTAGGCATAGGGAAGCAGAAAAATTTAATACTGGAGAAACTGATGTAGTTGTTTCTACAGATGCTATTGGTATGGGTCTTAATATGCCAATTAGGAGAATCATCTTTTTACAGAACACTAAATTTGATGGAAAGCAGGTTCGTACTCTTTATCCTTCTGAAGTAAAACAAATTGCTGGACGAGCTGGAAGAAGAGGAATGTTTGAGAAAGGATTTGTAAATACTCCTTTTGAAAAGAAAAAGCTTAGAGGACTTTTAAATAGTTCTAATAAAAAAATAGACAAAGCTTATATTGGTTTTCCTGAATCTCTTATTGGGCTTGATGCAAAACTTTCTGATATTATAAAAAAATGGGTAGAAATTGAAACTGCTCCTAATTTTATTAAGATTTTAGGTCAGAGAGAAATTTTCCTTTCAGAGATGCTTGAGAAAAAATGTGATGATAAAGAATTTATATACGATTTTGTTACTATTCCTTTTGATGAAGAAAGAGAAGAACTTCTTGATTTATGGAAAAAGCTTTTTAATTATGAATTAAAGGGCACCCCTTTAAAACTTGGGAATTGTGGAATTATGCATTTTGACAAAATAGAAAGTTCTGAAGAACTTCACGAGGTTGAAAACGAATATTCTAAGCTTGACCTTTTATATCAATATAATAGAAAATTTGAACACGATGAGGAACTTCCAAAAATTATGAAAATGAAAGAAGTTTTTTCTGATTTAATGATGGAGTTTCTTAAGAGTCAAAATCTATCTGGAAGAAAGTGTAAATATTGTGGCAAACCACTTTCTTGGGATTATCCATACGGAATGTGTGACAAATGTTTTAAGCATAGATTTGGTTATAAAAAAAGAGACTGGGATGATGACGAAGATTATTTCGAAATTCCAAAGTTTTAATTAACAGGGGGCTTTTATAGCCTCTGTTTTTAAATTCTAAAAATTCTATTAACTAGTGTTTGTTCTTGAATTTAAGGAATTTAGAAGTTAATATACTTTCAGAGAGGTGGATGTTTATAAACATAGGCAATATATGCCTTTAGAAATTTTAAAAGGAGTTTTATATGATAGAAAGAAGAAATGGTTTAAGACTTACTAAGAGCATTAAAGGAGTTATAACTTTTGAAGGTAAGGATTATGAAGCAACCATTATTGATATTTCTGAAAAAGGAATTGCATTTGAAACAAATGAAAAGTGTTTAATTCCTATTGGAACAAGTATTGAAATTGGAATGGAAGAAAATATTGAACCACATAAGAATTTATTAGATGTTTTTACAGGAACTATAATTGGTGAAATTAAAAATGTTAAAATTTACGGTAACGGAAAGGTTCGTTTTGGATGTTTTGTAGATGATGAAATCTATAGTGAATATGTACAGGCTCAGCTTATTTCCTATGTTTGTTCATCGACACAAGAAAGTGCTTAAAAATTTTTTCAAAAAAATAAAAAAATTTTTAAAAAAGTACTTGCAATAAAATTAAAAATACTTTATAATAAATAATGTATCGTTCTTAATTGACAATGTCTTTTAGGGGCTATGCACTGTAACTGTTAACGAGGAGCGTCTTATTCTTCGGAGTAAGTACTGTTTCTTAGCGGTGGCTTGACACAGATAGCTAATCGTGAGGTTAGTAAAGGCATCTTACTGCAGGATGTCGCTACGCAAGTAGTCAATTCAAGCAAAACCGACATACTCCTGTCCAAAAGGCAGGCTTCAACGTAGGTAAAAAGATAAATCCTACTTGGAGATATTTTCCGACATTAGGTCTAACAAGTTGTGTCAGGGCGGACTCGCAGAAGCACAATTTCGACTTGCAAGGTTGATAGGACACGCAAACTAATTAAGAGAAGAGAGTGAATCGGGAGACTTGTTGTCTGAGGTTTTGTTAGCCAAAGGCGTGAGTCATGGATTAAGAAAGTGGAGAAACACTTTTCTTATGAAGAGCTAAGTACCTAAACAGGGGAAAGGTATTGAAGGTGTGTGTTATTTCGCATCCCAAAAGGAAGTGAAGGCACTGACGCAGCACATCTTCGGTAGGAATTATATAATAATGAATCTATATGAAGATTTTCATTATTGCCTTAGCCTTTTAAGCTAAATAGCAATATACAACACAGCGAAAGTCTGCGTCCTCATATAGTGAAAATAGCCTAATCCTTCAAGGAGTAATCCTAATGAAGGGAGTAAGAAGTCTCGCAAGACTTCAAGCTTTTAACAAGGAGTTGCACGGTGGTCTGCAAACCTTTATTGCTCGCAAGGCAGACGGAATATGATTTGTTGAGTAGCTATATGACAGATAGGTAATGCTCCCTATTCAAAAAAGCGGCTATTGATAAGTACGATAGATGCCGAAAGGGTCTATGGTGGATAATCTTCTAACTAATACGGAAGATAAAGCTTATCAGCGTGAAGGTGTAATCTCAGCCTAAACAAATCAATTCAAAAAGCACCTTAAGGTGCTTTTTTGTTTGTAAAAAAAGAGAGGTTTTAAACCTCTCTTTTTAATTTATTCTAACCCGAAGGATACATCTTCTTTTTTCTCTTTTTCTCTATCCTTTAAATCTGGATATTTTTTTTCGATGTCTCTTATTTTCATTTCTATTTTATCATTTTTATCTTCTTTTTTTATCATTTTTTCACCAAGAACATCATATTGTGTTCTATATATTCTTGTGTCTTGAGCACAATTATCATAACCTTCCATATAAAGGTCTACAGCTCTTTCATATTGACTCCAAGTTTTTTCTCTTTTTTCTTTTAGATTTTTTAAGTCTTCTTTTAAATTTTCATCTTTTTTATCAAGTTTTTCTAACCTTTTTTCTGCTAAATTTTTTTTAAAATCTCTAATAAAAGATGGGGAAAAACCTTTAATTCCTTCTTCTTTTTCAGCTTCTTTGTGTTCGTAGTTATTTGTATTTTCCATATAAAATATCCTTTCTTTTTATTTATTTTTTTATTTTTATAATTATATGCCTATTTAAAGGCTTTTTATAAAACTTTAAAAGCATCTTTTTTTGTGTTATACTAGAACTAGAAATATATCTTTGGAGACCAAAAAATGGCAACAAAATATGAATATGAAACTAAATATGGTCTTGTAAGAATTACTAACGTTTTAAGTGATGAGAAGGAAATAATAGTTCCCTCTATTCTTGATGGGAAAAATGTTTATCAAATTTGTAAGCAATCTTTTTATTGTCTTCCTTGTGAAAGTATAATTTTGCCAAATTCTATTGGAAAAATAGAAGATAATGCTTTTGATGAACTTAAGAATTTAAAATATTTTAGATGTGGACATATTGATGAAATAAATAAACCTTTTCATTTAAGTATAAACACAAGAGAAATAGATATTTTTACAGATTCTTTTAAAGTTGCTAAGATTTTTAAAGATAGAGAAGAAGAGCTTTTTTATCTTTTTAAGTCTATTAATTATGAAAATGCTTTTAGATGGAAAGTACTTGATGAAGAAAACAAAACTTGTAAAATTACAAGTTTTACTGATTTTAATAGTGAAATTATTTTCCCTGACGAAATTGATGGATATAAAGTTGTTGATATTGAGGGAAAAATAAATAGAGAAGTAAAGAAAGTTAAACTTCCAAAGCATTTAAAAAGAATTCCTAAAAGATTTCTTATGAATCAGCTTGGCAAAGTTAAAGTTATTTTTCCAGAAGATTTGGAAGTTATAGAAGATAAAGCTTTTAAAAATACTCTTTTGGAGACATTTGTTATGCCTCCAAAAGTTAATTGTATTCAAACTGAAGCTTTTTATATCGGATGTTATGAATCTATAGATGGAACAATTATTTTTAAGCACAAAGATAATTTTGAGATAAATGTGTTCTCTTTTGCTTTTTCTCATAGAAATTTATCTTTTGATAAAAAAACTATAATTAATCCATCTCAAAATAGTTTTGAATATTCTATAATCAATAGATTTTATATAAATACAGTTCTTATTTCACCTTCTTGTTTTGCTCATGCTCAAATAGGCAGAATTTATGGATTTGAAAAAGTTGAAATTATTGGAGCTGAAGCTTTTAGAGGTGCGAAGTTTATAAAAACTAAATTTATTAATTTAAAGAATGTTACTAACTGTGGAAAAGCAGTATTCTATTATTCTAATATTGAGAAAGTTTATATAGGAAAAAAGCTTTTGCTTTCTTCTTTTATGTTTGCATACTCTAATTTAAAAGAAGTTGTCTTTGAAAGAGGTTATTCAAAAGAAGCTATCTCTTTTAGATGTTTTTATAAGACTTTTGATATAGAAAAAATGCATCTTCCAAAAATTATTAAGTCTATTCAGATGGAAGCTTTTGCTTATTCTAATATATATGAAATCAATCTTGAAAATGTTGAGGAAATTTATACAAATGCGTTTTATTCTTCAAATGTTTCATATATTAGCTTTAGAAAACTAAGAAAGATTGAAATGGGGGCTTTTAGTTCTTGTTCTAATTTGTTTTATGTTTATTTTAATAAGTCTAAAGTTGAAGATATTGGTAAGTTAGCTTTTTATTCTTGCAGAGATTTAGTAGAAGTTGGAGTTTCTCCTTATACTTTGAATATACTTGATAAAGCTTTTATGGATTGTAGAAATTTAAAAGCGTTTGATTTTAAAAATATTCAAAGTATAGGAATGGAGGCATTTTCCTCAACTGCAGTTGAGAATATTAAGTTTTTAAAACTTAGAAAGCTTGGAATAGGTGCTTTTTATAATTGTATTAACTTAGTTAAAGTTCACTTTAATAAAAACTTTTATAGTATTCCAAATGAATGTTTTTTATTTTGTGGTAGGTTAATAGATATTAACTTACAAAATATTATAGAATTTGGAGATTATTGCCTTTGTAGTTGTTCTTTAAGTGATGAAATTATTTTAAATGAACATACGTGTTATATTGGAAATGAATCATTTGGAAATACAAATATTAAAAAACTTATTTTATCTGGAAAAGTAATTAAGGAAAAAGCTTTTTTATCTACGGTATTTTTAAAGAATGTTTATATAAAAAATGTTGAAGAAATTCCTTCGGGACTTTTTAAAGACAATTCATCTATAGAAGAGATTATAATTGATAAAACTTGTAGAAAAATTAACTATGGGGCTTTTAAAAATTTAGAAAAACTTTACAGAGTTTATATAGAAAATCCAGATTGTGAAATTCTTGGTGGGAATTTTATTAACTGTCCAAAACTTACATCCATTTATTTTGATAATGAAAAAGAATTTAAAAAGATTAAAAAAAGGGAAAACAATATAAAAAATAGATTAGATACTAAAGATTTTGTATTCTGAGGTATATTTATGGTGACTAATTTTAAATACGAAATTAAATATGGTCTTGTTCGAATAACGGAAGTTGAGAGCGATGAGGATACAATTATTGTTCCTTCTAAAATTGATGGAAAGAATGTTTTTAAAATATGTAAACATTCTTTTGTTGGACTTGATTGCAAAAAGATAGTTCTTCCAAATACTATTGGTGAAGTGGACGATGATTCTTTTGTTGACCTTGATAAGCTTAAAGTTTTTGAATGCTTTAATATTGACAAGATAAATAAGCCTTTTTTGGGTTGTGTTAAAAAGGTATCCGTTTTGTCTCATTCTTCAAAAACTGCTGATATTTTGGATAATAATTATTTATTTAAAGAAGTTAAGTACGATAAAGATTTTAAATATGAAATTATTGATAAAACTTTAAAAACTTGCAAAATTACTGGATTTAATATTAGAGGCAAAAAACTTATTTTTCCTAATGAAATTGATGGATATAAAGTCGTTGAGATTAAAGGAAAGGTATCTGAAAATAAACTTTTAGAAAAAATAGTATTTCCTGAATATTTAAAGGTTATTCCAAAGAAGTTTTTAGTCAACAAAACAAAAATTAATATAACTCTGCCTTTATATTTGGAAAAAATAGAAGAAGATGCTTTTTATGACACTTCTTTTTCTAATAAAGAAATTATTTTTCCTTCTACGTTAGAAATTATAAAAGAGGGAGCTTTTTATCACTGCTTAGATGAATTTAGGACAAAACTTATTTTTACCAGTGATAAACTGATTATTGATAAAGGTGCTTTTCAGAGAAGATTATTATATTTTGAAGATAATGTTAATTTTGTTTTAAATGGGAAAGAAAACTTTTGGGGATGTGTTATTGAGAACCTTAATTTCCATTCTTGTAATAAATATATTCCAGAAGCTGCTTTTTTGTCTTCTGAAATAAAACAATTAAAGGGTTTTGAAAATATTTCTTTTTTGGATAAACATTCATTTTGTTCTACAACTTTTCCATTTGGAATACTTCTTGATTTAACGAATATTAAAACTCTTGGAGATAATTGTTTTCAATCTGCTAAAGATTTTGGAGTTTTTATCCCTAAAGATTTAGAATTAAAGCCTTATACTTTTGCTTTTTCAAACATTTTTAGTGTTTTAATAGATAAAGATTATAAATACACTAAAATTCCTTTTAAATGCTTTTATATGTGCTGTGGACTTGTTAAATTAGAGCTTCCAAAAAGTATTGTAGAAATAGATAAAGAAGCTTTTGCTTCTTCTTCTATAGAGACTGTAAATCTTGACAATATTCAAATTATTAGAGAAAAAGCTTTTAGTGACTCTGGATTATTTGAGCTTTCTCTTCCTAATATTGAAATGCTTTTTGAAGGAGCTTTTATGGGTTGTAACTGTTTGTCAAGAGCTAGTATTACTAGTGATAAACTTCGTTATTTACCTAATTTTACATTTGGAATGTGTGAACATTTAGAAGAATTTACTATTGGAAAAAATATTGAAAGTATTTTGAATTTTTGTTTTTTTTCAACTGAAAAATTAAAGTTCATAGATTTAAAAAATGTTAAACTTATAGGGAACAGTTGTTTTTGTAACAGTGGTCTTGTTTTTGCAAATATAGCAAGTTGTGTAAAGCTTGGTAGAAGTGCTTTTGATGGTTGTCAGAATTTAAAAGAAGTGATTATGTCTTTTTATATAAAGACTTTACCTGATAGGGTTTTTAATGATTGCTTTAGTCTTAAAAAGTTAGATATTTCTAATATAGAGTATTTTAAGACGATGTGCCTTGCAAATACTGGGATTAAGGAACTTGTATTTTCTAAAGATACTAAAGAAGTCGCAGAAGATGCTTTATATAGAAGCAAGGTTAAAAAGCTTTATTTTAGTCAAGATTTTAATACTTTAAATCAAAATGTTTTAAGTAGTCTTGAAGATTTAGAAATTGTTTATGTAGATATTGAAGGAGTTGTCCCTCCAAACTTTTTATCTTACAAGAACAAATTAAAAAAAGTTATTTTTACTGAAAGCGTTGAAAAACTTGGTGTTGGTGCAGTTTATTTTGATAAGGGCTTAGAAATGGTTGTTCTTAAAAATAAAAATATTGAGATTTCAAATAAGAATTTTGCTAATTGCGATAAATTAGAGGTACTTTACTATGATAACGAATTAGAATTTAAAAGTATTTCTAAAAGAAAATCAAACAATATAAAAGAACGAAAAGATGTTTCTAAATTTAAGGATATTTTTTAAAAAAGAGAGCTAAAAACTCTCTTTTTTTATTTCTTTATTACTTATAGTGTGTTATAATATAAGTAGGAAGGAATGTTTTTCATATGGCAACTAATTTTAAGTATGAAATTAAATATGGAATTGCCAAAATTATTGAAGTTATCAGTGATGATAACGTTATTTTAGTGCCTAAAACATTAGACGGGAAGAATGTTTATAAAATCTGTGCTAATGCCTTTTCTAACCTTTCTTGTGAAAAAATTGTACTTCCTAACACAGTTGGAGAAATTGAAGAACTTTCTTTTATTGGACTTAGCAATTTAAAGTATTTTGAAGTTTATACTCTTGATAAATTTAAGAATATCTTTTTAGACATTGATTTAAATAAAGTGACTATTTATACTCATTCTATAAAAACTGCAAATAAAATTTATTATGAGTATGCAAGAGAATATCCTAGTCTTAAAATTTATTCAGATAAAGATTTTAGAATAAATATTTTAGATAAGACTTTGAAAACAGCTGAAATTACAAAGTTTACAGTACGTGGAGAAAATATCTATTTTCCAGATGAAATAGATGGTTATAAAATTGTGTCTATTTGTGGAAAAATTTCTCATAAAATAGATACTTTGCATCTTCCTAAATATTTAGAAAACATTCCTGATGAGTTTTTAATGAATCAGGAGTTTGTTTCCAAAATTAATTTTCCAAAAACGCTTAAAACTATTGGAAAAAAGGCTTTTTACAATACGATATTTGCTTCCAAAGTTAATATTTCTAATTTAATTGAAGAAATTAAAGAAAAAGCTTTTGAAATTCCTTTTAAAAATTCTGTAGGAATTAGTGATAATAATTTAAAGATTTCTTTTGAAAAAGGAACTAAAGTTAAGCTTAATAATTATTGTCTTGCTGGAAGAACTGTATATTTTGCAGATAATTGTAGTGTAGAACTTGGTGAAGCCGTATTCTATGGTTCAACTGTTAAAAATTTACATTTAAATTCTTCTAACAAGATTATTCCTGCTGCTACATTTGAAAATGCTTATTTGTATAATTTTGATGGATTTGAAAATGTTGAAATTATTGAGGTTAATGCTTTTGGATGGTGTCATTTTAAAAACATTAAAACTCTTGATTTAAGGAATGTTAAGGAAGTTGGACAATTTTGCTTTGCTCAAACAAATATTAAAAAGGTTTATATAGGGAAAAACCTTAAGCTTTCAGATGGAATGTTTGAACAGGCTGCAGTTTCTAATGTATTTTTTGATAAGGATTATGCTTTTGATACAATTCCTTATAGATGTTTTTGTGGAGTAAATTATTTAAAGAGTATCACTCTTCCAAAAAGTATTAAAGTTATTGGTGAAAGTGCTTTTAATAATTCTAAAATTGCTTTTATAAATTTGGAATTTGTTGAAAGTATTGGAGAACTTGCGTTTACAAATACTTTATTGAAAAAAATAGACCTTAGGAACTTAAAAACTTTAAATCCAAGAGCTTTTATGAATTGTCACTATCTTGAAAGCGTTCATATGGGAAGGAATAAGCTTTATAAGATTGGAGATGGTGCTTTTCATCTTTGTCCTCTTCTTTCAAAAATTAAGCTTTCTAAAGAAACTAGAGTTATAGGAAGTGAAGCTTTCTACAAGAGCGGACTTGAAGAAATTAATTTAGAGAATGTTACAATTATTAATAAATACGCTTTTTCTTCAACTCTTATAAAAGAAGCAAATTTAAAGAGCGTTTATCGTCTTGGAAAATATAGTTTCTTTGAGGATAAGAATCTTGAGAAAGTTGTTATTTCTAAGAAATGTGATAAGCTTCCTGAAGGATGTTTTAAATATTGTGTTCACATAAAGGAAATTAAAATTCCAAATGTTAAATATTTTGGATATAAATGTCTTGCTGGTCTTGAACTTAAAGATTTTTATCTTCCTGATAGTACAGAAATTGTAGATGGATATGCTTTTTGTTCTTCTCATTTTGAGAATTTCTATTTTAAGAATGGAAATAAAATAGTTTATAAATTTGCTCTTGGAGGACTTTATTCTGTACAAAATATTTATATAGACAAGATAAAGAAAATTCCAACAGGTTTTATCGATTATATTTCTGGGCTTAATACTTTAGTTCTTGGAGAGAGTGTTGAAATTATTGGCAATGAAGCTATTAAGAAAAATAAATATTTAAAGACGGTTGTTATTAAAAATAAAAATTGTACTATTGGTAAAGGAAATTTTCTTGAATCAGAAATAGATACTTTTTATTTTGACAATGAAGCTGAAATTAAGAAACTTAAAAAACGTAGAGCTCTTAAAATTAAGAATTTTAAAGAAGTTAAAGAATATGTAAAATAAAAGACACTAGCTTTTGCCAGTGTCTTTTTGTTTTTAAATTTTATAAGTTTTCTTAAAATAATCTTCTAATTCTTTTTTTGTTGACATTTTTTCGACTACAGTTATTTCAACTTCTTTTTTCCAATCATATGAGTTAATACTTACTGTTGTTTCTTTTCCAGTAATCTTATTAACATCGTAGTCTTCTTCAACGTCTTCTAGCTTTGTAAGTAAAGATTCTGAATATCTATACCTAAAAGTTATTTGCTTATCGATAATAGAAATAATGATATCATCAACTTTGTCTTCACTTAAACCATTTATGAAGTCTTCTTTTTCCTTTTCTGTAAAAGGAATAACTCCTCCGAGTTTAAGCTTATCAAAGAGTTCAAAAATAATTGCTTTCTTTGTTTTTAGAGGTGTTTTTGGTGATAGATTACCTCTTTTGAAAGCTTTTTCTTTTATTGATGAGCCCATATATGTATCATCTAGATATACAATCCAGCTTAAATCTGCAGGAAAATCAATTTCAACAAGTTTTTCTTTTCCTGTAAGTTTTGATGGAGACAAAAGGTTATTTGTTTTTTTATCAACAAATTCAATAAAGAACATATTTAGAATATAGTCAACTGCAGTGTCTATACTTGCAATTGGAAGGGTTAAAACGTTGTCTTTAAGCCAGTCTCTATAGCCATTTGGAGCCTTTCCTTTTGACTTGTTATAGTTCTCATAAAAATTATCAAGATTATCGCTTGGACTTAATCCAATTACTTTCTTTTGGATATTATCATCCATTTCACACCAACAATTGTAAACTAAATTTCTTTTAATTTCTTCTGTAAGATTAATCATTTTTCCTCCTAATTTTTTGTTTTTCGTTAGTATTATTATATCATTTTTTAACCTTTTTTTAAACTGGTTTTAAAATAGAGGGCTTTTTAACGGACACAATAGCTTTTGTTGTATTAAAAAAGCTTTATATGTTAGACTTTTTCTTAAGTAAAATTATTAACACAAAATTCATTGTTTTTATAATTTTTTTAGAGTATACTTAATTTTGTATAAATTTAATTGTTTTTAGAGGTTTTTATGTTTTTAAATGATTTTGCTAAAGATACTCAGGTAGAGCTTATTGTTAAATTAGACAATCAAGAAATTAAGCTTAATACAGAGATTATAAATAGAATAGATAAAATTTCTGATAAATTTGGATATGGAATTGTTTGCAAGCCAATTATTATTAAAGATAAATTGATAAATTTAAATGGTTTTCCTATAGATTTAAATATTTATCATACAGACAAAAGAACTTATTCTTTTAAAGTTTCAGTGACTGCTCTTGATATTAAAAGAAAGCTTTTGCTTATATACAGTAAAGATGATTCTGAAGCTGAAGAATATAGAGGAGCTTTTAGAATTCCTTGTACTTATAAAACAATTTTACAATTTGGTCCTCATACAAAGGCTATAGATAGTTTTACACACGACCTTTCTTATTCTGGGGCATCTTTCCTTTTAAATGCTGAAGATGCTGATATTGAGATAGGTAAGGTTGTATCTTCTTCAATTTTTGATAGAGAAGGACATATTTATAAGATTGATGGTAGAGTTGTTAGAATAGTAGAAGATTTTAATCCTGGAATATTTCTTATTGGAGTTAAATTTAAAGGTGAGGGGCTTAGAAGTTTTGTAAGTAGACTTCAAATTCAGGAAGCAAGACTTAAGAAACTTTGATAAAATGTTTTAGAACAAATTATTGATTAAAAAATATTTTCCTGGCTAGCCAGAAATAAAAAAAAGAGAGGCATATAGCTTCTCTTTTTTAAATTATTTATTTATTTGCTGGGTAAACATTAAATACAAACGGAGTATCGCTATCGTTTGTTTTAATCATAAAATTATTTGCCCAAGCATCATATTTCACCTCAGAAATTTGAGGAGATTCTGAACATATCTTAGAATATGTGTTAGAATCAATGTTGTTACAGTTTTCTTCTAAAATTTTCCCAATTTCCCAAGTATACATAACAGTTTCCTCCTTATAAAAGTTTTCCGAAATTTTTTATATTAAATTATATTCTTTTTTTATCTTAAATATTTAAAAATATTAAAAACTAAATTTAAAAGGTTTTTGTTTTAGATATATTGTATTCCCTTTGGTATGTATCCCATTTTTATTAAAAAAGCTTACTATTTTTTCATCTTCTATAATTTTTATTTCGTTTATTTCTTTATTGTTCTCATATAAGTCCTTTTTTATATATTTTGCAAGATATAGAAAATATTCTGTAGGAGGTTCTCTTTTTGATTTTTCAAAAATAATTTCACATCCTGTTTCGCAATCTTTAAAGTTTTTGTTATTTGCGAAATTATTTATCAAAACCTTTGCTTCTAATTTATATCCATAATTTTCTTTGAAATCTATAAAGTATTTATCTTTATCTTTTACTATTTTTTTGTTTTCTAGAGACACTTTAGCCATTTTAAAGTCTTCATACTTAAAAAAATCAGATGTTTTTACATATTTTTCTCCAAAAATATCTGTATAGTCATAGTCGTCAATTACTATAAAGTTTTCAATTTTTTCTTTATTTTCTTCTAAATATTTAAATATAGCTTCTTTTTTATCTCCTTTTTCGCAGGAAGCAAGACATCTTTCATCTAAATCATAAAGTTTAAACAAAGCTTTTAGTTTTTCAAAAGAATTAAAATCTCTCCATCCTGTATGAAAAACAATAAAAGAATTTGTTTCATATAAAAGTTTTCTTAAAAATCCAATAGCTGAATCATCCCAGTCATAGAAAGCTGCCATCACATCATATATATCCATTTCTTTATATATTTCATCTTTATATTTATTACATATATATTCAAGTGTTTCTTCAAAATTATGACCAAATCTATATTTATTTCCGTAAGGTTGCAAAACTCCATCTATATCCAAAAAGACTATGTTTTTCTTATTTGTTTTTTTGTATAGAAAATAATCTTTTTCAATTTTCTCTTCGTTTAAAAATCTATCGTGAAAATGCATAAATTCTCCTTTTTTTCCTTTTCTTTTCATATTTTATATTTTTCCTATGGAAAAATAAGCTCTTTTGTGTTATACTAGAACTAGAAATATATCTTTGGAGACCAAAAAAAATGGCAACAAAATATGAATATGAAATTAAATATGGTCTTGTAAGAATTACTAATGTAATAAGTAATGACAAGAAAATTATTGTGCCTTCAAAAATAAAAGGCAAAAATGTTTATAAAATTTGCAAGAATTCCTTCCTTAGTTTACCTGTTACAGAGATAATTCTTCCAAATACTATTGGAGAAATAGAAGATGCAAGTTTTGTTGATTTAGAAGAACTTGTTTATTTTGAGTGTCATCATTTAGATACTGTTTATAAGCCTTTTGATATGTGTATGTCAAAGGTTTCTATATATTCGCATTCTTCTTACGTTGCATCACTTCTTGATTATAATTATCCAGATTTAAAAAACATTGAATATAGTAAAGATTTTAAATATGAAGTAATTGATGAAGTGAAAAAAACTGCTCGTATTATTGGTTTCAATATGAGAAAAAATTCAATTATTTTTCCAAGTTTTATTGATGGATATAAAATTGTTGAACTTTCATCAAGAGTTAATCATTATGATGCACTTTATTTAAAGAAGATAATTTTCCCTAAATATTTAACTAAGATTCCTGATAGATTTTTAGAAGATGCAAAAGAGCCTATTGATGTTATTTTTCCTGATAGATTAAAAGAAATTGGAGATAGAGCTTTTTATAATACTTTTTTAAAGGATGGAACTATTCTTCCAAAGTCTTTAAAACACATAGGAAATGAAGCTTTTTATTATGATAAGCTTCCGTTTGATGTTGGAATTTTATATTTTAAAGGGAATAAACATCTTTTGTTGGAAAATAGTTGTTTTGAAGGAAGAAATGTTTCTTTTGCTAAAGATGTTTATTTAGATTTTAATGGATTTTATATTTTTAGAAAATCTAATATTTTTGATATAACACTTCACTCTTTAAATGAAACAATTCCTATTGGTACTTTTTATAATTCAAATATTTATAACATTTCAGGTCTTTCATTTATAAAAAAATTAGATTGTTATTCTTTTTATAAAGCATTTTTAAAAAATGTTAAATCTTTTAATTTGGAAAATGTTGTTTATGTAGGAGACTATGTTTTTTCTTTTTGTAATATTGAAGAATTTTATATTCCTAAAAACCTTGAGCTATCATCTTCTTTATTTCAAGGTTCAGATGTAGAAAAAGTTATATTTGCTAAAGATTATTATTTTGATAGTATCCCTTCTGAATGTTTTGCTCATACTAAAAAGCTTAAAGCTATTAGGCTTCCTGAAAGTATTACAAAACTTGGGAATCGTAGTTTTTATGCAAGTGGTATAAAAAGAATAAATTTAAAAAATATAAAAGTTTTGGATAATTTTGCTCTTTCTATGACACAAATTGTTAGTGTTAATTTATCTAATGTCAAATATATTTTTGAAAGAGTTTTTATGGATTGTAAAAATCTTGAAAAAGTATTTTTTGGGAAAAGTACTATAAAATGTCTTGGTGATTTTTCTTTTTATGGTTGTTCTAGTTTGAAAGAATTTAAACTCCCAAAAACTATAAAAATTTTAAAAAAAGGAGTTTTTTATTCTACAAGCATTTTAGAAATGGATTTGTCTTCTGTCGAAGAAATTGGAGAGATGTGTTTTTATGATTCAAGTATTATTTATGCTAATTTAAAAAGTATAAAAAATGTTGGGGCTAGATGTTTTGAAGAATGTAAATATTTAAATAGAGTTGATTTCTCTGAAAATATTGAAGTCATTCCTTATAGAGCTTTTTATAAATGTGTAAGTTTAGATATTGTAGATTTGGGAAAAATAAAAGAAATAGAGGAAACAGCTTTCTTTCTTTGCCCTTTAAAGGTTTTAAATCTTCCAGAAACTATAGAATATATAGAAGATTATGCTTTTCTTGAATGTTTAACAGAAAAACTTATTTTTAGAGGCAAAAACATTCATAAACTTTCTTTTTCTAATTTAAATTGCTTAAAAGAACTTGTAGTTGATACAAATTCTCCAACTGGTTTTTTTGCAAATTATACAAATCTTAAAACTGTCATTTTTACTAAAAATTGCGAAGTTATAAATAATTCTAGTATTTATAATAATAAAAGTCTAGATACAGTTGTTATTGAAAATTATAATTGCAAAATATTTCAAAGAAATTTTACAAGGTGTAAATCTTTAGTAGAAATATATATGGACAATGAAACAGAATTTAAAAATTTAAAGAAAAAAACATCAAACCGTATTTCAAAAAGATTAGAGGTAAAAGATTTTAGATATTATTATTGATACTAAAAAAGAGGACTTTAAAGTCCTCTTTTTAATTTGTTTTTAAATTAATCAATAATTTCCCATTCCTGAATTCTTTTTATTGACTCTTTGAATTGTTCGTTTTTTATATTTTTTAAATCTTCTACCCATTTTTCTACAAACTCAATGGGGACTTCGTCCATATTTTCAGAGATTCCCTCCATTTCTTCTAAAAGTTCATCAACTAATTGTGAAGAACCTTTTCTTTTGGTTATTTTCTTTTTTTTCATATATTCTCCTAAGGTTATTCTACGTGTTCTTCCTGTTTCAACCATATTATCAAATGGATTTTCTGAATTTGGCATTTTAGTATTTTCCTTTTTGAAGGGTTTTTTAGTATTTTGAATTAATAGGGTTTCTATTGACAAACCTCAATTCTTTCATATATTTTGAAAGTGATTCAAAAGTTTTTGTTGGGTTTGTTGAATGAATTGTTGTTGGATAATTATTTTCTTTTCTTTCTTTTAAGTCGTTTAACTCTTTTTCTTCTCTTTTTCTTATATCTTTTAAATCTTTTGTCCATTTCTTTATAAATTCACTAGAAATAGTATCTAATTCTTCAGAGATTCCTTCTATTTCTTCAAATATTTTATCATATTCATCTTCATATTTTTCTTTTATTTTTTGTTCTTGTTCTATTTGCCAAAATTTTTTTGATATTCTTTCAAAATCATCTAATTCTTCATTTATATCATAAGTCATTTTTATCTAAACCTCTTTTGTCTTCGTTTTTATTTTATTTTATTTAAGTATATTTCTTGGTTAACTATTATAACAGACATCTTTTATTTCTTTAAGCCATTTTTTTACAATTTCTTTTGGAATTTCTTCAAGCTCATCGGAAACATTTTCCATTTCTTCCAAGATGTCTTCTATTTCTCTTTTTTTCTCTTCTTTTTTTAAATCCTTTTTTAAAACAATTTTGCTATCTTTTTCTACAAAATTTGTTACCATAGAAGTTCCTAAAATTTTTCCAAATACATCTTCTATATGATTTTCTAAATCTTTTAATTCTTCTTCACTCATAAAGTTTTTTCTCCTATTTGTGAATATATTTATATTCTTATTATATCATAAATTTAGAAACTTTTAAATATGAGCTATTAAATTAATATTAAATTTTAAGAATAAAAAGGTCTTAATTTAATTGATTTTTGCTGAAAATTTTGATAGAATAATTTTGTATAAACGTGGAGGTTTTTTAAATAAATGAGTTTACCTTTTATTGATTATAAAAATATGAATTGTCTGCAATATTTAAAGACTTTGCCTGACAAGTCTATAAATCTTGTTCTTATTGACCCACCTTATGTAATTAGCAAAGACACTAATTTTCAAAAAGGTGAAAAAACTGGAAGAGATACTGATAGATTTAGAATTTCTATGGATTTTGGAGACTGGGATAAAGAAGAAGAGTTTACTTTTAAAGATTTGAAAGAGACAGTTAAAGAATGTTTTAGAGTTCTTAAAAAGGGTGGTACTTTTATTTGTTTTTATGATATTTGGAAGATAACAGAACTTAAAGAGTGTATGGAAGAGGCAAAATTTAAACAGCTTAGATTTATTGAATGGGTAAAAACCAATCCAGTACCTAT
>OCVV011262936.1_pt1 | contig 23500 bp, 23 predicted proteins | sample 1539721 | NCBI WGS metagenome assembly OCVV01 (sample SAMN02144230, study PRJEB22623) | gut metagenome | biome: sheep rumen | host: Ovis aries | place: New Zealand
TCCGATTAAGCAAGAAACTTTATTTTTAGATAATTGATTTGCGAGTTTTCGGTAAGAAAACTCGTTAGCAACCGAAGGTTGCGTGCATTCCTCAACAACGAGACACGATACTCTGCTCTTACACGCAAGTTCCCGGAGCGGGCACAATGCAAGTTTGTCGTTCGTCTACGAAAATTGCTTGTATAAGCAAAGAAAGTGTTACTGCGAGTTTTCGGCACGAAAACTCGTTAGTGAGCGTAGCGAACGACAAACGAGCAGGCTGCAAAGGACAGATTCGTTCACTTGCAGAAGCTGGTTGAGTTGTATAAATAATAAAGCTCTATCATAAATGCGAACGGCACTGTCATTCTGGCAGTGCCGTTTTTATCTTTAAATATCATAAAAAATACAGTATGAATACTTTAAAAAGATATGTCTTCTGAAAAAATTAGGGCTAAAGCTTATTCCATGATTCAGATAAAGGCGGCATTAGGTGATTTTAAAATAGCCAATTTTGTAAAGATGTTTACAGAGTTCTCTTTCTAAGACTGAATGTAAGGCTACAGCTCGTTTTGGTTATTTTGATGAGGATTCTCAGTCTTATAAACTTCCAGCTGTGCTTATAGCTCAGTTCAGCCGTAATTTCAATGAAAGTTCGAAATCAATCTCTGGTGATGACCTTATGGATATTACACTGAATAAAATTCGAGATACTTTGCACTCAACAAGCGGAAAAGCAAATCCCATCCTGTCATTTTGTGGCTCTTGCAAAAAAAAATCCACCCATAAGAGGGTGGACTATGTGGTCGCTTCCCCACTTGCGTTGGCAAACTTTTCGGAGTTAGGTTTCATGCACATGGATTCTCGTCCACAGGCAAAGGGAGCTGCTTTGACCTTGCCTTCGGTGAGATAGAAATTACGAAAGTTTTAATTCTTTATCTCCCCAAAATAAACTGTCTCGATTACTGTCATAGCGAATACTATCCGTTTCGTATTTTGTTTCATCCCATGTTATTATTATAATATTTCCTTGGACTGTATATGTCCCATACATAACCCCTTTTTCACTACTACTTGAAGAAAGCCCATTTCCGTTTGAATTAAACCGTATGGTGACATAGGTATAGCCTGTATACCCCGAATATGTCTTTCCTTGAAACGCATACGATGTACCGCCGCCACCGTTGTTGCTACTGTCGTCATCACTTGAACAAGAAATGAACGAAACGGAAAGCATCGTCATTGCCACGAACAGAAATAAAAGCCATTTGTTTTTCATATAAAACCCCATAAAGACTATAGATTTTTCAGCAATATTATAATTGCTAATGGCAATTATAATATTGCTGTCAAGAAATTGTCAATAATTGCTGTCAGCAATATTTTAAGCAAATGAGCGAAATAGTAGCAATTTTAGGAGCAAACATTAGAGATTTGCGAAGAAGGGCTGGTTGGACACAAGAAAAACTTGCGGAAAAAGCAGGAATTTCCGTTCCGTTCATGACACAAATTGAACTGGCCCGCAAAACCGCTTCTCTGGAAGTTATCGAAAACATCGCAAAGGCTCTGAATGTTTCCTATGAACGCCTTTTCAAAACCGACATTTCCGAAAACAAAGATCTATCTTTCGGTTTGCACCTTCTCGAAAAAGATTTGATAAAAACTCTTACAGAAACAATCCACGAAAAATTTGATAATTTGACGGTTTAATTATAGAAAAAGCCCTCGCACCAATTTGCACGAGGGCTTTGTAGAGTTAAGAATCGCAAGGATGCGTTTTTTACGACGGCTGCTTTCCGATGTAAGCGAGGATACCGCCGTCTACATAGAGGATGTGGCCGTTTACAGCGTTTGAAGCGTCAGAAGCCAGGAATACTGCAGGACCTGCGAGTTCCTCTGGGTCGAGCCAGCGTCCAGCCGGTGTTTTTGCACAGATGAATGAGTCGAACGGATGTCGGCTGCCATCTGGCTGTTTTTCGCGGAGAGGAGCTGTCTGTGGAGTAGCGATGTATCCAGGTCCGATACCGTTACACTGGATGTTCTGTCCGCCATACTCTGAACAGATGTTGCGTGTGAGCATTTTGAGACCGCCCTTAGCTGCTGCGTAAGCAGAAACTGTCTCACGACCGAGCTCAGACATCATAGAACAGATGTTGATGATTTTTCCGTGGCCTTTTTTAATCATGCCTGGGAGAACTGCCTTAGAAACGATGAAAGGAGCGTTGAGGTCAACATCGATAACCTGACGGAATTCCTCTGCTTTCATTTCAATCATTGGAATTCGTTTGATGATACCAGCGTTGTTTACGAGAATATCGACTACGCCAACATCTTTCTCGATTTTTTTAACTGTTTCCTGAACAGCAGCTTCGTCTGTAACATCACAGATATATCCGTGAACATCTTTGATACCAGCTTCTGCATAGTTCTTGAGACCATTGTCGAGCTGTTCCTGTCCGCGGTCGTTGAAAACGATTTTTGCGCCAGCTGCAGCGAACGCTTTTGCGATTGCGAAACCGATGCCGTAAGAAGCACCTGTAACCCAAGCAATTTTGCCAGTAAGGTCAAAATCCTTCATTTTGAATTCAGCCATTCTGAAAAATCCTCCAAAAAATTATTTCGATTCGGGGAAACCCAAAAATCTACCATATTAAATAATATAAGACAAAGCTTTTAAGGTCAATGTGTTTTTCAGGCAGTGCTGCGTTTTCAACAAGTCGTTTTTACGACCGGGAGCCATTTTTTAGACAGAACGGTTTATAATACCTTTGCAGAAAAAAAATGGCGCGAGGAAGTAAAACGGCTTACGGGAACATTCGTTTTGTGCTGCCGCAGAAGCGGCAAATGTATATAATTACAAGCACAAAACGCATGTAGCAGGCTAGCCTGCGGTCCCGATAAGTCGTTTTTACGACCGGGAGCCATTTTTTTGTGCAGAAAGAGTTATAATGCCTTTGCCCTGGTAATTTTATTGGAAGAAAATCTATTTTTTGCTATCTTAATTGTATGCGAAAATTTTTGAAATTCACTATTTTGTTTTCCCTGTCTCTTTTCTTTTTTTCATGTTCAAAACCCGGTGATTTAACCATTGGCCGAGCCATGAAAGCCTATCAGTCTCAGAATTATGAAGAGGCACTTAATCTTTTTCAGGCCGCTCTAGAAGAAGAATCAAACTATTCCCCAGAACTGATTTACAATTTTATCGCAACAATTTATTTGCAACAGGATGATTTGGAAAATGCGGTGATTTATCAGGAAAAAAGTGCGGAGCTTCACCCTGAATACAGGAATCTGGTTTCATTGGGCATGACTTTCCATCTTTTAAAAAGAGATTCTGAATCTGAGGGAGCATACCGAAAGGCAATCGACCTTAATCCCCAGAAGGGTGAGGCCTATGCAAGCCTTGGAGCGCTTTATCTTGGCCAAGGAAGAGCTTCCGATGCCGTAGCAAACCTGCAAAAAGCCGCCGAATTTGAGCCAAAAATCGCCGTGATTCACGCAAACCTAGCCGTAGCCTACGCCGCAAACGGCCAGAGCGAAGAATCAGAAGCCGAATTCAAGCGGGCCGAAGAATTAAAGTGTAAAGACCTAGAAGAATTCCGGGAAAGAGCCTCTTCTATGCAAAAACAGTGAGTCATAGTTTTGGAAGTGTTAGAAAAAGCAAAAAAAACGGTCGGAAGCGAGGTTGCGACACAAATCCACTTGAACTTGTTCACCGTGGATTTGATGGCGTGTTCTCGCTGGGAGACCGTTTTTTTTGTTTTAGGCGAATAATCCCACAAAAACAAGATTCGCTGTTGACATGTTACCGAATGTTCGGTATATTCTAGTTACCGTTTGTTCGGTAACACTATGGCAAGAAGCGAAAATTCAAAACCAACAAAAGAACTTATTCTCGATGCGGCGTTTTCCTTTCTGGAACAGCCACGCTACACATCATTTTCGATGAACGAGCTGGCCGCAAAAGTAGGAATCACAAAGCCTGCGATTTATCGCCATTTTAAAAGCAAGGAAGTTCTTCTTGATGCCATGGAAAACCGGATTGTGGACGATATGGCGTATCTGCTAAAGGATATTGCTACAAAAGATTTGGAAACTTCAAAGAAATCACTCGCAGGACTAATCAAGTATTTCATAGAAAATCCATCCCACATAAATTATTACATTGCCCAAATGTCTCAGAACGCCAATTATGAAGAGCATCTTTTCAAAAAACTGACAGAAAGGCAAGTTTCATTTTTAGGTCAGGTTGCAGACAAAGATTCCTACCTTTCCGCCTTCAGGTCGGACATGCGTTTGTTTGCAAAGCATATTTTTTCAGGCATGTCACTTTTTTACTTCGTAAAATTGCAAGAAAAACTCCGACAGGAAGGAAAATGTATCCCTTCACCACAGGAATATGCTGAAAAAGTAGTCAATTTGCTGGTCTACGGTCTTTTGGAGTGTACTGACGAGTCCAGCCCGGTTCATCCCCAGGAAATTTCTTCTGAACGGCGGGAAGAGCTGGTTTCTCTGTGCAAAATCCCTGAAAATTCTTTCCCGGCCGAAAACAAGATTTTCAAAGCACTGGCTTCCGTTATCGAAAAACACAAAATGGGCGGCGTAACCGTCGAACGAATTGCTGACGAGCTTGGCATGGCAAAAAGCAGCCTTTATGAATATTTTGATAACAAAAATCACATGATTAAAACGCTGGTCAACAAAGAAATTTCGCTCCTGCAGACGATTGCGAACGAAAACACGGCGGAGGCAAAGAATTTCACTGAATATATGATGATTCAGATGTACTCAGAGCTGGAGTTCTTTAAGCATCGGCCGGAAATCATTCCTATTTGCGGCTGGCTTTTGATGGGCGCAGATGATTCTTTTGACGCGGCAAGCGGTAAGAATCCTGAGGATTGTAATGATGAGGTTTACAGCGTTTGGGAAAAACGGCTTCCTGAAAGGATTACTTCACCTGATTTGGGCTTTCCATATTCACCGAAAGTGCTTATTACTTGGGCTGGCGTTCTTCCCGTGGCCTTTTTAGTGGAGGCTAAAGGAAAGGATTTAACTGAGGAAAAATTCATGGAAGGTTTTTCTTTCATGATTAACTATATATTCAATGGAATAAAATAACGGAGGAATAAATGAAGAAACTGACGAGTTTGATTCTGATTGGTTTTGTGGCGGTAAATTTTACTTTCGCACAGGACGCTGATTCAAAATCTGAGAAGAAGAATGAAAATACAGAAGTTTTTAAACTCTCGATTGATGAAGCCGTGGACTATGCCCTTGAGCACAGCCGCACGCTTAAAAGCAATGACATTGATCTTGAAATAAAGGCACGGGCATCAAAATATTCCTGGAATGTTTTCTTGCCAAATGTCCAGTTGAGCGGAACCATGAGCCGTGCGAATGAATACAGTCCGGCAACCGCTGCCCAGAGCCAGCTTTTCAATTCGCTTACCGGCGGTAAATATCCCGTTACGACTGACTATGCTGACGAAGAAGCCCGCTGGAGTACCATCGGAAATGCCGCAATCAGCTGGAATTTTACTCCTGCCTATGTCGCGCAGATAAAGATTGCAAAGGCTCAGTACGAAGCCGGAAAGGTTTCATGGGAACAGAGCCAGAGAGAGACAATCACAAACATTAAAAAGATGTATTATGGTCTCCTTTTGCAGCAGGAAAGCCTTAAAATCCAGAAAACGACTTTGGAAAATGCACGGCAGCGAATGATTCAGGCGCAGGCAAACTTTAAGAATGGAGCAATTCCTGAGATTCAGTATTTGCAGACTCAGGTAAATTACGAGAACACAAAGCCGGATGTAGACAGTGCGGAACAGTCTCTCGTCCAGCAGATGGATTTGTTCGCTTTTATGCTTGGCATGCCTGTGGGCTCAAAAATTGAGCTGACAAGTCCAATAGAGCCGACTTATATCGAGGCGGATGCAGATGATTTGCTTGCAAAATACGCTGACAATGACCTTCAGATTCAGTCTCTTGAAAAAAACAAACTTGCGGCAAAACTGGGAATTACGGCATCTGACCTTGCGACCTGGCTCCCGACTTTTGCGCTCAGTTATGGATGGCAGCCGGTTTATATCGGTTCAGAAGGTGCATGGCATTTTTACAAGGATTTGGGAAAAGATGAAAAATGGTACGATTCAGGAAGTCTTTCCCTTACCCTTGTCTGGAATCTTACGAATATGCTTCCCTGGTCTTCTAACAGACAGAAAGTAAAGGATTATAAGCAGCAGCTTGCCCAGCTTGACCTGTCGATTCAGACTCTTAAAGAAAAGCAGAAGGTTGATGTCCGTAAGGCCGTTGACACTCTCCGGCAGGCACGGGAGCAGATTGATGCCATGGGCAGAAATGTTACTCTTGCACAGCGGGCTTATGACATGACGGCCCGCTCTTACCGAAACGGTACGACAGAGTTGCTTGACTTGCGTGATGCTGAAAGTTCTCTCAATCAGGCAAAACTTGGTCAGTTGAATCAGAAATTCCAGTACATAAGCGCTCTGATGGACTTGGAAAATACGCTGAATGTTAATCTTACGGAAAATAAACAGTAAACAATTGGAGGAAAATACATGAAAAGAACTGCAAAATCGGTAATTACAATTGCGTCGATGACGGCTGCCCTTACATTTATGAGCTGCGGCAAAAAGGCGGCTCAGGCTGAGGAAGCAAAGGAAGTTGAGACATTATACGCAGTCTCTACATACAAAACTGTGGCTGGAAATCTTGATGATTATCTTGAATTCGGCGGCGATGTGGCTTCGGTGAATGAAGTTATGGTCTTGCCTGATCAGGGCGGAAAAATCACCAATATCCTCGTAAAAGTCGGTGATATGGTAAAACAGGGGCAGACTCTGGCTTATGTAAACCCTCTCCGCGTCGGTGTAGTCTATAACGACAGCCCTGTCCGCGCTCCGATTTCAGGCCGGGTCACTTCTCTTCCTGTTACGGTCGGTTCAACGGTTTCACAGTCTTCTTCAATTGCAAAAGTCGCCCGCACGGATGACCTTGAAATCCGAATCAATATTGCAGAGCGCTTCATCAGCCGAATCTCAAACGGACAAAAAGCGACAGTTACTTTTGACGCATATCCCAGCGTTGAGTTCGGGGCAAAGATTTTTGAGGTAAGCCCTGTTCTGGATACTTCGACCCGCACTATGGGCGTAAAACTTCGCCTCAATCCCCCTGACAGCCGCGTAAAAGTCGGTATGTACGGTCGCGTCCGTCTCGTTACCGAAAGCGTAAAAAATGCGATTATTCTTCCTGTTTCAGCCATCGTTACCCGCGACGGCAAGGATTATGTCTTCGTTATCACAAGCCCGAAATCAGGAAAAAATGCCGCTGTAGTTGGTCTGCGACCGATCACAAGAGGCATTTCAGTAGACAACAAGGTTGAAATCACAAAAGGTCTTGAAGCCGGTGAGGAAATCGTTACCAAAGGTCAGACTTTGCTTAATGACGGCTCAAAAGTAAACATCGTTTCTTCTAACTAGGAGATTTAAATGACTATTTCTGAAAGATGTGTAAATAAACCGACGACGACATTCCTTGTCTTCTTGATGTCTGTCTTGCTCGGTATCTATTGTGTTTTTAAGCTCCCGGTAGACATGTACCCGGACATGGACTTGCCCTACATGATTGTCATCACCACTTACAGCGGCGCGGGTCCTGAGGAAGTGGAGCAGAGTGTTACCCGAACAATGGAAAGTTCTCTCTCAGGTCTTTCCGGCTTGAAGAAGCTGCAGTCCCGCTCTATGACGGGTACCAGTCTGATAATCCTGGAAATGAACTACGGCACTAACCTTGATGCCACCACTAACGAAATCCGGGATAAAATCGACTTGATACGGCGTTATCTCCCTAGCGATGCGGATGCGCCTATTACAATCAAAATGGATCCTTCAATGATGCCGATTATGATGCTTTCAATGAAGGGAAGCCGAACTCCAGAGGAACTCAGAACTTACGCAGAGGATGTGGTTCAGCCCCGTCTTGAACAGCTTGACGGTGTTGCTTCGGCTACTGTTTCAGGCGGCCGTGAGCGGGCAATCAATGTTGACATTCCCCGAGACCGCTTGGAGGCTTACGGACTTTCAATTTCTACCGTGGCACAGCTTATCGGAGCGCAGAACATCCAGTCTTCCGGCGGTACAATCACTTCCGGTGACACCAACTATACGATTAAAACCAGCGGTAAATATCAGTCTATCGATGACTTGAAAAATACCGTAATTTCATACAAGCCTTCCGCAGAAGGTCAGATCCGCACAATCCGGCTGCGTGATGTTGCTGATGTTTACGACGGCTACAAAAAGGAATCTACCCTTGCTTACCTTGACGGTGACCCTTGTGTCGTCCTCATGGTTCAGAAGCAGTCGGGCAAAAACTCGGTTACGGCGGCAAAAAATGTCCGAAAGACCATTCCTTCAATCAAGGCGGAACTTCCAAGCGATGTGGAGCTGGTTGAGACTTCAAACACAACTGACATCATCGAGCAGACAATCAATGAGGTCGTTAAATCGGTCGTTCAGGGTGCTTTGCTTGCAATCCTCGTACTGATTATCTTCTTGCGCTCAATCAAGTCTACGATTATCGTCGGCCTTTCAATTCCGATTTCGGTCTTCATCACCCTCATGCTCATGTACTTCCAGGGACTCACGCTCAACATGATTTCCCTTGCAGGTCTTTTGCTGGGTATCGGTATGCTGGTCGATAACTCAATCGTCGTTCTGGAGAATATTTACGCTTACCGTCAGCGAGACGCAAAACCGAGAGTGGCCTCAATCCTTGGTTCTCAGGAAATGGTCATGTCAATCACAGGCTCTACCCTCACTTCAATCTGTATCTTCGCGCCTATGCTTATGTTCAAGAAGACTCTTGGCATCATGGGTCAGATGTTCAACGATTTGGCATGGACGATTATCTTCTCGCTCACCTGTTCGCTTTTGGTCGCTATGTGTCTGGTTCCAGTTCTGACTTCAAAATATCTCAAAATCGACAAAATCGACACCTCCAAGAAAGGCGAGGGTAAACTTGGCGAAATTATGTATGCGATTAACGGCGCATTCAACAGCTTCTTTGCCAAACTTGATGAAAAATATGCCAAGGGCGTCGCTTTTGTCCTTCATCACAGGAAGGCCAGCCTGCTTACTTTGGTGGCGATGCTGATTCTTTCTTTTGCTTCTATTAAAGTCATCGGATTTATCTTCATGCCGGCTTCTGCCTCAAACTCTGTCGCCGTTGAATTTACCCTGCCTCAGGGAACGAAAATCAACATCACTGACGACATCATGCACGAGTTTGAGAACATCGCCATGCAGGAACTTGTGGGCGTAAAATACACCACGATGACTGTCGGCGGAACGAGTATGTTCAGCGCGGGTTCTGAGACGAACAAAGGTTCGATTACATTCAGCCTTTATCCTCCCAGCGAGCGACTTCCAGGTTACGACAACGAGAAGTCGGCAAAGGCCAAGCTCCGAAAGCATTTTAACTCTTTTCCGGGCACGGACTTGATTTTCTCTGCCGGAGCAAACCAGGCTTCATCTACCAGCGACATTAACATTGCCGTAAAATCGGACGACTTGACTCTTGTGCGGGAATATGCCGCTATGGTCGAAAAAATGCTCAAGGAAAAGGGCACTGACTATGTTCAGGAAGTCACTTCGGATCAGGAAGACGGCTTGCCGGAAGCTACAATCCGGGTTGACCGCGATAAGATGTATGAATTCGGTTTGAATATTCATTCTGTGGGTGCGGAGATTTCCGGGGCAATCAACGGAACTACGGCCAGCCGCTACACTGAGCGCGGTAAGGATATTGATGTCATCGTCCGCCTTTCTGAGGCAGATAAAAAGCGTCTTGATGATTTGGACTCAATTTCTGTCGTAAACTCACAGGGTCTGCGAATTCCTCTTTCAAGTTTCGCTTACTATGAAGAAACTACGGCTCCTGTCACGATTTACCGTGAGAATCAGTCACGAATCGTTCATGTAAAGGCTAATCGTGTTGACGGTATGTCTCTTGGCGTCTGTCAGGAAGGCGTGAGAAAGCTTCTTGCCGACAATATTCCGAAAGATGATGCAGTCACGGTTTCTCTCGGCGGTTCTATGGAAGATGTTATGGAAGCCGTCACCAACTTCGGTATGATTATCATCATGGCAGCTTTCCTTGTATTCGTCGTTATGGCTTCTCAGTTCGAGTCACTTCTTGACCCCTTCATCGTCATCCTTACGATTCCGCTTTCATTTATCGGTGTCATTATGATTTACGGTCTTACAGGAACCCAGCTCAATGTCGTTACGATTATGGGTATGCTGGTCTTGGTCGGTACAATCGTAAACAACGGTATCGTTCTGGTTGACTATACCAACCTGCTCCGTAAGCGAGGCATGGAACTTGAGGAAGCCTGTGTTGAGGCAGCCCGAAACCGCCTGCGACCAATCCTCATGTCAACTTTGACGACTGTAATTTCATTGGCTCCGATGGCTTTCTTCCCTGGCGAAGGCTCTCAGTCAATGCAGCCGATTTCACTCACCGTATTCGGCGGTATGACCTTCGGTTCTTTGATGACGCTCTTCATCATGCCGACCATTTACTTCATCTTCAACAACCGCCGTCTCAAAAAGGCAGAGAAGAAGCGGCAGAAGCAGCTTATAAAAGAAGGCAAGCTGGACAAAAACGAAGAGAAGCAGCGGCTTCGTGATGAAAAGAAGCGGGCAAAACTTGAGGCAAAGGCCGCAAAAGCAGCTAAAAATCTGGAGGACTTCAAAAATGGGTTATCTTGAGAACATTAAAATTCACGCAGGCGTGCAGAAAAGAGTTGAGATTATCTTCTCACAGGCCGTGGAAGAAGACTTCATTGCTGAATTCAAGGAAAATGGAGTCGGTGCGAAATATACTAAGCTGGCCAATGTCATGGGCGCGGGCTTCTCTAATCCCCGCCTTGGAGATGCAATCTGGCCTCAGCTCAACATGATGTACATCATCTATTGCAGCGAAGAGGATTGCGGCAAAATCATCGCAATCGTGGAAAAGCTGCGGGAAAAGTACATGGGCGAAGGAATTGCCTGCTTTGTGAGCGAGTCAACTGAGGTGTAGCTTATGGCAATCATAACTCTTACCCGTCAGCCAGGCTCAATGGGCGATGAAATCGGAATGCTCGTTGCCCGCCGGCTTGGCTATGTTTACTATGACAAAAAAGAAATAGAGAAGCGGATTATTGCAAAAGGTTTGCCGCGGGAAGAATTTGTTAAATTTGACGAGAGAAAGCCCAGTATCTTGGATAGATTTACGAAAAACCGCGACAGATACCTCAATTACCTTAGCTCGGTGATTCTTGAAATCGCAAAGGAAGGTAATTGCGTCATAATGGGGCGCGGGGCATTCATTTTTTTAAGGGATGTCCCGAATCACATTACCCTTCGATTCGTGTCAACCATGAAAAAGCGTCTTGAACATATCAAGGAAGTTACCGGCATCACGAATGATAAGGTCGGGGAGAAATTTATCGCCGATTCAGACAAGAGGCAGCGGGCTTTCTACAAGAGTTGTTTCAAGTACGATTTGAATGATTTGTCGCTGATTTATGCCGCAATAAACACGGCGCTTTGCCCGCCTGATATGCTGGCTGATATGATTGTGGCAGGAATCACAAGCAATGTCACGCCAAAAATTGATGCTGATGGAAGAAAGCGGGTCGAAGAATTGATTCTTGCTCAGGAAATGACAAACAAGCTCATTTTTGAAAACGGCCTTCACATTGATGAATTGTGGGTCATGGTGCATGACAAGAGAATCACTCTTCATGGCCTTACATCTTTCCATGCGACGGTTGAAAGGGCTGTAACAATCCTGGAAAGCGAATATTCCGGCTATGAAGTTCAGTCAGAAATTCACTGCGTTCAGGACACAAGGTTCAGCAAGGCATAAAAATGCAATATAATGTGTTTGCCTTGATAGCCTAGCCCAGGTAGCTTTCAAAAACCTTTTTGTAATCTTCAACGCTCTCCGCCGCTACGATTTCCTTGCGGAGGGCGGCACTTCCTTCAAGTCCCTTTGAATATGCGCAAAATCTTTTGCGTGCTTCCCGGCAGGCGGCAAGCTCTCCGTGGTCTTGAACAAGCAGGGAAAGTTCCCTGAAGCCTGCCTGGATTCGTTTTTCGACAGGCACTTCCGTAATCGTTCCTTTTGTGAGGAAATCTCTGGTTTTTGTAAATAAGAAGGGATTTCCCATTGCACCTCTGGCAAACATCACCGCATCAACGCCGGTAGTCTCAATCATTCTTTTTGCATCTTCTGGGGTAAAGGCATCTCCGCTTCCAAAAACAGGGATACTGCCATTTGATTTTTCACGAACGAATTTTACAAGCTCAGCGAGGGCATTCCAGTCGGCCTTTCCCTCGTAGCCTTGTGCCCGGGTTCGGCCGTGCATTGTGATTGCGCTGGCTCCAGCCTTTATCGCGGCTTCAGCACATTCCTTCCATGTAATGTTCTCGGCATCCCAGCCAAGACGGAATTTTACCGTTACAGGAACAAGGTTTGTATAAGATACGGCCTCTCCTGCCCGGTTAAGCCTTTTCCCATCGTAATTTTTTGCGGCCTCAACGACACTGCTGACGATTTTATAAAGGTGCTCCGGGTCCCGGGTAAGGGCACTTCCCGCATTCGATTTGATGATTTTTGGAACAGGACATCCGCCGTTGATGTCTATGCATTCAGCAGAAGTCCGCTCAAGAACAATTCGGGCGGCATTCGCCATGGTCTCGGCATTTCCGCCAAAAATCTGAACGGCATAAGCTTCTTCATTTGGGGCACGAGCCATGAGGTTTTCAGTTTTCTCGTTATTGCGCGTAAGCGCCTCAGAACTGACCATCTCAGTGTAAGCAAAATCAGCCCCGCATTCAGCACAAATAGAGCGAAAAGCCCTGTCCGAGTACCCCGCCACAGGAGCCAGGAACAAATTCCCAGAAAGAGAAAGATTACCAATTTTAACCGGGTGATATAACTGGTTTTCCAAATCCTATTCCGGCAATTTGAAAATCTTGCAGCTGTTCGTCCACAAAATTTTGCTCAGTTCTTCAAGGTCAATCTCAAGCATTTCTGACAAGAATCTTGCGGTTGAAGGCAGGTACTCAGGCATTGCCCGTTTGCGCTCCCTGAATTCTGCAGGAACCATGAATGGACTTTCGGTTTCGATTAACATTCGGTCTGTAGGGATGTTCAAAACCGTCTCGTGCAAGTTGCGTGCGTTTCGGTAAGTTAAATTTCCTGCGAATGAGAAGTAGACATTAAGGCCGGCTTCGAGACATTTCTTTGCGTAGGCGGCATCCTCACCATAGCAGTGAAGAATCGCACCTGCCGGCGGAATTCGCTCTTTGAGAATATCGAAAACATCCTTACCTGCCTCCCTGCTGTGGATGATTACAGGTTTGTCGTATTTTTTGGCTATTTCCAGCTGAGTAATGAAAAGCTCTGTCTGCATTCGTTTGTCGCCGAACTGCTTGTAGTAGTCAAGGCCGCACTCACCGACAGCGATGACATTTGGCAGCTTCAGTCCTTCCTCGATTGTCTGAATCCAGTTTCGTCCAGGATTCATAACCTCAACCGGAGCTACGCCTACGGCATGGTAAACTCCGGGAATGGCCTTGATGTTAGGATAGACTTTCTTGAAGTCGTGGAGACTATTGTTAATGCTAACGATTCGCGTAACTCCGGCAAGTTTTGCCTTCTGAATAACGCGTAACTGTTCAATCGGGTCCTCATATATGAGCCCGATATGGGCGTGAGTATCAAAAAACTGCATGGCTTTCTTCCAAATTAGAGATGATAAAAAATCCCCGCCGAAGCGAAGATTAACTAGGAGATTTGGGTATTAAACCCTTTTCTGTTTTCTTCCGATAATAATAACAGAGAAATCCCCAGCTGTCAAATTATAAAATGACTTGTTTTTCAGCATGATTTGACACGCTTTCCGACAATGTGATATATTTTTAAGAATTACTTGAAAATAATTTTTTAGCCAAAATTGTGGAGATGTAAAATTGGCAAGAACCAGACATTATAAAAAAATTGAAAAGAATGTAGTCTCTTCTCTTTTAAGCGGTTTGCAGAGCATCGGTCAGGCAATTGGAAAATTCGTAGTAAAGGCATTCCGAGTTTGCGACAGCAAGCTTACAATCATGATTGTCCCTCACTCTCAGAGCAAGGTAATCAACTTCCGCACAAATGTATTTGCAATGGCTTTCGGCATTATTCTTGTGGCAGGAATCGTCTCATCATTCATCTATTTCAAAAAGCAAGATTCCGGTATCCGCGAAGAACTTGCCCGCTCAATGAAAGAAAACAGGGACTTGCACGCCAGCTTCGACGAGCTTCGTGACGAGAACAACAATGTCCTTCAAACTGCAAAACGATTCAAGTCTTCTCTTTCACAGACACTTTCCCTCCTTGGAATCAATCAGTCGTCAACTGTCTCAAAGGCATCTGTCTCAGACAGCGACTTAAATTCACTTTTCGATACTCAGGACACGGTTGCAGGTTCCACAAAAGAAGCTTCTGATATGCGCCAGCTTTCTTCTTATCTGGAGAGCGCAATTCAGCCGATTGAGCAGATTGGTAAAATGCTCGAAAGCCAGGAGACCCTTTTCGCCGACATTCCTAACATCTGGCCTGTCCGTGGCGGTATCGGTCATGTCTCTCAGCCATTCGGCCAGACAACTCATCCAATCACAGGCAACTGGTACATTCACAAGGGCCTCGACATCTCAACATGGCGAAGCGGAGACCCAATCGTTGCGACTGCAAACGGTCAGGTAGTAACAGTGGCCTATGACTCAGGCTTCGGAAACTATGTCATCATCAAGCACAAGCACGGAATTTACACCCGCTACTGCCACATGGCATCAACGAGGGTCAAAAAAGGTCAGTTCGTCTCTCAGCGAGATGTAATCGGCTACATCGGCAGCACCGGTATTTCCACCGGCCCTCACCTTCACTACGAAGTTCACATCGGCTCAGATGTAGTTGACCCTGCAAAATATGTAAACATCAAGGTGGCAAAATAGATTTTCGGACTTTCCGAAAGCATGGCAAAATATGGGATTTTTAACTGACGATATTTCAATCAACACAATAATCGGTCTTGGCTCTGCTGTTTCCGGCGATGTTCACGCAAATGGTTTTATCCGCGTGGACGGCGACATCGACGGAAACCTTGAATCAACCGGAAATATCATAATTGGTGACAAAGCCCGAATCAACGGAAGCATTACGGCACTTTCAATTGTCGTGGGTGGCATCGTTCTTGGCGATATTTACGCCCCCAACGGAATCAAACTCCTTTCTTCATCAGCGGTAATCGGCAATATTGCAACTCGCAAACTCGAAATCGAAGAAAATGTAATTTTCCACGGCCACTGTATCGCACTCAAAAAAGAAGAGGAATTCAATCAGGCATCGGAACAGTTCTCTAACGAAATGAGCATCCGAAGCAAGGCGATTTAATGGCTGATATTCAATCTGTTAACACGCAGCTAAGCTCTCAGTCACTTTATTTTGCGGCGACTCAGGCAGCCAGCCAGCAACAGGCTCAGCAGGCAAAAAAGGCAGAAAAAAAAGAAAAATCAGCTTTTGCATCTGCATTTGAAAAGCGAAAGGCAGAAGCCAACCTTGTTTCAGAAGGCCTTCCTCCAGAGCTGGCAGGAATGAGCGAAGAAGAAGCCATTGTTTTCCTTAAAGATGCCATGGATATGGCCGGTGACGAACTGAAGGCAAGGCAAGATTTGGCTTCGATGGAGAAGTACCGAAGAAAAGTCAGCCAGTTTATGAAATATGTCGCAAAAAACAACTTTGAGATTATTTCAAAAAAGCGCTTCGGACGAAACAGAAAGGGAAGGCCCGTGGATCCCTACATTCAAGTTCAGGTCATCGACCAAAAACTGAATCAGCTGGCAAGCGAAATGCTGATTCTCCACGGAGCGAACCTGAATCTTCTTGCCAAGGTAGAAGAAATTCAGGGCTTAATAATTGATTTAATGGCGGAATAGGAGATTTACAAAAATGAGCGACATTTTTGAGCAGGATATAAGCGAAAACGAAGAAGACATCTCAAAACTTGAAGATGCTGACTTTAAGGCATACGAGGACGAGGGTGACGAGCACTTCGTTTATCCCAAAATTCTTTATCTCGCACGACTCGAATATTCCAGCGAGGGCGTTTATGTGAGCGTTCCCGACAAATTTGAGGAATTAAAGGGCGGCGACCGAATCATCATTCCTACCCGCTACGGAAAAGACATGGCTCTTGTTCTTGGCCGGACAAAACACCCTGTGGGATTAAAGCCCAGTGACATCGTAAAAATCGAGCGAAAGGCAAACGAAGATGACATTGAAAAATTCAAGGAGCTGGCATCAAAAGAAGACGAGGCTTTCAAGATTTTTAAGGAAAAGGTTTCCGAACACGGCCTTGACATGAAGCTCGTGGCCGTTCATTTCCTTCTGGAAGAATCAAAGGCCCTCTTTTTCTTCTCCAGCGAAAACCGCGTTGACTTCAGAGAGCTGGTCAAAGATTTGGTCAGCGTATTCAAAATGCGTATCGAATTACGGCAGATTGGCGTGCGTGACGAAAGCCGAATTACAGGAGGACTTGGTGTTTGCGGCCGCCCTTATTGCTGTCACTCAATCAGGGACAAGCTGCCCCCAGTTTCTATTAAAATGGCAAAAGAGCAGAATCTTTCGCTCAACTCAACCAAAATTTCCGGTCAGTGCGGCCGCCTGCTTTGCTGCCTGAGCTATGAATACAACTGGTATGCTGAAGCCCGAAAAAAGCTTCCTTCAGAAGGTCTCCACATTCACTATGACGGCTCAAATTTCCGTATTACGGATGTTAACCCCATCAAAGAAATTGTCCGTATGCTCAGTGACGACGGCCGCCTGCTTGAAATTCCCGCAAGCCGATTCATAAAAGAAAACGGAAAGTGGTCAGTCAAGTAAAAAAGAAGCCTTTACGAAAGCACCACAATCAGGTCATCTGATTTTTGAGTAAATTCTCCGTGGTGCAGGTCGCCGTAAAATGCAAATTTCGTAAAACCGACTTCCCTTGCATATTGCTCAATCTGATTTTTGTTCAGGCTCATTATCTGGGCGTCTTCTGTAACCACAAGATGCTTTCCGTTTCCAGTCTCAAGTTCCTGATACATCGTCTTTTTGCCGTCGGCCCCTGTTTTTATTTTTGAAAACAAGCGAACCCTAATGCTCTCGCGCACCGAGAGTTTTGCAATCGGCTCAGCCTTGAATTTCTCGAAATTAGGAAGATGTATAATCAGTTTTCCGCCTGAAGCCATGAGCTGCTTGCAATCGTAGAAGAGTTTTGCCATGAGGGTTGGGTCGTGCGTATAAATAATCCTTCCGTTTGGAATTGTGATGATATTGTAAAAATTTTTACCCAAAAAGCGGCACATTTCCAGGCTTGACATCTGAAAAAAACGCAGGGCCATAAGCTGAGTGCGTCTTTTACGATTTGCTGACTCCAAAAGGGAAGAAACGGTCTCCAGCCCCGTAACATCAGCGTTTCCTTTTGCAAGATAATGCTCGAATGTACCCACGCCACAGCCAATACTCAGGTATTTTACAGGCGCTTCATATTCTTTTGTTTCTTCTTCGTAAAACTTTTTTAATTCATCGCTTGCCGGATACAGTTCATCATAATATTCCACGATATTTTCAAGTAATTCCATAATTTAATGATAAAACTGAATTCCTGAAAATGCAAAGCAAAGTTAACTGAATTTTAAAAAAATCTCAAATTCTTGTAAAAAAAGCGTTTAGACATTACAATACCTTTTATGGGTTTTTTGAGGGTACTTAAGGAATTATTCGAGTCTATATTTTTGAGCTCTTCTCCAGAAGTAAAAAAGCGAATGGAAATGCGTCGGATTGAGAGCGAGCTAAAAATTCTTCCCTCACAAATTTTAAAAAACGGCCTTTTGCAGCCAAATTTTGCAGAATTAATCCGTGTCCTTTACGAAAACTCCAAGCCACTTGATGCAATTCTTTCAAATACAATAAATTCAGAGGATATTCAGCGAAACGGCCGCTTTGAATTTGAGCTTATCGTCACAGGGTTCGATGCAGAGTCCCAGGAGCGGATTGAGACCTTTGAATACGAAAACCGCAAGCAGGCGATTATGGAATCAGAGTCTCCGGTAAATAAGCTCATCGAAGCTCAAAAACGCAGTATGGACGGCATTCTCAAACAGCTGAATACTCCGGGCTTCATCAAGATTGACGAAACTTTGTCTTCGCTCAGGCAACTGGCTGATATTTGTCACTTCAACTACATCAACATACTGCATCTTTTTGACCAGAATTTTGACGGAATCACGTCAAATTCATTTGGTGTCGTGCTTGCAGTTTCTCCTGCCGCAATAGCAACCCTTTTGCAAGATTTGTACTATCTTCTCGGAAATTTTCATATTGATGTTGCAGAAGAAAATGCCGTATTTGCGCTCAGACAGCTTCTGGCAGGTCGCAAGCTCACTGAAGAAGAAAAAGACGGCCTTGCCCACAACCTCAAAAAAATCAATGCCATCTTCACCCATTATCTGACTCCTGAAGTCATAAAAAAAATCATAATTCTGGGCAAAAACGACAATACCCTCAGCTTCCAATTTGCCACCTACAGGTCAAATTCCCTTAAAAATTTCATCGATTTCATGCAGAAGCGATTTGCCTCTGACAGCGAGCGAATCAAAGGCGAAGTAAAGGACTACACGGTTTCATTCGAGATTAAAGAGCTTTTCGGTGATCGACCGCTCGATCAGGTAAGGGTTTACAACAGCGAGATGAACGAATTTCTTCGCGTGAACACACCCTATTCTTTCGTTTGGATTACCCCGATTCAGGTCATAAAAACCTTCCTCGCCACTTTTATTACTAGCAGCGTCAAAACAGTCCTTAACAATATAGTTATCGAGGGATTTTTCAACAACCAGAGCTACAAGGCAGAATTTTCTTCAACAATTTACGCCATTAACGAAATAGATGGTCTCATCGATGACTTTGAAAAAACCTTCGAGCGCGGCGGCAAAAACGACGAGGCAGAACTTCGAGGACTTGTGCATGACAGCCGCACAAATGCGGATTTTCTAAAAAAAGTCGGCTCTATGGTCGATAATATAAATAATCAGGCTCACAAACTGGTTCAGGAAACAACAAAAGTCTTGTACGAGCTATATTTACAAATCGGCGAGCTGATTCTTGATGCCAAAAAGTCCAAGTCTGATATGGTTTCTAATATTAAGGTGCTTCTTACATCAGCTCGCAACCATGACGGAGCCGGAATGATTGAACAACAATACGAAAACTGGAAGCTCTTCCTTAAAATTATGAAGAATTATGCGATAATTGGTGATATAGAAAAAGGGCATGAGTAGCGAACAGACAGAAGCCGTAAAAACTGGCAATATTCAGGAAATTGTTTCCGAATACGAAAAAAAAATTTACGATCTCCAACAACTTCTGGAAGTTTCCCTCTCGCTTTGCTCTACCCTAGAATTTTCCACTCTGGTTGAATCTATTCTATATACTTGCATGGGACAGTTTCATGTCCTTGGGGCAGGTATTTATGTTCTCAATGCCCTTGATGCAGACTCCTTCCATCTGGATTCAAATTACAACGGAATTGACCTTAACCCAAATATTTCATACATAATCCCGATGTCAAATCCAGTAATCTCCCTTCTCGAAAGCAGCAACAAAGCTTATACGGTTTCCGAGCTTGTGGAGAATCTTCCTGACGGAACTGATTTGAACATGATTACGAGCCTAAAGCCTTCTCTTGTCGTTCCCCTTGTCCAGCACAATCATCTGAACGGAATCCTTCTTCTTGGTGAACGAATAACTCTTGCCGATGATGCCAGCTATTCTGACTACGAAAAAGAACAGGTTTCAGTGATAGCCTCTCTGGCCTCGGTCGCAATAAACAACGCCGCCCTGCTCGAACGCTCTTCAACAGACATGATGACGCACCTGAAACTGAAATATTTCTTCTATAATGTCCTCACGGATAAGCTCGACCAGGCTCTCGCCGGAGAAAAAAATCTGTCCGTAATCATGTTTGACATCGATTTTTTCAAACGCTTCAATGACACTTATGGCCATGCCTGCGGAGACTATGTACTGCAAACCGTCGCCAAAATCATAAAATCCAGCATTCGGGACAAAGACATGGCTTCCCGCTACGGCGGTGAGGAATTCACCGTGCTTCTCAACGAAACGAACACCGAAGACGCAATGATTGTCGCCGAGCGAATCCGCAGCAAGGTCGAGCAGTTTGATTTCTGCTATGAAGACCAGCATGTAAAAGTCACGATTTCCATCGGAGTCTCAACTTTCGACAAAATTCTAAATCCCCTTACCTCGCCAAAACTCCTTGTGGATCAGGCAGACCAGGCTCTCTACGTCTCAAAAAGAAGTGGCCGAAACCGCGTAACCTTTGCCGACCCAAAGTTGATTTCAGAAGTGAAGCTTGATAATTAGGTCTATTATGAACATCTTACGAAAACCATTCAGATATTCTTTTTTTAACGCCACAATCATTCTCATCATTTTGAATGTGGCCGCTCACCTTCTCTTTTCAACATTTGGTCTCAACAAGAACAACTTTGGCCTGAATGTCTTGGGTTTCGTTTACTACCACTATTTTTGGCAAATTTTTACATACATGTTCGTGCACGGAGACATGAGCCATCTTTTCTTCAACATGCTGGCTCTCCTTATTTTCGGAATTACAATAGAGCGAACCCTTGGCTCAAAAGAATTTCTCCTAATGTATTTTGCCATCGGCGTTCTCAGCGGACTTTTCTCTCTTGGAGTCTACTATTCTTTCGGCAGATTCCTTATGGCCAACGGAATTCGCCCCTGGACTTTCGGAATTTCCCTAATAGGTGCAAGCGGTGCCATTTACGGGCTTCTTTTTGCCTATGCGGTCTTGTTTCCCCGCTCCATAATTTACATTTGGGGGCTTATCCCACTTCCGGCGCCAATTATGGTTCTTGGATATGCAATAATTGAATTTGTCAGCCAGTTCATTTCTTCAAGCAATGTTGCCCACATGACTCATCTGGCTGGATTTGCCTTCGCATGGCTATATTTCGTCATTCGCATGGGAGTCAACCCGATTAGAATATGGAAAGACGCTTACAGAAGATAATTTTTTCCCTGCTGATTTTTCTTTTCCTTCCTCTCTTTGCCCAAGATGTGAGTCAAGAACGAATGGTACGCTTTGCCATTTGGGCTGCCAGAGATGCCTATCCCGGAATCGAAAGCTCTGGAAAAAACAAATTCGAGCTTCCCGCAAAAAAAATCCGGGAATTGGCACCTTTCATTCTTTCAGGAATGGTTTACGGCTGGGAATTTGAGTATGTTCCCTACGACAAGGCTCGTGGCGTGCAGGAATTCTTCGAGTTTCACCCGGTAAATGAGTTAAACGAAGATGAAATAAAATCAATAAACTACACAAAACCATGGATTGAAGATTCCGTGCTCAACTGCTGGATAGAATACCGCCGCACTGACAATCAGATTTATTCCTTCAAGGGCTGGCAATCTGTTCTTCATCCGAAGATTCAGGGGGAAGGCTACGCAAAACTGTCCGATGGTTTTGACGGAATCCAAAAAGCCTGTGCAGAAGCCCTTAAACTTGCTGTCAGAAACTATGAGCGCAAGTGGATTAAGTCAAAACCAAAGGAAATTGCAGGCAGGGTTTTAATGCGAGAACCGCCGAAGATTGGCATTGATGCCGGAAGATATAAAGTTTCCCTTGATTTTTTTATGGAAACGGATAGAATAGTAGAATATAAGACTTTTTAATTAAATTCCGTAACTTTTTAATAAGTCTTAAATTTAATTGAATAAAGTGATATGCGCGTTACTTTAAGTAACATACCAAGGAGGTTTTTTATGAAAAAATTTTTGACTATTTTTGTTGTTCTTTTTTGTTTCGCCGGATTCTCTTTTGCTGACGAAATCGAAGAGTTAACAAAAGATAAGACTGACTTAATGAAAACACAGACAATAGTTCCAGAAGATCAGCATACCACAAACAGAACTGCAAAAGTTCAGATTAACTATACGCCGCTCACTGACGAAGCTCACATTTATTATACTTGCATGGCCGTATCATTTGATCAGGGCGATGCTCAGGACACAACAATTGCCTGTCTTCAGGACTTCCAGAAGCAAAATCAGTATTTTAACTACAAGTTCTTGCGCAAGCCAGACATCAAATACTACAAAGACGAGAAGAACATCAAGCGAGTAGTTTATCACAGCTACGTGCAGTTCACTCGCTAAGCGCTCAACTCGCTAATGCAATGGGCCAGTTCAAAAGAGCTGGCTCAACTTTTTTATAAAAACCAAATCAAAATACAGAGTTATAAAAATGGACATTCAAAACATCATCAAAAACCTTCATCCACTTGAAATCAAAGTTCTTCTTAACTACACGGCAAAAGACGAATTAACATCAGAAAAGCTGCAAAAAGAGCTGGAATACAAAGAAGGCCATGCAAATCAGGCTTTTTCCTGGCTTGGCGGCAAGGAGCTTCTTTCTGTCGTAAGCAAGACACCGCACACTTTCTATGAAATCACTGACTTGGGCCGCTCTTATGCAAAAGACGGAATTCCTGAAGTCCGAATCATCAACTTTGTAAAAGAAAATGGCGCAAAACTTTTGCCGGAAATCGCCGCTGGCACCGGCCTGGAGCAGAAGGATGTAGGCTCAGCTTTTGGTGCTCTTTCTAAGTCTGGCGTTCTCAAAATGAATGCAGAAAAAAAGGCTGAGTATTCAGGAGCCGAAACGCCTGCAAACATCAAAATCGCAAGTGAATTGTTTGAGCGAGCCGCAAAAGCAGAAAATGGTCAGCTCGACAACGCCTCTTTGAATGCTGAAGAGCAAAAGGTCATCACAAACTACGCAAAAAAACGGGGTGCTGCCGACTCACCATTCAAAATCATTGAGCGAGAGACTGTCGTTTACAAACTTGAAGCTGCCGCCGCTGATGTTGTCGCAGCCCTCAAAAAAGCCGGAATCACAGGCGAAGAGCTTGGTGCCGTCACTCCGCAGATGCTCGCTTCTGGCGAATGGAAGAATGGCACCTTCCGTGGTTACAATATCGCAATTTCGCCGGCACGAATCATTCCTGGCCGCACAAATCCTTATGTTCAGTTCTTGGAGCATGTTAAGGACAAGCTTTGCTCGCTTGGCTTCCAGGAATTCGACGGCCCGCTCGTAGAGACAGAATTCTGGAACGGTGACGCTCTCTTCATGCCGCAGTTCCATGCTGCCCGCGACATCCACGATGTTTACCGAATCAAAAATCCTACTCACGCAAAAGAAATCGAAGAGCCCTGGCTTTCAAATGTTGCTAACACTCACAAAAACGGCGGCAACACGGGAAGCCGTGGATGGAACTACAATTTCGACCACGAGTTTACACGCCGCTTAGTTTTGCGC